>Ga0172382_10012464_pt1 | contig 11083 bp, 10 predicted proteins | sample Leawel138RmetaG_FD_122245 | JGI IMG/M metagenome (GOLD analysis project Ga0172382, IMG submission 122245) | Leachate microbial communities from a municipal landfill in Southern Ontario, Canada - Leachate well 138R metaG | ecosystem: Engineered > Solid waste > Landfill > Unclassified | place...
AAAAAATGAAGACGTCTAAATTTATTCCGCTTAAAGGTCTGGTTGTTTATCAAATGGCTCGACAACTATCAACCATTGCATGGAACATCTTTTCCGATCTAACTTTTGAACAAAAGAAAATAATTGGAGATCAGTTTCTAAGGGCAACAGATTCTATTGGTGCCAACATAGCTGAAGGATACGCTAGATTTCATTATCTGGAAAAGATACGTTTCTATCATTTCTCCCGGGGTTCTTTATCTGAAGCAATTCAGCATTGGGCTGAATTAATGCTGGAACGAAAAATAATTGATGTGGCAACTTTTGACGAGCTAAAACAAATACATGATTCTCTGGAAGTAAAATTAAACAATTTTATTTCGGTAACTTATAAAAATGCACAAAACAAATGAAAACGCTATATCTCAACCTATTTCTATTTATTTCCCTGATCTCAGGTTACGAGGGGAATGCCCAGTCTTTGCAAGATTATTTTAAAATAGCTTCTCAAAACAACCCCGGTCTGCAAGCCAAATTCAAGGAGTTTGAAGCAGCCATGCAAAAAGTGCCGCAGGTGAGTTCCCTTCTCGATCCCACTTTTTCGTTCGGCTATTTTATTCCGAAAATGGGCTCGCAACGGGCAACACTGTCTGTCAGTCAGATGTTTCCCTGGTTTGGGACTTTGGAAGCGCAGGGCGATGCCGCGGCTTTAATGGCAGAAGCTAAATACCAGGCGTTTTTAGATGCCCGGAATCAACTGTTTTTTCAAGTTTCAGCCGCATTCTATCCTCTCTTCGAGTTGAACCGCTGGCAGCGGATTGAGCGGGAAAACATCGAAATTCTGGAAGCTTACAAATCCGTTGCCAACACAAAATTCAAAAACGGGATGGCTCCCATGGTCGATGTTTTACGCGTGGATATTATGCTGAAAGACGCCGCGACTAATCTCGAAATCCTCAACCAGAAAGAAAAACCTCTGGTTGCCACTTTCAACAAACTGCTTAACAGAGACGAAAGTGCAGAAGTTGAAATTGCCGATTCCCTGAAAATTGAATTCGTGGAGAACAAAATCCGGAAGGATTCTCTGCTGGCGGAAAACCCACTTTTAGATGCGCTTGAATTGAAAGTGCAGGCAAGCAAGGCAAGCGAAATAGCAGCGCAAAAACAAGGCTTGCCCAAATTGGGTGTTGGTCTGGAATATATGTTCATGGACAAAAACTCCAACGGCGGTATGACCGACAACGGAAAAGATGTGCTGATGCCAATGGTTTCAGTGAGCATTCCCATTTTCAGGAAGAAATACAAAGCGGCCGAAAAAGAGGCGCAACTGATGCAGGAAAGTTACTCTCTGCAAAAAGAGGAAACCGCAAATCTGCTTATCTCTAATTACGAAACAACCTGGTTCGAACTCCAGCGCCAACAACAATTGATTGAACTATACGACCAGCAAACGCGGGTATCGAAGCAGGCACTTAATCTCTTGTTTAGCGCCTACAGCAATTCGGGAGAGCAATTTGAGGAAGTTTTGCGCATGCAACAACAACTGCTGAAATACGAACAAATGAAAGCCACTGCAGAAGTACAATATCAGATTGAGATGGCTAAGTTGAAATATATTATGGCTTATGAGTATTGATGTGGTGATGTGGTGATGTGCTGATGTGGTGATGTAAAAAATTAAGATGAACACGAAAAAATAATAATAATGAAGGAACGTAAAAATGAGATTTTGGATTTAAGCTTTGAATTTGCTTTGGAGATAATTGAATATTCGGAATTGTTAGAAAGCGAACGGAAATATGTGATAGCACGTCAACTTTTAAGATCGGGAACAAGTATTGGAGCCAATGTCCGGGAAGCACAAAGCAGTGAAAGCAGGGCTGATTTTATTCATAAACTTAAAATAGCCCATAAAGAAGCAATAGAGACCGATTACTGGCTTCTATTATGCGAAAGTGCAAAAAGTTATCCATCTCCTCCAATCGGGATGAAGTACATGATTCTATCCATTCAAAAGTTACTCAATAAAATAATATCATCTACAAAATTAAAAAAGAATAAAAATGAAATCTATTAAACAAATTATAGCGATTCTGATTGCTGTTTTAGTCATCGGAGGTTTGATTGGATATTTGTTGGGGAATCATCAATCCACAGAATCCACCAATCAACACATCAACCAATCAACACATCAGCAAATCAACACATCAACACATCAACAAATCTGGACCTGCTCCATGCATCCGCAAATCCGTCAAAACGAGCCGGGCGATTGCCCCATCTGCGGTATGGATTTAATTCCGTTGGAAGATGATCACAACGGCGATATAGACCCGATGGCTATAAGCATGTCGCAAACGGCTATGCAATTAGCCAGTGTTCACACTGCTCTGGTTGGGAAAACTGAGCCTTTAAAATCCGTGCGGTTAAATGGCAAAGTGCAATCCGACGAGCGTTTGGTTTATTCCCAATCCTCGCACATACCTGGCAGAATTGAAAACCTGTTGGTAAATTTTACTGGCGACTATGTAAATAAGGGTCAGGTAATTGCATCGGTTTATTCCCCCGAATTGGTAACTGCGCAGGAGGAACTTTTTGAAGCTCAGAAATTGACGGAAACACAACCTCAACTCTTAATTGCAGCCAAAGAGAAGTTAAAAAACTGGAAGTTATCCGACAAGCAGATTGAGCAAATTTTGCAATCAAAAACCACTAAAGAAACCTTTGATGTGCAGGCAGATGTTTCGGGCTATGTAACCCAAAAAATGGTCAACTTGGGCGATTACATCCGAAGAGGAGAGGCAATTTATCAAATTGCCGACCTTTCAAAAGTGTGGTTGCTTTTTGATGTCTATGAATCGGATATGCCCTGGATTAAAAAAGGCGATAAGGTTGAGTTTACGGTAGCTTCCCTTCCAGGAGAAACCTTCGCAGGCACAATCTCTTACCTCGATCCGGTAATTGATCCGAAAACACGGGTAGCCAAAGCACGGGTTGAAATGGCAAACAGCAGATTAAGGCTGAAGCCGGAAATGTTTGCTTCAGGAACAGTGGAAGCCAGGCTGCCTGCAAAAGCCGGTAATCTTTCGGTGCCAAAAACTGCTGTGATGTGGACCGGGAAACGCTCGCTGGTATATGTTAAATCGGAAACCGAAACCGGAGTGAACTTTATGATGCGCGAAGTTACCCTCGGCCCGGATTTGGGCAGCAGCTATCTGGTTGAAAGCGGTCTGGATGAAGGGGAAGAAATTGCCGTGAGCGGTACATTCAGCATCGATGCAGCTGCGCAACTTGCCGGAAAACCGAGCATGATGCACCCCGAAGGCGGTTCCGCCATGATCGGGCACGATCACGGCGGAACGGACATGGGCAGTGAGAACGAGGGCTTCGCTCCGGTTGAGTCGCTCACTGAAACAACCCCACCGGCTTTTAAGGCGCAACTCACAAAAGTGTATAATGCTTATCTGGTGATGAAAAATGCTTTTGTAGAAACCGATGCCAAAAAAGTAGCCGATGAAGCAAAAAATGTAATCACAGCTTTAAAATCGGTGGATATGGGGTTGGTTAAAGGTGATGCACACATGATGTGGATGGAGCAATTAGAGACATTGAACAGCACAATAAATGCAATCAGCAAATCAAATGATATTGAAAAGCAACGTCAGGAGTTTGTGCAGTTTAATCTTGCTTTCTACAAAAGTGTAAAAATGTTCGGCTTAGAAAATATAACTGCTTACTACCAATTCTGCCCCATGGCCAACAATGACAAGGGTGCATATTGGCTGAGCGAAACCGAAGAGATACGCAATCCCTATTTTGGCGATGCGATGATGAAATGTGGCGAGACGATGGAAACGATAAAGTGAAATAAAAGAAAGATTATAATTAATTTAAAATGTAAGTACAATGAAAAAGACAATTATTTTGCTCAGTCTGGCTTTAGTAAGCTGGGGAGCTTTTGCACAACACAATCATTCAATGATGACTAACAAAAGCAAGGTTGAAGCTGCTGTTAAAGTAAAACATTCAAAATTGGCATCTGCTATTATCGATAATTATATGGCATTGAAAGATGCACTGGTTCAGGAGGATAGTAAAAATGCGGCAAGTTTCGGTAAAAAGCTCTTCGACGATTTTGCGAAATTCGATGCTTCAAGAGTAGCAGAGCAACAGAAAAAAGAAGTAGCTGAAATCATTGAGGATGCTTCGGAACATGCTAAGCATATTTCCGAAAACAGCAAAGACATAGCTCATCAAAGGGAACACTTTGAATTTTTAAGCAAAGATGTTAAAGACCTGGTTATCATCACCGGTTCCGACAGAACGTTGTATCAGGCTTTTTGCCCGATGTATAACAACAACAAAGGTGGAGCATGGTTGAGTGCATCAAAGGAGATTAAAAATCCCTATTTCGGGAATAGAATGTTGAAGTGCGGCACTGTTCAACAGGAAATTTCAGTAAAGTGAAATTCTTGAAAATCACAGGCTTAGTGCTATTGGTTGTCTTGGTGGGATTGCAATTTACTGAGCACGAGGATATGGGAATTATGCGAAACTATGAAGCAATACCATGACAAATAAAATTAAAAAACGGTACAACCGCATTGCAGGAATGTACGACATGATGGAAGCGCCAATGGAAAATATGTTTTCAAAGTGGCGCAAAAAATTGCTAGAAAACGCATCGGGCAAAACATTGGAAGTAGGCATCGGAACGGGGAAAAATATCCCCTATTATCCTGCTGATGTTGATTTAACCGGAATCGACTTCAGTGAAAAAATGATTTCAAAAGCCAAAGAAAAAGTTGCAGGAGGCAAAAATATTAAACTGATGGAAATGGATGCCGAAAACATGAAATTTGACGACAACAGTTTCGACACGGTAGTTACCTCGTGCGTGTTTTGCTCGGTTCCCGACCCTATTCAGGGACTAAAGGAAATTAGGAGGGTATGTAAGAACGGCGGCAAAATTTTCATGCTCGAACATGTGCGCAGCCATAAAAAAATAATTGGCCCGTTGATGGATGCCTTCAACTTTATCCCGCTGAACATTTACGGGGCAAACATCAACCGCGAAACGTACCAAAACCTGCTAAACGCCGGGTTCAAACCTGAACAAATTAAAGTTGAAAATTTGTGGCTCGATATTGTAAAACTTATCCGGATCAACAACAGAAAAGAATAAAATCGTTTTTAAAATGAAATTCTCATCCAACTTTAGTAATCGCTCAGTTTGGGTTAACCTCAAAAATATGTGAATGATGTAACATTTTCTAAAAATTATGTAACACATAAGCAATTAATTATCACGTAATTTGTATAATAATTTAAAAGTTAGTGAAATGAAAAAGTTAATGATTATCGCAACAGCCCTCCTTTTTATGGCGGGGTACACAGCAAGCGCCCAGATGACAGGGCAGAGCCAACAGGGACAAAATCAGGGTATGATGCAAGGTGGAATGATGCAAGGCGGCGGAATGATGCAGGGCATGATGAACAACGGTATGTGCCCCATGTTTGGTCATATGATGAACCAGGATATGCCCATACAAAAGTACGGCATGATGGTGAACCGCCTGCCCAACATGCAGCAACAGCTGTCGCTTACCGATGACCAGGTGGATCAACTGTATGATTTACAGGCAGATTTCAAAAAGCAGCAAATCGATTATCAGGCAGAATTGCGCAAAAAGCAGATGAAACTGAAAGGTCTGCTAAACGATATGGCCCCTGCCGGCGAGGTGAAAAATCAGATGAAAGCATGCTCGGAAGCCCGCATCAACATGGGGATAGCCGCTTACGAAACCGCGGGTAAAATGAAAGCCGTGTTGAACAGCGATCAAAAAGAGGAATTGAAAAGCATGATGATGCAACAGGGCGGAATGATGCAAGGTACTGGCGGAATGATGAACCCGGGTGGTATGATGCAAAACCGCGGTGGAATGATGAACCAAAATCAGGGCCAGGGCGGAATGATGCAAAACCAAAATAAGTAAAAAGAAAGGAGCTTATTATGATGCACAGATTTGGTGAACACGGCTGGGGAATGGGAATGGGTTGGTGGTGGATTATCGGGCTCATTATTATAATTGTCGTTGTGTGGGCGGTTGTTAAAGGAATGAACCAAAGCAACAGTCCCGGCAACCAACCGGGAAAAAAGTCGGCGCTCGACATTTTAAAAGAGCGTTATGCAAAGGGAGAAATCGACAAACAGGAGTTTGACGAACGGAAAAAAGATTTATAGGAGCCTCCCCTAACCCCTCCAAGGAGGGGAAACAGGAACAGGGCAAACGTTTCAAACGTTTACGCCATGCCAGCCTGACCGATGGGCAGGCTTTAGCCTGGCGAGTGTGTAACAATATATAAAACAAGGCTTTAGCCGTTAATATTTAAAAAAGATTATCATGAAGTATTACATTGAAAAAACAACAGAATACGCTTTTGACGAAGCTATAGAAAAAGTTATCGAAGAGCTAAAAAAAGAGGGTTTTGGCGTATTGTCAGAAATCAACATCCACGAACAACTAAAAGAAAAGTTAGACGTTGACTTCAGAAAGTATAAAATACTGGGTGCCTGCAGCCCTGCCAATGCCTATAAAGCTCTTCAGTTTGAAAACAGAATAGGAACCATGTTGCCCTGCAATGTTATCGTGCAGGAGTTGGACGATGGCAAAACAGAAGTTGCCGCTGTTGATCCGGTGGCTTCTATGATGGCTGTTGATAACTCAAAATTGACTGAAATAGCCACTGAAATAAAAGAAAAATTGCAACGGGTTGTTCATGCATTATAAATATTCAGATTATGGAAATTGGAAGAAAATGATCTTCGAAAATATGGAGAACCGCAAATGATAATTCTTCAATCAACAATTACTTGTCCGGAATGTGGGCATAGGAAAGAAGAAACAATGCCTACAGACTCTTGTCGATACTTTTACGAGTGTGAAAGTTGCAAGAGAGTATTAAAGCCGAATCAGGGCGATTGCTGTGTTTATTGTAGTTATGGAACAGTAAAGTGTCCACCGGTGCAAGCCGTGACAAGTTGATGGAAATGAAAGTGAAGCGACATGATATAATATTCTTGATCTATATTTGAGTAAAGAAGTTGAATTACATACTTCTAATAAAAATGAAAAAAAACAGATTAAAACAGATAACGAGGGTGTTGACCTTATTGGTCATCATACCCTCGTTTGCTTTTTGTCAAAACAGCAAACAACAAAAACGATCAGGTAGTCAATTTACAATTACAGAATCGTTTGACCCCGACATAGATATTTCATTAACTGCCACACCAGCTGAAATACAACTTTTTGAAGGAGATAAAACAGCTGTTTACACGTATCGCTCCGAGTTAATAAAAGGTGAAAGCAGATCGCTTCAACAGATTCCAAATTCATACCTCGGTCCTATAATTCGTCTGAAACCACAACAAAAAATCCGTGTTCGTTTCACCAATGAACTTCCCGACGAAAGCATCATTCATTGGCATGGACTGCATGTTCCACACGAAATGGACGGTCACCCGATGTATGTTATCAATAGGGGTGAGCAGTTTGTTTATGAATTTGTGGTAGACAATCGACCCGGCACCTACTGGTTTCATCCACATCCGCATGGTATAACAGGTTATCAGGTGTATAAAGGATTGGCAGGACTTTTCATAGTGGAGGATGATAAAGATGATTTACCTTCAGAAGAATATGAAGTTCCCCTTGTTATTCAGGACAGAAGATTTGATTCTTCCAACCAGTTTGTCTATTTAGAAAACAATATGATGGACAGAATGGTTGGTTTCTTGGGTAATGAAATTTTAATTAACGGCCAAAGCAACACTTCCATGGAAGTGGATAAAGCTACCTATCGATTTCGTGTGTTGAATGGTTCCAACTCCAGAATTTATAAACTTGCCTGGAGCGATGGTGCTGATTTAACGGTAATAGGTAACGATGGTGGTTTACTTTCTAAACCAACAGACAGACCTTACATAATATTGGGTCCGGGAGAACGTATTGATGTGTGGCGCGATTTTTCTAACACAAACTCCGGTGAACAAATTTCACTCAATAGTCTTGCCTTCAATAGTGGAACTTTTATGGGAATGATGGGCAGAGGCGGAGGTATGATGAGAGGCAGAGGAGGCATGGGGCGCATGCAAAGTAGCGACGATCGATTCGACTCGTATGTCGATAATGGCGAAGCTCTCACATTATACAACTTTGTTGTTTCAGACAAACAAGGTGAAGTGATTCCATTACCCACAGAGTTTGAACCCATTGAGCAATTTGATCTGTTGGAAGTCGTTAATCGAAACTCACCACGCCAATTTAATTTTCATTTTCAACGCATGCAATGGCTCATTAATGGTAAAACATTTGAAATGAATGAAGTGGCAGATTGGGAGAAAGTAAAACTTAATACCACAGAATTTTGGGAGTTTATAAATAGTGGAAGTGGGCGAGGAAGAGGAAGGATGGGTGGAATGGGAGGCATGATGAGTATGTCTCATCCGGTACACATTCATGGTTTGCAGTTTCAGATAATAGAGCGTGATTTTTCGCAGGTCTCTCCCGATGTTTGGAACTCCATGAAAGATGGTTTTATTGATGAAGGTTGGCAGGATACTTTTCTTCTTTTACCCGATATGCGTGTAAAAGTTGCTCTTAGATTCGAGGATTTTACCGGAATATTTATTTATCATTGCCATAATCTGGAGCACGAGGATATGGGGATGATGCGTAATTATGAGGTGGTTGAGTGAGAGATGAGAACACAATAGTAAAGTTTTAAAAAATACTATGTGACCTATATGCCTATGTGGTTCAAAAAGTGAAAAGTGAAATGAATTTTTTAAATAACAACAAACATGGCAGATAAAAACAAATTGAACAAAGAGCACAATCATTTAAAGAAAAACAGTGCTTATAGTGATGTGAATCAAACCGGTCACGAAAGCCATCATCATACAAAGCAAAATCACGATCATGGTCACGAACACCATGATCACCATGATCACACAGATCATCATAGAATGATGATAAAAGATTTTAGGCATCGCTTTTGGATTTCTCTCTTTTTCACACTTCCTATATTGGCGCTCTCGCCAATGGTTCAGGATCTGTTTGGTTTCGAATTTTCGTTTTTCGGAGAAACAGATAAATACATTCTTTTTGGACTTTCCACTATTGTTTTCTTTTATGGTGGCTGGCCTTTTCTTAAAGGTATTGTTGATGAGCTAAAGGAGAAGCAACCCGGCATGATGACACTTATTGCTGTTGCAATTACAGTAGCCTGGGGTTATAGTACTGCTACAACCTTTGGTTTGGAAGGTTCATCTTTCTTCTGGGAACTGGCAACGCTTGTTGATATTATGTTGTTAGGCCACTGGATTGAGATGAAATCGGTGTTGGGTGCATCACGTTCATTGGAAGAGTTGGTGAAGCTGATGCCTTCAGAAGCGCATCTTCTTAAAAATGGTAACACTGTTGATGTTAAGCTGGATGAACTGAAAGAAAACGATCTCGTAGTTGTTCTTCCCGGTGAAAAAATACCTGTTGACGGTATAATTACTGATGGTCAAAGTACTGTAAATGAATCTATGGTTACGGGTGAAGCAAAACCGGTGATGAAAGAGAAGAATAGCAAGGTCATTGGCGGCACTATCAATGGTAACGGCTCGCTCACTGTTAAGGTAGAGCAAGTGGGAGAGAACGCCTATCTCAACAAGGTTATCAATATGGTGCGTGATGCGCAAAGCGTGAAATCCAGAACTCAAAATCTGGCTGATAGAATTGCATTCTGGCTTACCATAATTGCTTTAACCATTGGGTTTGGAACGCTTGCAACATGGCTGGTGTTAGGAAAAGAATTCAGTTTTGCAATGGAGCGCATGGCAACTGTAATGGTTATAACCTGTCCGCATGCCTTAGGTCTTGCGGTGCCATTGGTGGTTGCAATATCCACCTCTATTTCCGCTCAGCGCGGATTGCTTATTCGCAACCGAACCGCTTTTGAGAATTCCCGAAAAATAACGATGATGGTTTTCGATAAAACCGGAACGCTTACAAAAGGTAATTTTGGCGTTACACGTCTTGGTAGCTTCATAGATGAATTTGATGACAATGAAATTCTTAAATATGCAGGTGCTCTTGAATCAAGATCGGAACATCCTCTCGCTATGGGTATTATGCATAAAGTAAAAGAGAGTGAAATTGATCTTCCTCCAATTGAAAATTTTAATGCTATTACAGGTAAGGGAATTGAAGGAGATGTTGAAAACAAACACATTAAGGTTGTAAGTCCGGGCTTTGTCAGAGATGAGAATTTAGATATACCTGAAGAGGCTTTCAAAAGTGAAGCTGAAACCGTTGTTTTTGTATTGATAGACGATAAACTTGCCGGTTTTATAGCTATGTCAGATGAGATTAGAGAAGAGTCTTTTGATGCAATTAAAACATTGAAAGAGAATGGTATCAAATGCATTATGATGACTGGTGATAACGAAGTAGTCGCCAAAAGTGTGAGTGATGAACTACAGCTTGACGGCTATTATGCTGGCTTGTTGCCCGATCAGAAATTGGAGAAAATAAAAGAGTTTCAACAACAAGGTGAGTTTGTTGCCATGACCGGAGACGGAATCAACGATGCACCCGCACTTGCAATAGCCGATGTAGGTATTGCTGTGGGTAGCGGAACGGATGTGGCAGCCGAAACTGCCGATATAATATTGGTGAACAGCAACCCGCAAGACATTACTACGCTGGTACTCTTTGGAAAAGCAACTTATCGAAAAATGATTCAAAACTTTGTGTGGGCTACAGGTTACAACGTTGCGGCTATACCACTTGCAGCGGGGGTTTTATATAGTTCAGGAATATTAATTAGTCCCGCAATGGGAGCAGTCTTTATGAGTTTGAGCACAATCATCGTTGCCATCAACGCACAATTATTAAAACGCAAATTGAAAAAATAAAACCAGGTGAAATTGAAACTTTGGCAACGCACCCTTTTTTTGGCAGCAGTCATTTTATTGCAACATAATAATGTATCGGGACAAGAGACTCCCGGAGTAGAAAGTGATTGCGCAAGCCTCATTTCCATTTAC
>Ga0172382_10012467_pt1 | contig 11082 bp, 11 predicted proteins | sample Leawel138RmetaG_FD_122245 | JGI IMG/M metagenome (GOLD analysis project Ga0172382, IMG submission 122245) | Leachate microbial communities from a municipal landfill in Southern Ontario, Canada - Leachate well 138R metaG | ecosystem: Engineered > Solid waste > Landfill > Unclassified | place...
AAAACCGCTTTAATAAGCGGTTTTTGTTTTTTTAAAATAATTAATATTAATATTCAAGAATTCATCTCAGCTAATATTCCTCCCACTATTCCCAAGAATAGGGTAATAAAAAATGGTAGGATGAATCTAAACTCTTCCGGCATAGGAGTCAATTTGAAAGCAAAACAAATTGCTCCAAAAATTATCCCCAAAGATAATCCTCCGACGATAAATGTCAAAGCTCCTTTTTCTTTTAATTTTTTAAGTTTGCTTTTAATCAAACCCAAGACTGATATTACCAAGATTGACAATAACACTCCTCCGAGAATGGCGTCAAATACGAAGCCTGCCGGGAATGTGTCAAAAATTCGGTCAACATTTTGAATTCCCACAAGGGCAAATATTGCCACAAGTGCACAGATTGTCCTAAAAAGGAGTTTTCTCTCTTTCGTACTCATTCTTATTTCCATGATTAATTATTTTTAAATTTTTTATGTACAATTTTTAACTAGATTAAATATAGCATAATAGCAGACATCTGTCAAGTGTTTTATAGCTTAAATTTCTGTTAAAATAGATTGAAAATAAAGAAGTTTTTAATATTATAGCTTCAAAACTATGAAATATTTCGCCATAAGTCTTTTTCCAGAATCTATTGATTTTTATACTAATCAGTCGATTTTGGGAAGAGCTCAAAAAAATAAAATTATTACTCTTAAATCTTTTCAATTAAGAGATTTTACTAAAGATAAACACGGGCGCACAGATGGAAAAGTCTATGGGGGCGGTCCTGGAATGGCTTTATGGGTAGAGCCAATAATAAATACTTTTGAAAAAGTCTTAAAAGAAATAGAGAAAGATAAAAAAGTTTTAAAGAAAAATATTTTAGTCGTAAATTTTGTTCCAAACGCAAAAATTTTTACCAATAAATTAGCCAGAGAATATTCTCAAAAATATAATTATTTAATTTTTATTTGTGGAAGATACGAAGGAGTGGATGCTAGAGTAAATAAAGTCATTAAAGATATTTTACTTCAAAAGAAAAAAGATTGGAAAGAAAAGGGTGTAGTTTTGAGCTCGAAAATAGAAGATATTTCAGTGGGAGATTTTGTCTTAACTGGCGGAGAAATTCCTGCCATGATTATGATAGATGCTATTTCTAGACAAATTCCTCAAGTGCTTCACGATAATGAGAGTTTGGAAGAAAATAGAGTCGCCAGCAGTGAAATTTATGCTCGTCCAGAAGTTTTTGAAAAGAAAATTGGAGAAAAAGTAAAAAAATATAAAGTACCAAAAGTTTTACTCTCTGGACATCATCAAAATATAGAAAATTGGAGAAAGGAGAAAAACTTAAAAAAATAATATGTATATAAAAGTAAGAGTAAAGACTGAACAAAAAAGAGAATCTTTTGAAAAGTCAAAAAAAGAAGATGAATATTTGGTATCCGTAAAAGAAGAAGCTAGAAATGGTTGGGCCAATGAGAGAGTTCTGGAGATTTTGAAAAAAGAATTACAAAAGAAAAATGTTAGATTGATTTCTGGGCACACTTCACCATCAAAAATATTTTCAATTGAAGAATAAAATATTATTTGCTATAATCGTTGTATCTTTAATATTGCCAATATAGCTCAGTTGGTAGAGCACATCCATGGTAAGGATGAGGTCGTCAGTTCGATCCTGACTATTGGCTCCGATTTGTTATAATACTTTTAAGCCTGTGCCGTCTTAGCTCAGTTGGTAGAGCATGTCACTCGTAACGACAAGGTCCCGAGTTCGATCCTCGGAGACGGCTCAAAATATTTGTTATAATATTTATATAAAAAAAGTCTATGAAGAAAAATATATTATTGTGTAGCATTTTTGTTGTTTTCTTTTTTTCTTCACATTCTCTTTTTGCACAAACTAATTTAAATAATTTTACTATTTCAAATTATGAGGTGGATATTTATTTAAGTAGAGACGCTGAAAATCACTCAAAAATAACTACTACAGAAAAGATAACTGCTGTTTTTCCAGATTTTGATCAGAACAGAGGTATAACTAGGAATTTCGTGAAGAATTATAATGGCCATAACACTAATCTAAAATTGGTATCTGTTACAGATGAAAATAATATACCGAGAGAATATAATTGGGTAAACGATTCTCTTCTTCGCATAGCCGGAGAAGAATATCTTCATGGGGAAAATACTTATATAATCACTTTTACACAACAAGATGTGACAAGATATTATGCCGATACAGACAAAGATGAATTTTATTGGGATGCTATTGGGGTCGAGTCTTTAGTTCCAATTTCAAATCCTGTTGTTAGGTTGCATATAGATGAAAGTTTAAATGAGTCTATTAGAACATCACTTTTTTGTTATTCGGGGAAAGATAGTAATAATATTCCTTGTAGTGTAGACGGATTCACTGTTACTTCTCAAAATCTTCCACCAAAAAATGGACTAACTATAGCGATTGGGTTTGAAAAAGGTACTTTTGTGGATATTCCACCGAACGAATCCTCTGAAGAGACAATCCTGGGTTCTTTCTTGATCTTCTTAATGATCTTATTTGCTATTCGGATTTTAGATATGTTTTTACATTCCAAAAAAGATAAATATAAGATATTTATTTCAGATTCAAAATATAAGGATTTGCCAATTATCCCAGAATATTTACCACCTAAAAATTATTCACTCTTAATGACTTCTGTTGTGTATGGTAATAATTTTAATTTTGATTCTGGGAATAAAATAGTTGCTCAGATAATTGAATGGGCGGTCAGAAAGTATATTTTGATCTATCAGACAGAAAAAGGATCACTTTTAAAAGAATCAAAGTATAGATTTGAAATTGTCAAAAGTTTTGATGATTTAAAAGAAGAAGAGAAGTCTCTAGCTAAAATCATTTTTGGAGAAGAATATAATATAGGAACATCGGCAACGCTAGAAGATTTTGAAAAAAGATTGGATCCGGGCATTTTTAATTCTCTACAAGAAAAAATTAGACAGCAAGCTTTGACGACTACAGATTTGTATGAATTAAATCCTTTTTGGAAGAAAAGACAAACAAGAAATAAAATTCTAGATTTCTTTTATAATAATTTCAATTCTTTATACACTTCAAAATATAGGACTACAGATAGTTTTTCTCAATTAGAACTTTATTTAAAGGGTCTTAAAAAGAATATCAGTGTAGCTGAAAAAACTAGATTAGAAATGATGCAAACTCCAGAAGCGGTCGAAAAAATTGGTGATGTATCTAGTGATGCGGGAACTAAATTAAAACTTTATGAAAAATTGTTACCCTACGCTATCCTTTTCAAGCAGGAGAGAAAATGGATTAAAGAACTAGGAAATTTGTATGACCTTAATCAAACTGCCCCAGATTGGAGTGTTGGAACTTCATTTTCAGCTGTACTTTTTTCAGAAATGATGAGCGACATATCTTCATCTTTGGCCCAATCAGTCGTAGATAGTTCTGGCTCCAGTGGAGGCTCTTCGGGCGGAGGTTATTCTGGTGGAGGGGGCGGAGGCGGAGGAGTTGGTGGAGCCTAATCTAATATAAAAGAAAAGCCGACATTTTCATGCCGGCTTTATGTTTTTAGACAATTTCAGGAATTATAGTCCTGTAGCCATAACAGTCCAAAATTGAATTGAACTTTATTTTGATTTTTTTATCTTCCTTAAACTCAAAATATTTTCGTTTTGGTAGATAAATTTCTCCTAATGTTGGAGATTTTGCGATAATATCCAAATCTCCAGAGTACAAAACCTCAAATTCGAAAGCTTCTTCCAGCAAATCTGAATACTGCAATCCGTAATTCCCGCCTGATGTCAAGATTTTTATTACGACGAGAGGTAAAAATTTTTTCGGTAAGATTGATGAGATTTGTCGAATCCTAGGATCTGCATACATACCCTCCAAATCTACAGGCATGAAATTTTCATCCATCAATTTTAGATCTTCAGTCGTGAGATCTAAAAAGAGCTTTTTTCCTAAAAATAAGGCCTCCAATCTCTGCAGTTCTTCTTTTCTTCTCTCTACCATTTTTTTTGGTAAAGGGAGCTTATTTTTTGAGTAAGCAGTAAGAATAAAAAAACCTAAGATGAGTATAGCCATAAAGATTATGGCAGCATACTCGGGTGTCATTGTCTCCATCTTTTTCGATTTTAAGTGTTTATATTTAGAATTGTTGTCATTTGCAAGAACTTCTAATTGTAATAATATGATATATCTATACTATATGTCAAGTCTTAAAAATATAGAGATTTTCTAATATACTCTTATTAAATATGGATTCAGGTAAAGAAAATATTCAAAAGAAAATAGAAGAACTGGAAATGCATTTGTATGAGCCGGATTTTTGGAGTGATAAAGCTCACGCACAAGATGTTATTCAAAAAATAAAAGATCTTAAAGCAGAACTTGAAGGGGGTGACACTCTTGATGCTGGCGGTGCTACCATGAATATTTTAGCTGGAGCTGGTGGAGACGATAGTGAAGATTGGGCAAGAATGTTATTTCATATGTATTCAAAATATTTTGAAAATAATGCTTGGAATTATTTAAAATTACACGAAAATCAAAATGATCATGGAGGTTTTAGAAATCTATCTCTTGAAATCAAAGGAAAAAATATTTATGGCAAATTAAAAAATGAATCCGGGGTGCATAGACTTGTTCGCATCTCTCCTTTTAACGCTAACGGAAAAAGACATACTAGTTTTGCTATGGTAGAAGTTTTACCTATTTTGCCAAAGTTGGAATTTAACAAGTTTAAAGAGAGTATAGATGAAGAAGACATCGAAATTGAGACTTCTAAAGCTTCAGGACCTGGAGGGCAAAATGTAAATAAAAGAGAAACTGCTGTCAGGGTTGTGCATAGACCCACAAATATTTCAGCTCACATTTCTTCTGAAAGGAGTCAGGAAAAAAATAAAGAGAAAGCTCTAAGTTTACTTTTTGCAAAATTGTTTACTAGAGAAGAAGAGAAAAAGAAAGCTGAACTAGAAGGGAGACAAATTTCTAAAACTGTCGAAATAGAGTGGGGGAATCAGATTAGAAATTATGTCTTACATCCATATAAATTAATTAAAGATTTGAGAACAGGGGTGGAGACTAGTAATTTGGAAGAGGTTTTAGAAAAAGGAAAATTGGACGAGTTTATAGATGCCGAAAGGGATTTAAATTAATGGAATTTTCCTGTTGTTAATAAATATGTTTGCAAAGAAAAAAATATGTTAGAATATTTAAGTTAAGCTATAACGCTATTTTTTATGCTCTATTTTGAGAATTTAAGAAAAGAATATCCTGGAGGATTCGTTGCTTTGGATGATATCAATTTAACAATCGATAAAGGAGAACTCGTATCAATTGTTGGCCATTCTGGAGCAGGTAAAACTACTCTAATAAAAATGATTTTGGCCGAAGAGAAACCAACTTATGGTAGAGTGTCTTTTCATTCCAATCAGGTTAGTAAATTAAAAGGAAAAGATTTAACTGATTTTAGGAGAAAAATCGGTGTAGTTTTTCAGGATTATAGACTTTTAAAAAATAAAACTGTTTTTGAGAATATTGCTTTTGCCATGGAAGCTTCTGGAAAGACTGACGAAGAGATTGCTCGAGACGTGCCAAATGTTTTAGATTTGGTAGATTTGCGTAATAAAATCTTTCATTTTCCAGATCAACTTTCTGGCGGTGAAAAACAAAGAGTGGTCATAGCTAGAGCTTTGGTTAATCGCCCAGAAATCTTGATAGCTGATGAACCGACAGGAAATCTTGATCCAGTAAACACTTACGATATTATTCAGGTTTTGAAAAAGATTAATGACTTAGGTACAACTGTAATTTTAACCACTCACAATAAAGGAGTAATTGATCACTTAAAAAAGAGGGTGGTGACTATGCAAGATGGTAGAATTTTGAAAGATGAAAGAATTGGGAAATATGCAATTTAATTTTAATATTAATTTTTAAAAATATGAAAAAGAAAATTATATCGACTAAAAGAGTTTTAAAATCAGGATTAGTTAGCTTTTTAAGAAACAAGACAGTTTCTCTTTCTTCTATTGGAATACTCACTACGACTCTTATAATTATTGGAGTTTTCTTTTTCTTTAGAGGAATTTTTGATTATTCCTTAAATCAAGTAAGAAATAAGGTTGATATAAAAATCTATTTTAAACTCGATGCTGAAGATTCTCAAATTTTAGATATAGAAAACAAAATTAAAACTTTGCCAGAGGTTCAGAGTATAGAATTGGTGACAGCGGAGCAATCCTTGATAGATTTTCAAGAAAAGCATTCTAATGATCCTGTAACTCTTCAGGCTTTAGCAGAATTGGATACCAATCCTTTCGGGGCTATGCTTACCGTTTTTGCAAAAGATACAAATAGCTACGATTATATTTCTAACACCTTAAGCTCCGAGTCAGATTTTTTGGGCGAATCTTATTCAGCTATAGATAAAATTAACTATTTTGAATTAAAGCCTACTATCGACAGATTAAATAACATGATTCGTTTATTTAATTCAATTGGATATTGGATAACTCTTTTATTCCTCGTCATTAGTTCACTTATTATATTTAACACCATAAGACTCTCTATCTTTATTTATAAAGAAGAAATAGCTGTTATGAAGCTCGTGGGAGCTTCTAATATGCATATTCGGGGGCCGTTTTTGGTAGAGTCAAGTATTTATGCTGTAATTTCTTCTCTATTGGCTATGATTTTCTTCTTTCCTACCACTTTTTATCTAGCTAAAAATACTGTAGACTTTTTTAGTGGTTTAAATATTTTTCAGTATTATTTACAAAATTTCTTTGTACTATTTTTACTACTTTTAATTATAAGTTTACTCTTGTCTACCTTCTCTTCACTTTTAGCAATCAGAAGATATCTAAAGATATAATTCTGATGCGGGGTGTTTAGAGTGTGCTATAATTAAATTTATTAAAAGCTTGTTTATTATAGATTATTGATTTTATTATGACAAAAAAAATATCATGGAATAGCGTTTTATTGTTTTTGAGTTTCTTATTGAGTTTTCTGGGTTTAATTTTCTCTATTTTTTACAAATTTTCCTCTGCAACTTCTCTAATTTCTTCTGAAATGGTAAGGAATACTACTCTTTTGATAATTACAACTTTAGCTGTAGCTCTGTATTCTATTTTGATTTTTAAGAAAAAAGAAATTCTGTTACCAGAAAATAAAGTAGCAAAGACTTTATTATTTGCTTTTCCTATTTTAATTCTTCTTATCAGTTTTTTGACGGCTGATTTCTTTGATTCCTTTTTTGGTAAATATGTCTATCTACAAAGCGGTTTAACTTATTTTGCACTTTTTTCTCTAGTCCTGATAGTTGCTTCTTATACTAAACATTTCAAAAGGTTGACCTGGGGAGTTTTGACTTTAGGAAGCTTGCTGGTCACTTTGCCATCTATAATAGCTTTAGTTTTAGCAAAATTTGAATTATTCAATCTTGCTGGTAAGATTATCTTTTTTATTGAAAATTGGGATATTGTTGCCACCGCTTCTGCTATCATGGTGATTTTAGCTCTAATCTATTTTGAAACAATAGCTTCAACCAAAACTCAAAAAGTATTTTCTTTGATATTGATCTTACTTCACTTAGTATTAATATCTTTTATCCTTATCCCTGACATTTGGTATGCTCTAGCTCTTTCTTCTCTATTTATCCTTCTGTTTACTAAAAAATCCAAAAAAGTAAAGATTTTTAAGACAGCCACTTTTTATGTCTTTCTTATCTCTTTCCTTTTCTCTTTGCTGTTTATTTTTTCTTCGGGTCCAACTTCAAACTTAAATAAAGCTTATTCTACTTTCGCAAACCAAGTTTCTGGTATTAATTATGGCTTTATTAAACCAGATATAAATTCGAGTTTAGGTTTAGTGAAGTCTGAATTGATGAAGGGCAGGATTTTTGGATCTGGTCCAGCCAATTTTTATAAAGTTTGGCAACAAGAAAAACCTCAATCTGTTATAGATTCTTCTTATTGGAGCGTAGAATTTTCTTCTTCTTTTTCAGCAATGACAACTTTAGCTGTGACCTTTGGGGTAGTAGGATTATCTTTTATCTTGGTGATTTTGATTCTACCAACAATTAAAGTTTTTAAGGGAGTCAAAAGAATAAAATTTAAAAATGAAGACGGCGAAGATGTTGACTTTAATCAAGAAGAGCTATTTTATCTTCTAGCTACAGCTGCATTATTTATCTTTTCTGTTTTCTTGATGATATTCTTTGCTAATGTAAATATTGCTACTTTTGTTTTTGCTCTGGCTCTAGCTTTGGTCTTGGGAACATTTTATCAGTGGAAAAAATATGAGGTCTCAAAACCTTATAGTCTGATAACTTTAGTAGCCTTTTTACTAATCTTATTTGGTACGATTTTATCCATCAATAGAATTAGAACTGTTTATATCACAAATAACGCTTTAGTTAATTACAGAAATAATGGAGATATTGTTCAAATGGAAAAAGATTTAACTAAAAGCGCTAAGCTTGTACAAAGAAATGATGAAGGTTATAGACTCTTGTCACAGTTTTACCTATTTAAGGCTGGAGTAATATCAAATTCAACTTCTACCGATGAAGCTCTTTTACTAGAAGAAGCTATAGCTTCAATTAATAACGCTGTCGGTTTTGCTGAAAAAGCTATAAAAATAGACCCGCAAGATTTTAACAACTATATTTCTTCGGGATCAGTTTACGTCTACTTAATGAATCTCGATAGCCAAAATAAAGATTTAAATTATCAAAAAGCTAAAGAATTATATACGACAGCTATTTCTTTGTATCCAAAAAATCCTTCTCTTTATTTGACTTTAGCTAATTTAGAATATTCGTATAATCAAAACTCTACAACTACTCTAGAAGCTATTCAAAAATCATTAAATACGAAATCTAACTATTCTGAAGCTTATAATCTTTTCTCTCAATTGGCCGCACAAAACAATAATCAAGAACTAGCTTTAGAATATGCAGCTAAAGCTATTGAGTCTGACCCTCAAGATGTTCAAGCTTATTTGCAATATGGTGTTTTAATTTTAAATAAAGGGAATCTTACACAAGATGAACTCAATAAAGCTTACACAGCTTTTGTCTCCGCTTTGACTCTGGATCCAAATAATGTGCCTGGCGCATACTATTTAGCTATCACTTATACAATTGCGAAAGAATATGATAAAGCGTATGAATTAGTCGACATCTTGAGTCAAATTTTACCTGATGATCAAAGTGTTCAAGAATTGAAAGAGACACTCTTAAATACAGAAAAAGTTCAATCTTCATCAAATGCTAGTACAACCGCAGAAAATGTATCAACAGTTTCTGATTCTGAAACAGCTACCACTACTACAGAAGATTAGTATTGTAAAAATTATGAAAAAACAGAAAGTCTTATTATCTGGAGTTCAAACTAGCGGAGAGCTTCATCTTGGGAATTATTTTGGAGCCATCAAACAAATGGTGGAGTTGGTGAATTCTGGAAATTATGAGTCTTATATCTTTTTGGCAGATTATCATTCCATGACGACTTTGATAGACAAAAAGGAAAGAAACAATAAAATCTTAGAGACGGCTGCTGCATATTTAGCTTGTGGATTTAATAAGAAGAAGGTGGCTATTTTTAAACAAAGCGATGTGCCTTTGGTTACAGAATTGACTTGGATTTTGGATACCGTCACACCTCTTCCTATGCTATTTTTAGCTCACGCATTTAAAGACAAAGAAAGAGATAAAACCAATGAGAAAAAAGATGTGAATATTGGTCTTTTAAATTATCCGGTCTTAATGGCGGCAGATATTTTGATTTATGGAGCAGATATTGTTCCTGTCGGAAAAGATCAAGAACAACATTTGGAAATGACTAGAGAAATTGCTGGCAAATATAACAGAGCTTATAATACAAACACTTTTAAATCTCCCAAAGCTTATTCTGTAAAAGAGTTGGAAATTATTCCTGGTATTGATGGAGAAAAGATGAGCAAAAGTAAAGGTAACGCTATAGGAATGTTTGCTTCAGATGAAGAAATAAAAAAGAAAGTTATGAATATCAAAACTGACAGCAAAGCTCCAAATGAAAAGAAAAAACCAGATGAGGTTTTAATCTATAAAATTCATAAGATTTTCTTAGATAAAAAAGAAGACGAGGCCCTAAGACAGAAATTTTTAAATAGCGATAAAAATCCTTACAGCTATAAAGAAGCTAAAGAAGAACTTTTAAAGACTATTCTTTCTTATTTTTCTGAAATGAAAAAGAGATATAATTATTATCTGAATACTCCTAAAGGGAAAAAAGAAATGCTCTCAGTTTTAAAATCTGGCTCTAAAAGAGCTAACAAAAAAGCGAGTCTCATGTTGAAAAAAGTCAGAAAGGAAACAGGTCTGGATTTTTAAATCAGGATTTCGATTCTCTGTATATATTGACGTATTTACTCAAAAGTGCTATAATCTATTAGCTATTAGCGCTGTTCTTTATTTTTAATTTTTATTTTGATTTTAAATATTAACTTAAAAATTTATATATTATGATTATTTCTGTGATGGGCTGGAGAAACCCAAGGAAGATTGTATTCAGAGATGAAAAAGTTTATCTAGAAATAGGGGAGTTGAGATCTTGCAAGATCTGTCGAGACAGAGTGCGAGATATGAAAAACTTTTCATCTCAGAAGGATTTACAGATTGATTTCTGCACCTTAGAAGACCGTTTTCCAAAAAATGGGCCGACACTTTGGGTCGGCATTGAAAATCCAAAGAACGGAAAGATTCTGTCTCAAAAAGAGATTCAAGATCTTTTTTGGGAATATCTCGGATTAGAAATACTTCGAGTGTGGTGAAAATAAAAGGGAGAAAGACTGACATATTTTGTCAGTCTTTTTTAATACTTATCATGTTATAATTTATAATTATGGATGTATTTAATGTCAATTTAGAAAGATTTTCTGGGCCATATTCTAAACTGCTAGAACTGATTGAACAAAGAAAACTTTCTATTAATGAATTCTCTTTAAGTCAGGTTACTGATGAGTATATTACTTATATCAAAGAAATGGGGGACAGAGGGCAAAAAGATATTGTAGATATCTCTCAA
>Ga0172382_10012469_pt1 | contig 11080 bp, 9 predicted proteins | sample Leawel138RmetaG_FD_122245 | JGI IMG/M metagenome (GOLD analysis project Ga0172382, IMG submission 122245) | Leachate microbial communities from a municipal landfill in Southern Ontario, Canada - Leachate well 138R metaG | ecosystem: Engineered > Solid waste > Landfill > Unclassified | place...
CACGATCAACTCACTGGTGCCGAAATCCCAACTTGCGGTACAGGATTGCGTGGCCTCACTGCAAATGACGGTATCGGCAAGCGACCAGGCGATAAAATTCGCATCGCCAGGCGCGCCGCGGCGCAATGCTAGCTGGAAGTTATCGCTGCCTGTCAGGGTCAGTGTGTTATGCGCGCCGAAAGGGTCAACATCGTAAGCGTTATTGGTTAGGTTGTAGTCGGTGTTCTGCCCGATCGTCGGGCTGAAATCGACGACATCACCGTTCACATTCACGCTGAGCCAGGGCTGTCCCGCGAAGCTGACCACGGAGTCATCGAATAAACCGAGTTCCAGCCCGGTGGTATCGCAGCCTAAACAGACATTGAAAAAGTTCACGTCCTGATTGGTGGGTGAAAAGATTGCCGCATTCGCCGAGGCCGAGACCATCAATACAAGCCCGGCACATATTCCCTGCATTTTCATTAGCTCTCCTCCATGGCAGAGGGGGCTCGGGCGCCCCCTTTTGTAAAATTTTCAGCAAGGCCTATGCCATGAACTTAAGCATATGAAAAATAACAATATATTTCTTCTCCGGAAAAGACGGTTGTAATATTTACCGACGCAAGCACCGGCTTCGTGTGTCTCGCGAGCCGCTGAAATCTGTTTGAGATCATCTTGTTGGGATAGGCGTGTAGGAAAGGCTCAGATGAAACGGGAGCCGAAGGAACTTCGACGCGTTTTCCCTGAACCGACGCTTCGGAGACTACGGGGCGAACCGCACTCGATAGCAACAGGGGCACTCGTGGGGCGTCCGTCAGTGAACAGTTATCAAACCAAAGCAGGACGCTCGTTAGTCACACGCGCACGCATGGCCGGATCCGACGCGGGAGGCGCGCCCGCGGATCAGACGACCCCGGCCGCCTGCTGGTCGGCGTGGTAGCTGGAGCGGACCATGGGGCCGCTCGCGACGTGCCCGAAGCCCAGCCCCGTGCCGACCTGTCCCAAGGCTGCGAACTCCTCGGGGGTGACGAACCGGTCGACCGGAAGGTGATTCAGGCTCGGCTGTAGGTATTGTCCGAGTGTGAGCATGTCGCAGTCGTGCATGCGCAAATCCTGCATCACCTGCTCGACCTCGCTCAACTCCTCGCCAAGGCCGAGCATCAGGCCGGATTTGGTCGGTACGCCCGGATGCTCGGCCTTGAAACGTTTGAGCAGTTCCAGCGACCAGGCGTAATCCGCGCCGGGGCGCGCCTTCTTATACAAGCGCGGCACCGTCTCCAGGTTGTGGTTGAACACGTCGGGCGGCGCTGCCCGGAAGATCTCCAACGCGCGGTCCATGCGGCCGCGGAAGTCCGGTACCAGTACCTCGATGCGCGTCGCCGGGTTGAGCGCGCGAATGGCCTGGATACAATCGACGAAATGCTGGGCGCCGCCGTCGCGGAGATCGTCACGATCAACCGAAGTGACGACGACATAGTTCAAGCCCATCGCCCGGATAGTGCTCGCCAAATTGTGCGGCTCATCGGCGTCGAGCGGGTCCGGCCGTCCGTGCGCGACATCGCAAAATGGACAGCGTCGCGTACAGATGTCGCCCATGATCATGAAGGTCGCCGTCCCGTGCGCGAAGCACTCGCCGAGATTGGGGCAGGAGGCCTCTTCGCAGACCGTGTGCAGACGGTTGTCGCGCAGGATCTGTTTGAGGCGCTGCACCTCGGGGTGCGCAGGCGACTTGGCGCGGATCCAGGCGGGCTTGCGCGCCGGCTTCGAGGTCGGCTCGACCTTGATCGGGATGCGCGCGGTCTTCGCTGCACCGCGCTGGTGTTTGGGGTCATGGTCGGTCATCTGATTACTACAACTCAGGGAACCGCCAAGACGCCAAGGTCGCCAAGACTAATTGAACCGCCAAGGCGCCAAGAGAGCTTGATGAAAAAATCTTTTCAGGTTTTTTCACCCCATCAATCTTGGCGCCTTGGCGGTTCCCTTAGGCCTGCTTGGCGCACCTGGTGTCTTGGCGGTTCAATAGGGAACCGGGCCGGCAGTTTACCCCAGCAACCGGGTGAGGTGCGACTCGAGGCGGGCGGAAACCGCCTCGACGCCGAGGGATATGCTCAGATCGCGAAGCTGGGTTACCTGCATGTCGGGGTAGCCGCAGGGATTGATGCGACCAAACGGCGCCAGATCCATATCGACATTGAGCGCGAGGCCGTGATAAGTGCGGCCGCGCTTCACGCGCAAACCGAGCGCGGCGATCTTCCGTCCATCGACGTAGACGCCGGGCGCGTCCCGCCGTGCCGTGGCCACGATGTGAAGTTCTGCAAGCAGATCGATGACGGCTTGCTCGAGCCGCTGTACCAACTGTTGTACGCCCAGGTGCGAGCGTGCGATATCCAGCAGCACATAGGCAATCAATTGTCCGGGGCCGTGATAGGTCACCTGGCCACCGCGGTCGATGGGAAGGACCGGAATGTCGCCGGGTGCGAGCAGGTGTTCCCGTTTCGCGTTGAGACCCAGCGTGAATACCGGCGGATGCTCCAGCAACCAGAGCTCGTCGGCGGTCTCTGCGGTGCGCTCGGCCGTAAATCGTTGCATGGCCTGCCACGTCGGCTCGTAGGCGACGCGCCCCAGGCGGCGGATCTGCATCAGAGCACCATCAATGCACGATCCCAGCCCGAAAGGCTGCGGTAAATTGCATCGAGCTGTTCCTGGCTGGTGGCGCGGACGGTGATGGTGACGGCGAGATACTTGCCGGCGTTGCTGGGACGACTGCGCACGGCGCCTTCGCCGAGCGACGGCACGTGGCCGCGCACGATGGTCACCACCTGCGCCTCGAAGTCGTCCGACTGCACGCCGACGACCTTGATGGGAAAGTCGCAGGGGAATTGCAACAAGCTTTCGGAGGATGACATGGCTGGCTCGCTTGAGCGGAACAACGCTTTAACCGCGAAGGGCGCAAAGAAACGCAATGAAGAAAATACTTACATAAAACGCTTGCTGTAGCGTCCCCTGACGAAAATGAAGAATCATTCCAATCAATCCGCCGCGCCCGCGCGCACCTGCTCCTTGTATTCCCGGTACAACGCGCTCATGCGCCGGTACAGGCCACCGGGCTTGCCGTCGCCGACCGGCTTCTCGTCCAGCGTCGTGACTGGCAGGATCTCTTTCGTCGAACTGGTCAGCCAGACCTCCTCCGCCTGGTGGAGTTCCTCGACACTGATGGCCGCTTCACGGTAAGGGATGGCGTGCTTCGCCGCCAGCTCCAGGATGAGGTCGCGGGTGATGCCCGGCAGCAGGTGCGAACCTTTCGGCGGCGTCACCAACACCCCGCGGTTGGCGATGAACAGGTTGCTCGCCGCCCCTTCCGTCGCGCAGCCCTCTCGGACGAGAATCGCCTCGACCGCGCCGGCGTCGATCGCCTGCTGTCGCAGGAGCACGTTGGGCAACAGGGTGATGGCCTTGATATGGCAGGACTCCCAGCGGATATCCTTCAGGCTGATGGCCGTCACGCCGTCGCGTTCGACCGCCGGGTCGGGCGCGCCGATCGGGCTGACCATGGCGAACAGGGTCGGCACGAGACTGGCGTCGAAGGCGTGGTCGCGCTTGCTCATCACGCCGCGCGTGATCTGCAGATAGATGGATTGGTCCTCGCCCGGATTCCGCTGCAACAGCTCTTCCAGCAGGGTACGCCACTGCGCCTCGCCGAGCGGCGCCGGGATGCGGATGGCCTCGAGACTGTTGCGCAGCCGGTCGAGATGCGCCTCCAGCCGGAACGGCTTGCCCCCATAGGCCGGAATCACCTCGTACACGCCATCGCCGAAGAGGAATCCGCGATCCATGACCGAAACCATGGCCTGCTCAGCCGGCAGGAACTGACCATTCAGGTACACGAAGGGCATAGATTTACCGGCTTCCAAAGGTTATGAACCGCCAAGGCGCGAAGGACGCCAAGAAACATTGTGAACCGCCAAGAACGCCAAGTACGCCAAGTGAAATTATGCAAAAGGCGTTTTGGCGTTTTCATTAGTCCGGCTTTCTTGGCGTCTTGGCGGTTCCAGAAGGCTTTATTCGAAATAAAGTTTTACTTCATCCACTGCGCGTTGCCAGATCGAGCCTTCGGCAACCGGTTCCAATGCGATCAGGGATGGTTCCAGCAGGGTCTGGTCCGCGAGTCGAACCTGCACCGAGCCGAGGTCGGCGCCGGCCGCGACCGGTGCGGTGATGCGGCCCGGCATCTGCACATTGGCCTTCAGGTCGCCGTACTGGTTGCGCGGGATAGTCACGAACAGCGGGTTGGCGAGGCCGAGCGGCACAGTCTCCCGTTCGCCTTTCCACACACGTGCGTCGACCAGTTTGCTGCCGGCGTCGTAGAGCTTGTGGGTTTCATAGAAACGGAAGCCGTAATTGAGCAACGCCTGGTTCGCCGATGCGCGCGATTCTTCGCCGTCGGCGCCGAGCACCACGGAGATCAGGCGCATCCCCTCACGCTCGGACGAGGTGACCAGGCAGTAGCCGGCGGCCTCGGTATGGCCGGTCTTGATGCCGTCCACCGTCGCGTCCCGCCACAGCAGTTTATTGCGGTTGTGCTGGACGATGTCGTTGAAGGTGAACTGCTTCTGCGAGTACCACTTGTAGTACTCGGGAAAATCCGTGATCAGGGCGCGAGAAACCTTCGCGATATCGCGCGCAGTCATGTAGTGATCCGGATGCGGCAGGCCGCTGGCGTCCGCAAAGTGGCTGCCGGTCATGCCGAGTTCCGCGGCGACGCGGTTCATGTAGCCGGCGAAGGCCTCCTCGCTGCCGGCGATGTGTTCGGCCAGGGCGACGGTCGCGTCGTTGCCCGACTGAACGATCACGCCGATCAGCAGATCTTCGACCGAAACCTGTTTGCCGACCTCCACGAACATGCGCGAGCCTTCCATGCGCCAGGCCCGCTCGCTGATGGTGACCATGTCGCTCAGTTGCAGTCTGCCCGCGGCCAGTTCCCGGAAGATGACGTACGAGGTCATCACCTTGGTGATGCTCGCCGGTTCCATACGCTCGTCCGCATTGGCGGCGGCCAGGGTCTGGCCGCTGTGGAAATCCTCCAGCAGATAGCTGCGTGCCGGAATCGCCGGCGGCTTGGGGATCGGCATGGCGGTGGCTGCCGCGGCCGTGGGGGTCGGCGTGTCGGCGGCTTGGGTCAGGGAGAGAAAGGTCAGATTGAGCAGGGTGACGAGAACCAGAACAGACAGTCGTGACATGAGGTCGGGTACCAGGTGAGCGGCGCAAAAACGGGGCTAAAACGGATCTTGGCGCGCCAATTGTCCGCGTTGGGGACGCGATTTGCAACGCGGGCCGGACTGCGCGCCTGCGCCCGAATGAACTTCTCAGTCGGTGACGACTTGTGGGTTGTCGATACCGTGGCGGCCGAGCGTCGCCGACACCCGATCCGCCTCGTCGACACTGGCGAGCGGTCCGACGCGTACGCGATAGACCGGACGCTGGTTGCTCAGGCCCTCGCTGACCTGGATGTCCGCGATCGGCACTTGGCTCAACTTGGCGCGCAACTGTTCGGCGTTGTCGCGGTTGACGAAGGCGCCGATCTGCAGATACATGGCCGGAGGACGGGGCGTCGTCGTGCCGCTGGAGGCGGCGACGATCGGCACGGAATCGAACGCGGGCTTGGTCGTGACCGGTGCGGCGGGCGTGCGCTGCGCCTCGAGCAGGCGCGGACCGGGGTCCGTTTGCCGGGGGTCCAGCGCGCGCACCTCCACCAGACCCGTGCCGGCGGCGATGATGCCGAGCTTCGCCGCAGCGGTATACGACAGGTCGATGATGCGGTTCGCGACAAAGGGCCCGCGATCGTTGATTTTGACCACCACCGATCGGCCGTTGGCGAGATTGGTGACGCGCGCATAGGTCGGCAGTGGCAGGCTCTTGTGCGCCGCGGTCATCGCGTACATGTCGTAGGTCTCGCCGCTCGATGTGCGCGCGCCATGAAATTTGGTCCCGTACCAGGATGCGACCCCGCGTTCCACATGACCGGCGCTGGTCGGCATGACCTCATAGCGCTTGCCGAACACGACGTAACTGGTCGGGTTGCCATAGCGGCTGCGCGGCTCGACTTTCGGTACGGCATCGGGGATGGCGGCGAGATCACGTGGCGGTCGGGATGGGTGGCCGTCACGGTCGCCGCGGTGGTCGGCGCGCTGTGTCGGCGCCGTACCGCAGGCCCCGGCCAGCAACGCCAGCAGCAGCACGGCATGGACGCGCCAGGGCGGAAGGATCTTCGGGGTGGCCTGCATGCGGCTACTATCGGCGATCGGCGTAGGTTTTTCCAGTCTGCCGGTCCGACCTGAGCGGGGTCGATTCGGGAAGTCGTTGTGGAACGCTGTTGGCGGCGAGAACGCCGGCGCAATAGGCTGCGCTACGACGCTACTGCGCGCGTGCCGCCGCGATCTCCTGACTCAACTGGTGTACGGCCATGGCGTACAACGGACTGCGGTTGTACCGCGTGATGACATAGAAGTTGTTGAACACCACCCAGTGTTCGAGCCCCTTGACGCCTTCGAGTTCGATCAGCGCGACCTGCCTGTCGGGCGCGATGTCGACCTCCGTACTGACGCCCTGGCCCTTCAGTTCGCTGGCCGGCATATGCGGCTTCAGGCCTTTTTCGAGCAGCCCCTTGTACGCCTCGCCGGCGACGCGCGCCCGGGCGACCACCGGTCCATTGGCTTCCCAGCCATGCACCTTGAAATAATTGGCGACACTGCCGAGCACATCGCGGTCGCTGTGCCAGAGATCGCGTTTGCCGTCGCCGTCGAAATCGACCGCGTAATTGCGGTAGCTGCTGGGGATGAACTGGCCCTGGCCCATGGCGCCCGCATACGAACCCTTCACGGTCACCGCGTCGACCTGCTCTTCACGGGTCAACACAAGAAACTGTTCCAGCTCCTTGCGGAAGAACTCGCTGCGCTTCGGGTAATCGAAGGCCAGGGTGCTGAGCGCATCCAGGACGCGGTAATTGCCGGTGTTGCCGCCATAGCGCGTCTCCACGCCCACGATCGCCACGATTACGTGCGGGTCGACGCCGAAGGCTTGTTCCGCGTCGGCGAGGATGTCCGCATGCCGTTCCCAGAACTGCACGCCGCCGTCGATGCGCGCCGGCGTCAAAAAGATCGGCCGGTAGTCGCGCCAGGGCTTGGCCTCGGCGGGCCGGGAGATGGCGTCGAGGATACTTTGCTGGCGGTGCGCCTGCGCGAGCAGCGCGACGACTTCTTCGCGGGGAAGCTGATGCCGTTCCGCCATATCGGCAACGAACTGCGCAGCCTCCGGGTGCTCCGCGTAGCTGGAGGCCGCGGCGCCGTTCGCTTGCGCCGTCGTGTCGGACGCCGGTCCGGCGTTGGGCGTGCCGGCGCAACTCGCGAGCAGCATGGACAACGTCAGCAACAGCGGCTTGCGAAGTTCGCAGCCGGGCGGGACAGGACGCGGAAATTTCATGAAAGAGACCTTCGGCTCAACTGAGCAGTTTGCGATGCGTGTGAATGGACATGAGGATACCGAAGCCGGCCATCAGGGTCACCATCGAGGTGCCCCCGTAGCTGATCAAAGGCAAGGGAACCCCGACCACCGGCAGCAGCCCGGTGACCATGCCGGTATTCACCAGTACGTAGACCACGAAGGTCAGCCCGATGCTTCCGCCCAGCAGGCGCGTGAAGGTCGCCTGCGCCTGTGTCGCGATGTACAGGCTGCGCATGATGATGAAGCTGTAAACGCCGAGCAGGATCAGGATGCCGATCAGGCCGAATTCCTCGCCCAGTACCGCGAATATGAAGTCGGTCGAGCGTTCGGGTAGAAACTCCAGCTGCGATTGCGTGCCGTTCTGCCAACCCTTGCCGTAAAGTCCGCCGGAACCGATGGCGATCTTGGACTGAATGATGTGGTAGCCGGTGCCGAGCGGGTCGTTCTCCGGGTCCAGAAAGGTCAGCACGCGCTGGCGCTGGTAGTCGTGCATGAGGAACCAGGCGACCGGTGTGGAGGCCGCAAAGACGGCCACGAAACCGAACAGCAGACGCCAGGGCACGCCGGCCAGGAAGATGACGAAAAACCCGGAGCTGGCGATCAGCACCGCAGTGCCGAGATCCGGCTGTTTGGCGATCAGCAGGGTGGGCACCAGCAACAGCACCAAGGCCGTCAGCAGACGTCCGGCGCTGGGCGGTAGCCGCACATCGGCGAAGTGCCAGGCCAGCATCACCGGCACGGCGAGTTTCATCATTTCCGAAGGCTGAAAGCGGATGAAGCCGAGATCCAGCCAGCGTTGCGCGCCTTTGCCGATGTCGCCGACCAGCAGCACCGCGACCAGCAGGGCGACACCGCCGCCGAACAGCCAGGGCGCCCAGCGCAACAGGTACTGCGGCGGGATCTGCGCAATGAATATCATCGTGCCGAAGGCCAGCGCCAGGCGCAGAACCTGCCGCTCGATCACGTCCAGACTGCCTCCGGAGGCGCTATAGAGCACCACCATGCCGAGCGCACAGGCGCCGATCAGGCCTACCAACAGCGCGCCATCGAGATGCAGCCGGTGCAGCCAGCTGCGGCGCGTCCCCGAGCCCGGGTTGATGTCGGCATACAGCATCACAGCGGGTTGTCCTCAAAGTAGCGATCGAGTATCTGACGTGCGATCGGCGCGGCGACGCCGCTCCCGGAACCGCCGTTCTCCACCACCACGGCGATCGCGATGCGGGGCGCATGAGCGGGCGCGAAGGCGATGAACAGCGCATGGTCGCGCAATTTTATGCTGACCTTTTCGGCGTCGTACCGCTCGTCCTGTTTGAGGCCGAAGACCTGCGCGGTCCCGGTCTTGCCGCCGATCTGGTAATCGATGCCGGTGCCGATCTTCTTTGCCGTGCCGCGCTCGCCATGCACCACCTCGACCATCGAAGCCAGCACTTGGTTCCAGTGTTCCCGGTCGACGATCGGAATGCTGCGGGTCGGCGCCATGTTGAGCGGCGTCAGCGCGCCGTCCGGTCCGCGCAGGGCGCTCACCAAATGGGGCGGGCGGTATTCTCCCTGCGCGGCGAGCGTCGCCGTGGCGACCGCCAGTTGCAGCGGCGTGGTCAGATTGAAGCCCTGGCCGATGCCGCTGATCAGGGTTTCGCCCGGATACCAGGGTTCATTGCGCGCCGCGCGCTTCCAGGCGGTGGACGGCAGGATGCCGGGGCGTTCGCCGACCAGATCGATGCCGGTGCGCGCGCCAAGGCCGAACTGGGCGAGGTAGTCGTGCATGCGATCGATGCCGAGCGAGCGCGCCAAGTCATAGAAATAGATGTCGCAGGACTGTGATATCGCCGTATTGAGATCCACCATGCCATGGCCGCCGCGCTTCCAGTCGCGGTATTTGTGCTGGCCGCCGGGCAACTGGTAGAAGCCGGGGCAGTAGGTGTGGCTGTGCGCTGTCGTGACGCCGAGTTCCAGGCCGGTGAGCGCGACAAAGGGTTTCAAGGTCGAGCCCGGTGGGTATTGTCCGCGCAGGGCACGATTGAACAAAGGCTGATCGGGATTTTCATTGAGCGTCTGATAATCCGCGTGGTCGATGCCGTTGACGAAGGGGTTCGGGTCGAAACCGGGGACGCTGACGAAGGCCAGCACCTCGCCGTCGCGCGGATCGATCGCAACCGCCGCGCCATTGAACTCGCCGAAGGCCTGCTCGATGACCTGCTGCAGACGCGCGTCGAGACTGAGATACAGGCTGCTCCCCGGTGTCGGCGGCTGGCGCGACAAGACCCGCAGCGTGCGCCCGCCGGCGTTGGTCTCGAGCTGCTCGTAGCCGACCTTGCCGTGCAGTCTGTCCTCGTAGGCCTTCTCGATGCCTTCCTTGCCGATGTGCGTCGAGCCGCGATAGTTGGCGGTGTCGATGACCTCGAGCTCTTGCTCGTTGATGCGGCCGACATAGCCAAGCGCATGCGCCGCGTGGCTGCCCAGCGGGTAATGTCGCGACAGGCCCGCCTGCACGTCGACACCGGGGAAACGATGCCGGTTGACCGCGAAGCTGGCCACGTCCTCGTCGCTGAGATGGAAACGCAGCGGCACGCCCTCGAAGCGGTTCATGCGGCGGCGCAGCTTGTGGAAGCGCTCGATGTCGAACTCGCGGATCTCGATCAGTTCGCCGAGCGCCCGGAGTGTCGCCTCCAGGTCGTCGATCTCTTCCGGGACGATCTCCAGACGATACGACGGCAGATTCTCCGCCAGCACGATGCCGTTCCGGTCGTAGATCAACCCGCGATTGGGCGGCACGGGTTGCAGCTTGATCCGATTGTCCTCGGACAGCGTGCGGAAGTGCTCGTGCGCGACCACCTGCAGCCATCCGAGCCGCGCCACCAGCGCGATGATCAACAGCGCGCTGAACAGCAATGCCGTGATGGCGCGACTCATGAAGAGCCGGCTCTCGAGCAGGTTGTCCTTGAAGGCGTTTAGGGGGCGGGACATATCTGATACAGAGGCAAGAGGCAGGAGACAAGAGGCAAGTTGAAACCTTTGTGCTGCCTGACTTGGCTTTTGAAGCCTGCCGCTAGCGGCTTGTGTTGCAGACGGAGAGACAAGAGGCAAGAGACAAGAGGCAAGCGAAAAGGCGCGCGGGTTTCAACTTGCCTCTTGTCTCTTGCATCTTGCATCTTAGATAACCCTAAATGCGCGGCGCAGGCTGCGCAGGATGATGAAGAGGAAGGGCCACAGCAGCGCGCCTACGAGGGACGGCAGCCAGTACAGCCAGGACTGGATCGGGCGGCCGATCATGCCGTTGATCCACAACAGCAGCAGTTGACCGAGGCTCAGCAATACCAGAACACTCAAGGCCTGCTGCCAGAGCGGATACAGGCGCAGGCGCTGGTGCAGTTTGAGCGTCAGGAAAATCACCAGGCTATAGGCAAGCGCGTGCTGGCCGAGCAGCGTGCCGGTGAGGACGTCGACGACCAGGCCGAGCAGCCAAGCGGTGCCGACGCCGGCGCGGTGCGGCAGCGCCATCGACCAGTAGATCAGCACCAACAGGACCCAGTCCGGTCGCAGGATGCGCAGATCGTCCGGCAAGGGCACCGAGGTCAACAGCAGGGCCGCGGCCAGCGAGACAAAG
>Ga0172382_10012472_pt1 | contig 11078 bp, 14 predicted proteins | sample Leawel138RmetaG_FD_122245 | JGI IMG/M metagenome (GOLD analysis project Ga0172382, IMG submission 122245) | Leachate microbial communities from a municipal landfill in Southern Ontario, Canada - Leachate well 138R metaG | ecosystem: Engineered > Solid waste > Landfill > Unclassified | place...
CTTTTTCCAAGTAGGAGGAATCGGTCCGATGTTTGGGCAGTTTGGTCACTTCTTTAAATATGCAAAGGAAAAGTGTGATCATCCGTATCCTCTTGAGCGATACACCAAGGAATCTAAACGCCTTCTCCAAGTTCTCGACACTCGTCTTGAGGGCAGACAATATTTAGTGGGAGAAGAATACACCATCGCTGATATGGCCATCATGCCATGGGTAAAGTGTCTTGATGTTTTCTATGGGGCCAATGAACAATTAGGTCTTTCAGAATATAAAAACGTGCAGGCCTGGGTAAAGCGCCTGCTAGATCGTCCTAAAACAGCTAAGGGCATGGAAGTACTTTTATAAAAATGATCATTAGAGTCTATCGCAGCCACTTTAATCTCTATCAATGCTTCTGCTACAGAAGTTTATCGTCTTCAAGGTAAAGGTATTGACGGCAAGGCCTGTGCTGTTGAAGTCGTAAAAGATGCTCAAACACTTCATAACATAAAGCTAACAGGTGCCAGTAAAGTATTTGAAATTCTCGCTGATACTCCAGATGGCTACCGCCCTCGTACTTACATCTTAGAAAATGGTGGGGCTGAAATGTTATCTTTTCTTAATAACCGCCCTGAGCTTTTTCAATTAATGGATGTTTCTTACGGTACATTTACGAACTCTATTACTTACAAATTAAATACTGCTGACCACTCTACAGAAGATACTGGTGGGATCAGAGGTCTAGTTAAAATAAAATTAAACTTTAAAGGAGATAGACTTTCTAAAGTTGAAGCTTCTTTTAAAGGGAAAGCCTATTTTGTGACTCTGGCTTCTTCTGAATTCGAGTGTCATTAATTGATATGATTAAGTCAAAAGATTTTCTAAATCTGTGAGATAAAAACTTGTTCGTCTGATCCTATTTCGCAGTTCTTGAATCTGATCAGAAAGAATCACAAAACCGGCCTCTAAACTCACATCAGCACTAGCAATTTTAGCAGAGAAAATATCTTCTCTTGTAACCAAGACCTCTTCTACTTTCTCTTCGATTATTTCTTCCATTATATCTGAGACTTCATGTCGAAGAATCGGTTCACCGAAAAGAGAGATAATGTTTTGTGTTTGAGCTTGTTCACCAGAAAACGTATCCATTCTATTTTTCACCTTTTTCACAAATGCCTTAAGGCTATCTTGAGCTTATTAAACAGCAATTTGAGATTATTAGGTATAGTTTGTGAGCTTTGGTGTAAAGCTTATAAGGTGTTAAAAAATAAGACACTCTGGGTAGGTAATCTTAACCCCTTTGCAAGAGGCCAGTAGCTAGGCAGATAATTAAGTTATGGAAACTAAACGCTGTAATCAGTGCAAACACTTCTTTATTACCTGGAATCAGGCCACCCCCTATGGTTGCCGACTTTATGGGATTATGAGCAAACAACGGCCTAGTGTGATCGTTAAGAGTGCGGGTTCCGGGGAGTGTCAAGGTTTTAGCCCTAAAAATGCACCAGAGGTTAAGGAGCGCTGGAAGGAAGATCTTTCTTAAGCACATGATAATTTGGCTTCACTTCCTCAATAATCCCTCCTCCAAGACAAAATTCCCCATCATAGAGAACAACACTTTGTCTGTGGGTTATGGCCCTTTGAGGACGATCAAAAACAACATCAATTCGCCCATTATCTAATAGCTTGACCGTACAAGGCTCTTCAACTTGACGATAACGAACCTTCGCTTTTGCTTTGAATTCTTTATTTGCTGGTTCAATAAACCAGTTCATTTCACTGGCCACTAAACCATCTGAATAAAGGGCCGGATGGTCTTGTCCTTGGGCGAGAATAACTTCATTGTTCTCATAGTTCTTATCTACCACAAACCAGGCCTCACCTGGTCCTCCAATTCCTAATCCCTTTCTTTGTCCCAGGGTATAGAAACAGACACCATCATGTGGTCCAAGAACTCGACCTTCAAGATCGACGAAGTTACCTTGATTCTTTTTAATATATTGCGAGAGAAAGTCTTTAAAATTTCTCTCTCCAATAAAACAGATACCTGTTGAATCTTTTTTTACTTTGGTTGCGAGATCAAACTTTTCGGCCAGTTCCCTCACCCTAGGCTTCTGAAGATGCCCTATTGGGAAAAGAACCTCCTTGAAAACTTCTTTTTCAACAGCATAGAGGAAGTAGCTCTGATCTTTATTAGAGTCCGCCCCTTTCTTCAATATTCCATTTTCAAGCTGACAATAATGTCCAGTGGCCAGGTAATCGGCTCCCAGAAGTTTGGCCCTTTGATAGAAAACTTTGAATTTAATTTCTCTGTTGCAGAGAATGTCCGGATTAGGAGTAAAACCAGCTCGATAATCATCCAAGAATTCAGAGAAAACGTTATCCCAATATTCCTGAACAAAATTTACCGAATAATAGGGAATTTCTAATTTCTCACAAACTTTGATGACATCTTGATAATCGATATCCGCAGTACAAGAACCGTCCGGATTCGTCTCGTCCCAGTTCTTCATGAAAAGTCCGATGGTTTTATAACCACAAAGCTTTAAGAGCAAAGCACAAACAGAAGAGTCCACTCCACCGCTCATACCTACCACGACTGTTTTATCAGCATTGGCCAGATATTCCTCATGAGTGAGATTAATTCCATAATCCTGTAAAAGCTGTTGATTAAATCCTAATTCCATAATCTTGCTTATGCCTTAAAAGCAGGGATTTTGTCAGCCTAAAAGAGAAATTCTAAGGAATCTGTGTCCTTATCATCTTCTGACTGACTAAATTCGATCATTCCAGAGAGAATGATCTTAGCATTCCCTCCCTTTTTCTTATAAAGAGTCACCCGCTCCCCTGGGAGTAACTTGGTCGCTTCTGAAAATTCAACGATACTCGTTCCCAAGGTTTTAGGGTAAACCTTCACCTTCTTACTACCGGAAGAATGATTGAGGAATGCAAAAAATGGGGTGCTAACCTCTTCCATCGCTGACCAAACCACATCGATTAATTTGACTTCATTACGAACAAAAAACTTTTCACCTTCTGCCACCACATTCTGTGAGCCCCCCTCTTTGAAAGAGATATAGACTTTGTGACTGTTAGCTAAAATCTCCTTACCTTGCTCAAGCTTTAAGATCCCCTCATGCATTCCTACTTTTTGTCCATCTTCAAAAACTATTTCTCCTGGCACATTAAAGTTCGAAAACTTTCTTAATACCTCTTTGGAGAAATCCCCCTTAAAACAATCAAACGGAGACCTCAATGATGAAGAAAGAGAAAAGTTTCTAATCAACTTTTCAATCTCTACAGAGCCGAGACTAGAAAGCGGAAGAAGGAGTGAAGAAAGAATTTGTCTATTCAGGTTATGAAGAATATGGGATTGATCAAGGGAGAGGTCATGGACACTATGAACGGTAACCTCTTCTTCAGTTTTAAAAACTTTAGCAAAGTGTCCGGTACTTAAGTAGCCTGCCCCCAACTCCCTCATTTTCTCATAAAGAATTTCCATTCTCATATTCTGACAAGAAAAACAGGAGCTATTCCAAGGCCTTAGCTGTAATCGATGGGAAACCCAGTGATTTTGCACTTTCTCGGTAAAAATCTCATCCACGTCTACAGTGATGTGGGAAATATTCAATCGTTTACAAAAATCCTGAATACGAGCTAGATCCTCATCGGAAATAAAACATCTGCTGTCTGGATTAGTTTTTTGAACAATGGTGACACCAATCAGATCATATTTCTGAATTTTTAAAAGATAAGCAGCAATAAAGGAAGATACGCCTCCAGAAAGGCCGATGACCACTTTTCCCTGCTCATTTTTCTCAACTATATTTTCCATAAAGGTTTAATAATTATATCCGATAAAACAACAGTATGGTTACTTATCGTGGAATTAATATTTATCTTAAAGACAATCAATCCTATTCAGTTTTAAGGGATCTGATGCAGATTCATAAAACCCAGTGTCCGAAGGGTCCCTTTGCTTTCATTGCTTCTGACTCTCTACTTCCAAACTTGAGTCTATGGGAAAACCTTCACATCGTTACGGGAGGCCTTAATTGGCAGGAAGTACTCAGCAGTGCTGGTCGAGAAGAACAGTCACTTATGCGCTTAATAAAAAATCCTAATTTACCGACTTCAGAGGCCCATAATTGGGAGAAGTTCATTATTTCCCTTCTAAAAGGGCTTAAAACCCGTGGAAATCTTCTTATTGATATGAGAGAAGAAGAACTTAACCCCATGATGGTTCAGTTGTTTAAAAAGATTTTTGTAAGAGTTCAAAGAAATATTATTATTGCTAGCGAATCAGCTTCCTTATGGCTTGATTGTTCACATCGGATTTATTCAAAGAAAGACTACGAGATTCATGTGGAAGAGCTCAATCCTGAGCTTGTCAAAAAACATTGGGCCGCTTAAACCCAGATAAACACCCTACTTAAACTTTACCGCACAGTTTACCTTCATGGCCGTAGTGGTAAACTTATTCATTGGCTTAATTCTTATCTGCAAGACCCATCTCGAGGATTCAACCTCAATAGAAGCAATATCCTTAAAATCTCTGATTGTAATGTCCTCATCAACAACATCTTTGAAATCATGAATCTCAATCACACTCTCTCCTTGAGATTTAAAATCATGGAAACAGATAAGCTGAATAATTCGAGGATCACTAAATCCCATCAAAGGATAAAGACTCTTTTTGAAAGCTTCAGGATTCTCTTTAAAAGCTGTGGAGAGAATTCTATGAAGAGTTTTAGCAATTCTTGCATAATATTTTTTTAATATGTCTCTATCACTCTCCGCTAATTCTCCTGGCAATTCGGAGTATCCGTTTTTCACCCATTCATTAAAATTGCCATTGAATTCAAGATCATACTGATGATAAAGTTCATCCCCCATTACTTTGAATTCAAGATCGATAGTATTTGAAAATTCATTCTGAAAAGAAGGATTCAAGTAAGGAAAGTATTGAGTAAGAAAACTTTTAACTCCAGCGCTTTTAGTGTTAACAAACGCACTTTTCTTATTTAGCTTTAAACTTAATAAGAGCTGCTCACCAAACTCATTCACTAGTAAAAGATCTGTTTCTTTAAAATCACTTTGCAGTTGAGAACTACTGAGCTTTCCTAAAAGCTTGATACTCACCCAGTTCTCCCCGTACTTAGCACAAAGAGTTTCCTGACCTTTAGTAGAGGCTTCGTTTAGAAAAGAGAGCATTTCCGGATAGAACTGGCGAACCATCCGATCCTGTTGTCCAAGAATGGCCAGGTAATTCTTGTCAATGTTTTGAATGAAGTCTAATTCCTGATTGGCCCTTTGAGCAAGTTTAAGGCCCACCAGGTACTCAAAAAGCGAGCCTTTAACCTCATTAAAAAGTGCCTCTTTATTAACCTGATCACTCATTTATTGTGACCAATAGGCCTCTTCCAGAGCAGCTTCTCGTTCTGGCAACCCTCTTAAAAGCCGAGGTGAGTTCTGAGAAAGAACTTCAAAAGATACTCGGTTAGCATATTTAGAAATCTGAGAAATCGAAGAGTAGGTTAAAAAATCCGCTACGTGTTTTGGAGAATTAGGAACTCTTTGACGATGATATCTATTAGCTGAGATATCATGCATAACAGCTGCTAATGCCGCATCCCCTGCTCCATTCGTATTCTTAATTAATTGAGGTCCACCTTGGAAAGGATTAATGTGAGTGTAGACTTTTAAAATCTCAGTACAACTCTCTCTTCTCATGGGCCTTGAATATTCAAACTCGTTGTAATCAACAATTGATTTAGTATGAAGAGGTTCTTTCGTTCTGCGAGCTTGGGACTTATCGGTGATAGCTCCAATATAAAGTCCCCTTGGACCAACTGTAAGAAGAACCATGTCACACATATCAAGGGCCTTCTCAGCAGCAAGGAGAGGATCAGAAATTCCGGTTAGACTCAAGGCTTCCGCCTCATTCATGGCAACGACAGTTACGTATTTATCGATAAAGTCCACTAGAAGTTCTTTTTTCTCCTCAACTAACCCACTGGTTCCCAAAGATAGAACCACCGGTACATTGGAAGCTTTAGCGATTTCTACTGCACGAATAGTCGATTCAAAGATTGGAGAATCTTCATCTCGCAGAGTATAAGTCGTAACTAAAAGAGCAGAAGCATTTTCAATCACATCTCCAGGAATAAAGTCGCAGCTTAATTCATTCATACAACCTTTGGAGATAGCAAAAGTTCTTTCACCATCAGGTGAGATAAAACAAAGAGCTCGCCCCATCGGGCGAGAACAAGGTTGAAGGTAAGTCAGATTAACTTTTGAAGAAGTATTGCAGATATATCTAAAGGCGTAGTCACCTACTTCGATATTTTTATTAATAGTACCGAGGGCAACAGAGGCACATTCGGAAAGGATGGAAAAATTATGAAGCGTATTTCCTACAGCTCCACCTGGAAATTCTCCAGTAACTTTTCCTTCACTCTTATACTTCCAGTAAATACTGTCGGCCAACTCATCATCGATAATAAATGATTCTCCCTTAGGGAAATTGTGTTTTTCTAAAAACTCCGGCTCCACCGATATTTCAATATCAACGAGCAATTGATCAAGGCCCACCACATAGATATTCCCAGGGCGGTGAATCTCATCATCTAATGATCTTCTTTGTTTTTCTTCGACAGGAAAGTAATGTTTTGTATTTCTTCGGCCAGGAAACTTCATAGAAAAATACCTCTAAAATGGAAGGCTTATTTATAAACCATTTTGCTAGCCTATGGAAGAGACAGCTCGACTGATAAGTCATTTTCATGGTAATATTTTCATATGAATACTCTAAATCTCCCTCAATCAACACCAGTTTTTGACTATTTCCCATCACTTACTCCTGACACCCTCGGACTACTGTCCATTCCTCACTCTGGAGAAGTCATTCCGGAGGAGTTTCTTCCCTATCTAAGTGGAGACACGATGGCTTATCGGGAAGATGTGGATTATAAAGTAAATGAATTGATTGACATTAAGGCCCTTCAAGAAGCAGGAGTGGCCGTTCTTGTAGCGCGGGTTCACCGTATCTGCATCGATCTTAACCGCTCAGAGGACGCTAGCTTCATGTTTTGGAAACAAAATACACAAGGAGCACCTCTTGTCGTGAAAGAAGCAGATCAGGAAACTCAAAGATTTCTTCTGGATAAGTACTACCGCCCTTACTATGAAATGATGAAAACCATCATGCAAAACCTAGAACAAAAGAAAAAAGGTCTGGTGAGCGCTGTTGATCTACACAGTATGCCTTCACGCCCTACTGCATACCATATGAAGCAAAATCCTAATCAAGGAACACATCGTGCAGACTTTTGTTTAAGTGATCGGAAAGGGCTTACCTGTCAAAAAGAATTCATTGATTTCTTTGATCAGGCCCTTGCTGCTCACTATGAAACAATTCAAAATAATCCTTATGTGGGTGGACACGTTACTGAATATCTCAATGGTTTCAGGTCGAATAATATTCAGATCGAAATCAAAAGAGAGATTTACATGGATGAGGTAAAAAAAGAACTCGTTCCGGAGAAGGTCAATAAGTTAAAACCTATCTTAACTGATGCCCTCATTCGTGGTTTTAAAAACTTTAATTCATAAAATCAGCCTCACTTAAATGTGAGGCCATTAATGAACGATAACGTCATCTGTTTGCAAAGGGCCACCCTCTTTGGCCTTCCGCAATCGGATCATCATTTTTTCTTCTTCCGAAAGATTCTCTAACTCATCAGGAGTTACCACTGCTTTTCTTGCGGCTTTCTCACGTTCCTCTTTTCGCTCCAATTCAATCATTCTCTGCAACTGAATTTCCGGATTAGATTCGGCACCACCCTTTCTCGTGGTAAATGTTGTTCCGAACTGCGAGTAAGCAAACTGATAGAGTGGTATCAACTGCAGGTCATTTTGCGTTCCACGCTCTAGATGAAAAATCATCTCCCGCATGAGATTCTCATTTTTAATATCCATACTCCAGGCAGAAAACAAGTAGAGCATCCCTTCTGAGTCAATCTGTCTGTGATAGCTTAGTTGCTTAAATTCTTTATACAGAATATCTCCCATAGAATTATCAACATGGGTAAAATTAATTGAACGTAAAAATTTTGATCTTAACTTCTTCGATTCTGGATTTCTTAAATCTGTTTTTAAAACGTAGGTATAAACCTGACCATTGAGTAATTTGTTAATCATCTCAACTCGATAGTCCTTATCTTCTGATTCTATTTCCAACACAGCAATATCATCATGAATGAGTCCATACTTGATGGCATTTGGAGGAAGCATTTCAGAACGAAGATACATGATGTAGAGGTCATAGATCATCTCATCCATATCTTTGGAATTAACTTCGATCTTTCTTGTATAAACATCTCTCCAGAGCTGATTCTGATCGTACTTTAAAATACGATTTCTTACGAATGGCAGCTTAAAAAGCTCTTGTCCAAGACTATAGTCTGGAAGATAGCGAGCGGTAACGGTATAGAGATTACTTAACTCCCTGCCTTTGGCCGAAAGGATACTCATCCCAATGAGAGGATCAGACTTAGAATCGAATCGTTGAATGATCGGCACTGTTCTAAAAAGTGGATGTCTAACGGGAAAAGGGACAAGCGTGTTTCTTAGTGGAAAAGGCTTCCATAATTGCTGGAAATCTTCTTTATAATCTTCAAGAGGATCAATATCTTTGGGAAGCAAATAAAGGCTTCGATAAGAACTAATCATGTAGTACTTATTCCACCCCTTCCCGTTCAACCAGCTTGAATAAAGCTGATAAGGATAACCCTTAATGAAAATGTAACTACCTAACAGGCAAAGAGCTACTAACAATAAAAATCCGGCCAACCAACGCATGCAAATACCTTAAATCTCAAACTTCTTTTCCTATCTATCGGCAAGATAATAAAAACTCATGAATTTTTCCCAATAACCGAAAAGAGTGAAGAGGTTTACTATGAAGATATTACTTTTAATTGGTTTAATGGCCCTCATCGCCTGTGAAGCTCCTCAAAGAACGAGACTTCAATCCGCTTATGATTCTATGACTAACCCCTACACTGATGGGCAAAACAAATCCCCTGAAAGTGGTGGTGAGAAGGGTGATTTTGGAAATGACAACACGTCTACTCCCCCGACTTCATCAGAATATTCTCATTGTGACTTTAGCTATCGATATCACACTGTGGATATTGGTCACTTTGCTGTCTGCCAAAGTAGGAATGATGAAACAAAGTTTAAATTCAAAACACAGATGGCCAATAGAAACGTACAGGTTTGTTTAATTCCAACCTATCGTGATGCCAGTGGAAGTTCCACTTATTTAGGAAATCCTCAATGTCTTTATACGGAGGCAGGAAAAGAATATGAAGGCCGTCTTTATAAAGATCGTAATGGGTTTTCTGGTTACACGATTAATGGCGTGATTGTTCTAAAATATGGATTGCATACAGGTTACTACAGCTGTATGAACGCTGCTCTTAACTGGCCGGCCAATATCTGTCCTCATCCAAACTACAATCCTACTTGTTATCAGTATTACTCTAATTGTCCGGGTGGTGCTTCTACCAACGGTAATTGTTCTGCTTTAGCCAACAATTACATGAGACAGGTTTGTGAGAACTTCAAATCAACTTACTCGAACTCTTACGCAGATATCAGTACACGTTAATGACGTGTACTGATTTTTTTTCTTTCACCTCTACAAAATCTCTCAGCTAAAACCTCAAACTTTGTAATAAAATTCAAGATCACCATTAGTGGATTATCTTTGCTCTCTTTAAGGGTAAGTATAATTTGAGAGTATGACTCTCCCTTCTCCACAAAAAATTTCCGGTAAACCTCCACCTCTTCATCATAGATCCATACTTCATCCGGAGAAGTTAAAGTCTCCTCTATTTGATGATCAAATTTATGATAATCAGTGAAGTCAAAGTCCCCTGTAGGGGCATGGGTGATTATTTCGGAAAGAAATTTTGATTTCAAAAGTCCTAGTTTTTCTTCGATTTCTTCTGATATTTCCATGACTTACCTTTAGAAAAGAACCTTATGGAAAAAGATACCCTCTCGGAAGGCAGTCAGGCAAGAAGGTAGAATGAAGAAAGCAAAAGGAGCAGGTTTCATGAGGAAATTAGCAACAGAACAAGGACTTGATCACTTAATCGAAGCAGGAAGCTCAGGTTATTTTCCTTTATTTCATCAAGAGTGGATTAAAGAAAGTTTTTCAGATTCTACCACTCCTCGAATTTCTTTTTCTAAGGCGGCTGAAAACGTTGAACGCTACTATCAGCAAATCAAACGTCACTCCAGCTATGAAAGAAAAAAGACTGCCCTTATGGCCTTTAACCCTGATGAGAGAACTGAGTTTGTAAGATCATTTATGAGAATGGTTGAATTCAGATCTCTGGATCGCATAAAGGAACTCCATTGAAGTATATTCTAGGCCCACTCCTATTCTTCTATAGTCAGTCGACTTTTGCAGAATATAGGGCCTATCAATATATTGTTAAATCAACTGATCAATTTGCTCTTGCAAATGGAGCTCAGGCACAGATTATTACTTCTACCCTCAATCCGGCCATGTTCAAAAGTTATCATGGAGGAAGTTTTCTAACGGTTGAGCTTTTGCGTACTTGGATCTGTCCAGGTTATACTGGAGGAAGAAAGCCCATTTGTCCGCATCCCTATGATCAGGAGGATTCTGAGTGAGCTCAACAATCAGAGATTTTAGCCAACTTCGTGATCAAGAGATTTCTTCTCTAAAAAAACAAGTAGCTCGCGAAAGAAGAGTCATGGAAGAAGTCCATCAAAAGAATAAAGCTGAAATTAAAGCTACTCAGGAACAGGAAATTGTAGAGATAAGAGATGATCACGCCCAAAGAATCAACGAAGCTCATGAAAGAAAAGAAAAAGTTCTAGCTGATTTAGAAAGAAATCTTAATAACACTAAGGACATGACTGAAAAGCAGCTCAATGAGCTTAAGGCCAAAACTGCTGAACAGGAACTTAAGATTCAAGATGATCATGCGCAAAGACGTCTTCTTCTCAACGCCAATAATGAACAACATCTTCAGGAAGTTAATTATCGCTATAATTCCCA
>Ga0172382_10012474_pt1 | contig 11076 bp, 4 predicted proteins | sample Leawel138RmetaG_FD_122245 | JGI IMG/M metagenome (GOLD analysis project Ga0172382, IMG submission 122245) | Leachate microbial communities from a municipal landfill in Southern Ontario, Canada - Leachate well 138R metaG | ecosystem: Engineered > Solid waste > Landfill > Unclassified | place...
CACAGTCGGGCCCATAGCTCAGTTGGTTAGAGCAACGGACTCATAATCCGTGGGTCGCTGGTTCAAGTCCAGCTGGGCCCATTCCCAACACCTTCACTTAGAGGGTGTTTTTTAATTAATAAGTAAACACAAAATTACACGTATACCTTAAGATATTCTATTTCAGTAACTTTCCAGCAAAAATTTCGCTTATCTCATTAAACACACTAATTTGCAATAACTATTAATAGTGTAAGTATTAAAGACTAAGTAATATAAAAGTTAAAATTATAGATGTAGCTATAAAAGTAAAGCTGCTTATTCGACGAGTAGCCCACTTTCTAAACAAAGAAAACTCTATTAGAATCCATACTAAAGTGAATGGTCCCATGCAGTTCCTCTCCTCTTTAAACAATGTACAAATCTACTTCATCAACTACTTTAGTTAAAGTTAAAATTAAACTACAATCATGTATTATCATCTTGTAAATTGTCCCAAAAATACCCATCCAGCTTTTTAATTTCAATAAGTTGCTCTGTTTGCATCCCTAGGTTGTATTCATAAATATAACTTGCTAGTTTATTGCCATTAATTAAAATTATTTTCATATTACTAGATAGTTGCTGTGTAAATTCCAGCGCTCCTTTGGTAAACTCTGATGTAGTAATAAACACCCCTTTTGTAGATTGTGCTTGCATCACAGCGCCTACCATGTTTTATGGGAAGAGGCATCACTAAAAGTATCTATTTTTTCCCAAATAGATCAATCACCGCCCGTATTATTATACTAATCGGCAAAAGGACCCAAACCACAATGATATACAATATTGCTAATATTGCTATCACTATTCCTAGAAATATTAAAACACCATAAAATACGCTCACTCCCACAAATAGAAAGCCCATAGCAGCACCATTTTTCCCTTTAATTGCTCTTACTTCACAATCTTATTTGTAACATCTCGCTTCTTTTTATTTTATAAAAAATCATTTATCACTCCTCCATTTTTATGTAAGTAATCTGGAACTTTTTACATTGACGATACTCTTGAATCCTATTAGTTAAAGATAAACTATCATTCAAATCATATCTTTGGAAAATATCGAGTCCTCGATCTATATCTATCTTCCATCCATTATCAGTCTGAATATGGCGGGCATGGATTGTTTGAGTAGCATCGTACTCCCATGTAAATTCAATTCCAGCTTTTACAACTGTATCTATAATTTGATCTAGATTACTTTGCTGTTTAGTTGAGTCATACTCATCAGCTAAAGTAATAAGGTGCACCTTTATCTCATCTTCTGGTTCTTTAAATCTCACCACAGTCTCAATAAACTCCATCAAATTTTTTATTTGATGGAAGGCACGAATATAGGGGTCTGTGATTATTATCTCAGTAGCTCCTTTGAGGTATGGACCAAATAACTGATCGTAAGAGACTCCTTTTTGCCCTTCTTCAAATAACAGCTGTTGCTCAACTGGTTCACTTGATTCTTCCTCTACCCTTTCTTCTACCACTTCAGCTGTCTCTTCTTTTTCTTCTGTCTGTTGTTCTTTAGTTTCAGTAGCAGGAGCTCCACTAGGATAGTAATGCTTAGGGTACTCTTTTTCCTCTAAAGTAGTTACAAAGTGCTCTTTGCCAGAAGACTTATCTTTATAACTAAATTTAACAGGAGTAAAGGTTCGATCGATTCTTAGAATTTGATCTTTAACTCTCTTTCTTCCCTCTAAAGAGAAACGTAGAATATCTTCAATCTCCTCTTTAGTTGCTTCTCCAGAAGGATGAAGTATTTTCATTAATCCAGAGAATGTTTTACGAATCCCATCTCTATCTCTTGTTGTCAAACTTGTATCTAGATTAAAATGATTTCCTATTTTATCTGAGTAGTCGTAGTTCCTAAATGATCGTAAAATTTCAGCCAAGTAGTCTACAACAAAGCCGTAGCCTGAAGAGAACATTTCTCCTCGAATTATCTCAACTTCCCAACCAGGGATATAGTAAAATATACGATCTAAAAAGGCAGAGTCTAAATACTTTTCAGGCAGTTCATCAAATAAGTTAGTGTGTTTAAGCATGTAAGGAACAGTATGTTGAGTATTACCTACATAGGCTAAAGAGGCTTCAGCTCCTAGTGTCTCAATACCACGGGAAAATGATTTGTTTGCCATATATCCCTTTAAGATATCAACAAGAGCTTTATCAGCTTTTTTCTTTTTTCCAGCAAATTCATCAAAAGCTACAGTGTCCCAATAGCCAACAAGTCCAATCTTTCCAGTAGCATTGTTAACAAACAGTTTTGCAACAGTTACTTCCCCGCCCGATAAAAGCATGCCATGGGGAGAGAACTCTGAATAGATGTGACTCTTTCCTGTTCCTTTAGGGCCTAATTCAATTAGGTTGTAATTGCGCTCACAAAATGGAACCAACCTAGTTAGCTGCAGTAGTTTCCCTCTTTTACTGAAGTGCTCTGGGTTAAGGCCTATACTTTGAACTAAAAAATCTATCCACTGATCAGTGGAAAAGTTTTGACGCTGATCTAAGTAAAGATCAAAATCAAAATTGGAAAATTGAATTGGTTTAATTAAATTTAAGATCCAAGGTGAAACCCTTTTATCTTCGGATGGCATATACTCCAAGTCAGCAATACACCAAACTCCATTAACCAAAAGCTTAGGGTGAGCTTTTATAGTATCTGAGTCAACTAAAACATCTTTTAAGCCTAGGTTTGCAAAATGGGCTTGATAAACATCATTTTTGTCATCTAAAAAAACTGCTATCTTATCAATTACCTTGTGGTAGCCTTTTTCTTTAATGGTAGAGCGAACTAGGTTGGCCTCATTTCTATGTACATAGTGTTTGGCTAAAATATCTTTAACCTTATCGATTCCATTTTTAATAACTTCTTCATCATCTGAGGCACAATATTGACCTAATAGATACTCCAGCACATAGGTAGGTACTATCGCATTACCTTTGATCTCTTTTACTAGATCTTTTCTTACAACTAAACCTCCAAAGTGTTCGTTAATTTTCTTATCTAAATCGGTCATCTGTTCCTCCATTTATCAAAAGTCAGGCTCTATTTGGCGCTGCAAGAAATAGGGGCGAGAGTAGTAGTGTTTCCACTTATTAGTATTAGCAATAGCTTCTTCTAAGCGTAACTCCACCTCTTGGTTTTTCATCGCTTCAGGTGAGTTATCTAGCTGTAGCTGAACTTTTACTTCTCTATCTCTTGGAACCTCTGAAGTGAAGTTAAATAGTAGCCTTTTAGTCTCACTAATGGTTTTGCCCTCTTTAGTATAGAGCCCTACCCTTAAATTTAACTCTTTAATTTTATCTGTTACTGGTTGCTCTTGGTAAAAAGTAACACTCAACTGCCAGCTAGTAATTTTATTGTTAGATCCATTTAAGACTGCAACAGAGACATTAGAAACTTCACTTTGTTTTTTCTTATTTATTTTTATAACTGGTAGAACCACCTCTTGTAGTGATGCTCCTCCATGAACATATCGACTACCTGCACCTTTTACCTTTAAGCGGCTATAACCCCTAGGCACTTGGATAGTTAAATCTCCGCCTAGTTTTAGTTGAGCTGAACTAAATGTGTGCATTGGTTTGTTATCTGCTAAAGTTTTACCTACTAAATATCTTCTGTTGTTTAAAAAGGCTCCTTCAGTAGAAATTTGCAACCCAACAAAATCGCTCTCTTCTAAAACGTTGTTTTGATAAATAAAGCCATGATCAGTTGTAATAATAATATTAGATATCCCAGATGAGGAGAGTTTTCTAACAATAGTTTTTAAACTTTCTAATGTACTCTCACAAGCATTAAAGACTTTTTCTTCTGAAGCTTTATCATCTCCTGCCTTATCAATTTCATTGTGATAGACATAGATGACTTTGTTACTTTGGATAAGTTTGGAGCTCTCTTCTACTTTCATGGCAATTAGAGTTTCAGCATCTAAAAGAGCAACATCTTCTCCAAGAGTGTTTTTCAAGATTGCTAATCTGTTGCTACTGCCCATAGAAGAAAATCCGTCTACTTTAACACTTCCATTTTCTTCAATTGTTAACTCTTTGTTGGGCATAAGAGATGCCATTCCTAACTGAGTATAGGATGGAAGATTGGCTAACATTGGCTCATTAGCTACGTCAAAACCTTGTTGCCCTCTAATGATTGTAGCTAACTCATCACCTACCTCATAACGTAGTGCATCAGATATCACAACAACAACTTTTACATTCTTATCAACAAAGGGTTGTTTTACATAGCGTAAATAAAAGTTCCTCTGATTTGCAAATGGAGTTGCCTCCCAATTATTAACAATACTAAGTGTATGATCCCATTGTTTACTAAGTTTAAAGAGGTAGTGGTTGTTGTAGTAGTTTTCAATATCTTTAGTCAAATCAGCAAAAAGGGAATGGCTATTTGAATAATCAACAGAGATAAAATATTTTCTGTAAAGATAGTCGATCTCTTTTAAGAAGGAACTGTATACCTTTAAGCCCTCCTCTATTGTTGAAATACTAATAGAGAGAGTTGCAATTTGGTTTAAAAACTTTGACGCATAAGAGAGAGCATCATAGTGGTATTTGTAGTGCTCTTTCCAATAAAGAGTTCTTCTTTCATAGATCCATTTTTGTACATCCTCAACATTGGAGCTCTTATTTTGAACCTCTTCTAAAATGGATCTAATTATGTGTTGATCGATAACTTTAAAATAATCACTCTCTAATAAATATTTAAAATCGATGGTTATTATTTTGTCAGCTAAGGAGTACTCCTCTGAATAGAGATCTGAATAATACTCAAATGATTTACTATAGGTGTTACTATCTTGCCATCTTTTTAAAAATAGTTGGCTTAAATTATTTAGGGTAGCTCTTTCATTACTAAGAGTTGCTAAAGCACTAGAAAATAGTTCATAGATAAAATCTTTAATCCCTACCTCTTCACTTTTATAGTTGTAACTTCTTTGTACCATCTCCCATAGGAAGCTCTCAAAATTACACCTTTTTATTAACTTCAACTTTTCATCTTTACCTTGTGCAGATTCATCAAATAGAGCCATAAGAGTTGTATCAAGATTATCATCACTATTTGAACAGCAGACTGCTAAAAGTTTTAAAAGAAGTTCTTCTTTACTCTCTTCTCCACTTAGCAGCTTTTTAAGGCTTTCTAATCTCACTTTACTATCAAAAAATGTTATATGAGTCTCAATAAGAGGGTGAAATTTACTATCTAAGTTTAGCTCTGATAAAAGTATTGCACTTTGGTCAGTATGGAAAATTCCTTGATACTGTAGTAGATCTAAAAGCCAGTTGTCTTCATTTTTTGGACGCTTCCCTTCGTGGTAAATTAAAAACTTGTTATCTGGTTCTTCTTTTAAAAGGCGGTATTTGAGCATAAACTCGTTATTGTTGAGTTCAACTTTAGTAATTCCTTCTAACTCCAAGGTTTCAAAATCTTCACGTAGGTTTTTCTTCTCATCATACCAAAAGACAATGCGGTAAATATTAAATAATTTAAGCAAGCTTTCTTTGCTTCTTTGATCCATAAACTACAACTCCTTAACTAAGCCCCGTTATCTTTTTCAAAGCTTTGCCAAACTTAGGATAATTAACCTTCACCCCATCATCTAAATCTATCTCAAGCTTTCTAGTTGCTAGGGGATAAAAAATCTCTTTTTCATACTTTTCTAACTCATTAGATATCTTTAATAACCTACTACTCTCATTAAGAGCTTTAACCTTATTTGATTTAGAAGCATTAGAGTCTAACTCTATTGCATCATAATGCTTCATTTCCAAAGAGATCTTATCTTTAAACACCCTTAAGTATTCGTTTAAGATTACACTCACATTATCACTTTGGTAGCGGTGTAAATAGATAAGCACATTAAAAGAACTATCAGGGGAACTAAACATCCAATAGATAGGACGCTTCTTATATGTCCTTACATGATCGTTATAGAAATCTTTAACAAAGTAATCTCTAATATTCTTACCTAAAGCTTTTTCAACAAACGTTAAGTTCTTATCATAGTTTTCTTCTCCAAAGGTAACTTTTATAAACCTTCTAAACAGCTCAACAATATCATCACTGAACCAATTGTCATCTAAAATTGGTATTGCATTATATTTAACAGCACTAAAGGAAGAATTTGGTACAAGAGATAGATACTTCTCATAGGTATCACCTTGGTTAGCTAATATTAGCCCCTCTTTATCTAAGGAGTAGCGACCAAACATACAACCAACTGAATAAGAGATAAACTCTTTAATTGTGTCTGCTAGCAATTGCTTTTCTAGCTGCTTCTCTGTTTTGTTTTTTGCACCTCGATACCTATAATAGGGATTGCATGTTAAAGTAATCTCATCCAGTGGGACATCAGGAGTTAGTTCATCTTCTAGTCCATAGGCTTCTATAAAGATTCTATTATTCTCTTCTTCAAGTCTTTGCATCTCTAAGGTCATATCGTTCCAGTGAGAGCGTAAGTTAGAGTAAGTATCTTTTAAAGTAGATCCTCTATACACATCATCCAACAAAGGCAAGCTACTAAAATCCCAGGAGGTTTCATAAGAGTCCCAGTCAGATTTAGAAATATTTATAAGTGCTTCTGGTATATAATAAGGAACTTCTTCAAGATTAAATACTGGGAGAATCCCTATGTAGCCAGGATGCAAATTTAAAGTTGGATTAATAACTTTTAATAGAATTTCAACATATTTAGTATTCAAAAATGACACTATATCGAGTGTTTTTGAAGTATCAGATTGACAAACTCCACCCGCAGCATCAAATAAAAAACCTTGAGGAATATACCTAAAAGAAGGTGGACCAGAAGTCACTACAGTCCAACTAATACCTTCTTTAAATATTTTATCTAAATTGAAATTGTGTGCAAGAGTTCTTTTCCCACTAGGATGTAATCTAGTTAATAACTCTTCCCCATCATTTTCCCAATTTATAATATCAACAATATTTCCATACCATTTTCTATATGTTCCCCCTTTTGCATATGGAAACCATTTTATAGCTGAATTTTTTGCTTCTTTTCTAGTATATCCATATCCAATTTTATTGTAGGAAGTCTCATACCAAGTTCTTATGTAATAATCATTATTGCCTGTGATTAACCCAATACTGGCATCAACGTATTGAGATAATTTTCTATAATTAATGAAAGTGTTTAATAGCGCTTCACTAAGCCAATAAGCGATCGGGCTTCCTGGTATCTTTTTAAATTCATCAGCTGATGCCCTATAAAGCCAACCACAATCTGGATTTCTAATAGCTTCTTTTGTTTGTAACGACATTTCAACATCAGCACCTCTAAACTCTTTTAGACTAATAAACTTTCCTTCTTCTTTTGTTTTATTATTAACCAAAGTAAATGCACAAATCTGAACAGTTGCTCCTTTGAATCCTGTAAGGGGTAGTTCTACTAAATTCTGCAATGAAGATTTTTTAATTATTTGGTTACGTAGTTTTTCATAAGATGACAAATACATCCAAACATTAGGTGACATAAATCCTAATTGTCCTTTAGGTAAGGAAAGTTTTAGGTTCCTTACTATAAAAGCTGAGAAAAGATCTGACTTAACATCTTTGTAGTTAACTTTTAGCCAATCAGATAGTCTCTTATTCATATTCTTAGCACCCATATAAGGAGGATTAGCTAATACTACATGATACCTAGGGCTTAAGTACTCTGCTTGTTTAAGGATTGTTAATACTTTCTCTCGTGCTCCCTTAACAAACATGCCTGCATCTGTGTTAATGGTTTTTAACTGTTGTAAAACTCCCGATGCATCCTTTACTGCTGGAACTATTAATGAGCCAAAGTTATCTGCTTCTTTAAACTGCTCTAACGTTGTTAACACTTCACTACTAAATAGATCATCCCCTACTACTTTCACATATTCTTTTAAATCATCTGCATCTATTGTTATTGGCTCTAGTGTAATTACATTAGGTTCAACATTACTGTCTAAAAACCTGTTATCCTTTCTTCTTGCTTTCATAACTAAAGCAAAAGAAGCTAACTCTGCAGCTCTTCTATCTATCTCTATACCATAGAGGTTGTGCTTCAGTATTAAAGAAGGGATTGAAGGGGGAGAATAACCTGCTTCTTCATAAATTGCATAAAGTAGATCAAAGGCATAGGTGAGCATATGACCAGATCCACAAGCTGGATCTAATACCTTAATATCCTCAGGACTACTTATCTTTAAATAATCTTCTTCCTCTTGTTCTGTAGCTATATAGTATTCCATTTTGTCTACTAGGTTTGATTTAGGATTGTTTAACATCCATAATCTTCCAAGTGAATTTTCTACTAGATATTGAACTATCCAGTGAGGAGTAAAGAGCTGAGTCGCTGCAGGGATATCTTTAGCTTCTGCTTTCTTTCCTTTTCTGAAGTCTTTAAAGAGATTATCTTTCTTCTCACTAATGTAGTACTGGTACAACCACCCTATTACCTCAACATCTTTACAACTCTCTTCAGTTAGGGCTTTTCTACACTCTGCTAAGACTGAAGTAGAAGAAAGTAATCCAGTAGGCAGTAATAACTCTGTGTAATCTGTTATCTCCTTAAATAAGAAAGGAAGAGATTTGTTTAAGCTATTACAGTAAGAGGTTAGCAGTATTTGATAAACTTCACTTTGGGCATCTTTACTTTGTAATTTTCCAGACAGTAGATCTAGGACTTTTTCTTTTTTATCTTGTGAAACTACTTTCTCATCAACAATACCATTTCTAGCTTCTACTAAGATTTCAGGATGGATTTCATTCTCTCTAGGAGAGACTATCTTTACAAAGTTGTAATTATTAACATCCATGAACCTTAGAGCACAAAAACGGTTAAACCAAGTGTAGGCCACCTCTTCTATTACTCTCTCTTTACCTTTTTGTTGAATCTCTTTCTCTAGATTAAAGATTGCTCCAGGATGCTCTCTTCTTTCTAAACTATCTTCAGAGAGAATTAGCTTTAACTTACCACCTACTTGGTTGATTAGATCGACTCTAGATTTTTGAGCAAAGTTCTTAAGTTCTGTATGGTTCATGGTTACTCCCTTAAAATAATTACACCTGTATATTCTTACCTTCGGCTAACTCTGCTAATAATGCTTCTTTAAGTTTTTCAACATAATTTTCAACATCTTCTTTTGAACCTAAAAATGATTTAGGATAACTAACATTAAGTTGCTTTATAGATATTAATGAAGCCTTTTGATCATCTCCTTCACCCACTGGTGGACTGATAAGAGACATCAGAATTGCTTGATAATCATCATCCTCAAATTTATTAACACGATCTTTTATAAAGGCAAAGTCGGTTGAAGTTGTAATGAGGTTTTCAATGTAGTTAAAGTTTAATAGCATCTCATTTTGCTTTTCAATTGGGAACTCTTTAAATTTGTTCTCTTTTTCAAGTTTGTTTTTTAACTCTTCAATTTTTTCTTTACTACTTTTTTTTATTTTCTCAAGCTCTCTACCTAGCTTTTTTTCTAAGAATTCGTGAAGTTCCTTAACTTTAATCATTCTGCTGTTTCTAAAACAATCTGGATCATTTAAGCTATCAATTAACTTTCCAGTCTCTTCTCCCTCTAGATAGCGTAAGTTAGTATCATTTGTTACGAGGAAGTTTTTAGCTTTAGTATAGATCTCTTTTTGATTTCCCCCCATGAAGTGGAAGATGGGATCAGCTACATCCTCAATTAGATTAGGTAGCTCCTTTTCAAACAGGGAAAGATTTTTATAATACCACTCATACTTTTTATCTTTTAATAATTTTAATAGTTCGATAACTGGTTTTAGTTGCGATAAGAATGGATAGTTCTCTTCTAATATGTAATGTTCATTAACAGTATAGAGCTTCTCTTTTATCATCTCAGAAAAATTAGTTGCTAAACCTTTGGCGTCACTCGATTTTGGAGGAGTATGAAATGCGTTGTTAAAAACTGTTCTAAGACTTTTAATCTCAGCAGAACTTATTTCTTCTATTTCACTAACTATGATGGATGAGTGGTTAGCTGTGTTTCTAACTGTCTTCTCAAAATCATCATCATTTATTGGTGTAGAGCCTACATTCATTTCAATTTTGCCCATTCCATAAAGTTTGGCTAGCAAAGCTAAAAGGGCAGCCAATGGCCAACCATTGGGTCGTTGCTCAAAGTTTTCAGCTAAGGCTTTCAATGTAGTGTTTTGTCCATTCATCTTTCGCATGTTGATAAATTGCATAATTGTATTTTCAGCTGAATCTAATTCATTGAAGAAATTGTTAGCATTCTCTTTTCCCATTTCAAGGTATTTAGGTATATCTTTTTCATCAAAGCTTTTAGCGCCTAACTGTTCTAAGTTTATGTAGACATTCTCTATAAGTCTTTGAAATCCTTGAAAAACACGTAATTTTGCATCAGAAGAAATACTGGTTAATCGATCTCCTTTAACATAAATATCACCACTACTTAAAAGATTTAGAGCATCTGCCCTTAGTTTGTTATTTAGTTTTTGGTTCTCTTGAGCTTTGCTATTTATTATTAACTGTTCTTCTGATGTTCTGCTATTTGAATTGCTTTGCCTTATAAAGTTGGTAGTTTGTATATAGTGCTGAGCTTCTTTATAAAAATCACTATCAGAAGCAAGGCTTACAAACATCTCATTATCATATTCAATACTACGAGCACTTAGAGTACCTTCATCAAAATCCTCAGTTACAATATGGATTCCTACTTCATAAGATTTCCCTGAGATATAGTTGTTTAATTTTCTTGTTATAGAAAAGTCACGATTATTGGCCTCATATCTCATCTTACTTAAAGGGGAGATATGGTTATAAAAGAGTGTTGCCATATACTCATTTAGACTTTGTTGATCAACATCAACTCTTCTAATCTCATTTTCAATATCACGTTCTTTGTCAGTTAGATACTCGTAAACATTCTCATAACGCTTAATAATGGCTTGGTGTTCTAGTTTGATTAAGGACTCTTCTACTTTGTTTCTAAGCTCAACTAACTCAACACTAAAATTATCAATTAACAGGACAGCTATGTTACTAATAGTTGCTTTAAACTCTTTGA
>Ga0172382_10012476_pt1 | contig 11075 bp, 5 predicted proteins | sample Leawel138RmetaG_FD_122245 | JGI IMG/M metagenome (GOLD analysis project Ga0172382, IMG submission 122245) | Leachate microbial communities from a municipal landfill in Southern Ontario, Canada - Leachate well 138R metaG | ecosystem: Engineered > Solid waste > Landfill > Unclassified | place...
GTACTTAGACATCCATTCCAACGGACTTTGTTACCTGATCGATAAGATGAAAGGTCAGAACATTTACGCCCACATTAACCTGGAAAAAGGCGAACGGAGCGAGCTGGCCGAATTAGCCAGCAACCTGCTTTAAGTTTTTCCAATAAAAGATCGAAAACCGGCGGGTGAGCCATGACTAAGTTGGGTTTGATTACGATCTGTCCTGAGATTGGTTTTGACGGACCAAGCCGGTCAACAGATTCTGCGATCTAAGCGCCGATAACGTCAGGATTATAATCCGAACAAGCGGAAATAATGACTTTGTAAGGTTTAATATTCATCCCCGGTTTTTTGTTTCGTGAAGAATATAAATATTTTTATCTTGGTTGGAAATGATGGATTTTAGCAAAGATCAATATATTTTTTGTACACCAGGCGCATCAAATATTCCGAAAAATTCCCCGTCCTGATTTGGGACTTAAACTATCAATAGTTACGATCAGATCAGCATTCATCGATGAGAAGCGGTCTGCTAGATCGCGCTTACAGACTTACATTTTTGTATGTTGGGCGAGTTGTCAACTCGCCCAACGGCTTATTTTACCATCAGGCACTTTTGGACTGAAGAATAACTCCCGGCCTGAATGCGAATCAGATAAATTCCCGAAGTCAGGGCCTGTGGTTTCCATTCAATCTGGTAAGTCCCGGCGGGTTGATGATCATTGATCAGCACGGCCACCGGCCGGCCGGTAAGGTCGTAGATCGTGATATTGACGAATTCCGGTTCGGGTATCAGATATGTAATCGTGGTTCTGGGATTGAACGGATTCGGATAAGCCGGCCGCAAGCCAAACACAAGCGGAACCCACCCCTCCTCAATCTCAACCTTGACCTCAACCTCTTTATGGTACGTTACCTTGCCGCCGTAATCCACATCGGCAAGGCGATAAAGATAGGTTGCGCCCGGCTGAACGGCGTTGTCGGTGTAGGCATACTCGTGTGCTTCCGAAGTACTGCCGTGTCCGGCGAGGGCATCCGCAGTGACATAGGAAGCTATCTGTAACCAATCGGAGGGCGAATCATGATTCGCCCCTACGGTCTTGCGCTCGATGATGAAGCCGAGATTTTCCGTCTCGGACTCGGTAATCCAATTTAGCATTACCCCGTTACTCCAACACTCCGCAGAAAAAGAGGTCAATTCCACCGGCAGGGAATTATCGTTGTTATTTTTAAATATGTAACAAGCGCCCGAATTATCGAAAAAATTTTCACCAGCCAGATCATAATCATGAGTTCTCGCTCCGATAAAGATATAATTACCAGAAATTCCTAAACTATATCCAAAAGAGTCACCGGCCTGCCTATCTGAAGCAACTACTTTTTGTGACTGAGACCAGGTGCCGGAACTGTTTTGAAAAATATAGGCTGATCCGGCATAGTTGAGTGTATTAGCACCATCAGCATCTTCATCCTCCTGATCGGTGCCAACGACAACATAATTGCCGGAAATACCAACCGATATTCCGAAACCATCTGATACGGCTCTGTCCGAGGCGACGATTTTTTGCACCTGGGTCCAGGTTCCGGCATTGTTTTGAAAAATATAGGCGGAACCAGCCTCCTGTAAATAATTAGATGTCCCATCCGTATCATAACAATCAAATCTGGCGCCTATGACTGCATAGCTACCAGAAATATCAACTGAGATTCCAAATAGGCTCCATTGTTGGCGATCTGAAGCAACGATTTTTTGCACCTGTGACCAGGTACCACTGTTATTCTGAAAAACATAGGCGGAACCGGCGTTGACTTTTGAATTCCCGGATGCATCATGATCTTCCATATAAGCACCAATAATGGCATTATCTCCCTCAATCGCCACGGAGTAGCCAAAATATTCTCCAGGGGTTTGGTCAGAGGCAAAAATATTATGCAACTGAGCCCAGGTCCCCGATGTGTTTTTAAGAATAAATGCCTTCTCCTTATAGCTTCCGACAACGGCGTAATCACCATCAATCGCCACCGATAATCCCCATTTTACACTACTTGTCAAGGTTCCATCATTGGGATTAATCTTCACCGCCTGTGTCCAGGTTCCGGCATTGTTATAATAAATGTAAACGGCTCCATATTGAGTCCAACCGGAATAGGTTTCCATAGGAGCTCCAATGATCGCATAGTCGCCGCTTATTCCAACTGAATAACCGAATTGTCCTGTATTAGTAAAAAAAGAGGTGAAGATTTCCTGAGTTTGCGTCCAACTGCCATCTATCAATTTGTACATATAAACAGCACCGTAACCATTATTATACAATGGTTCTCCGACGATTGCATAGTCACCGTCAATCGCTACTGAATGGCCAAACCACATGTATTGGCTTGCACGATATGACGCCACAATCTTACTTTCCTGCGTCCAGTCCTGGGCAAATATTTTACCTGTTAATAGAAAAATTATTGCGATTATGAATATTTTTTTCACCATTTCCTCCATGGTCTTATTATTCATTTACATAAAAAATTAAGAAAATTCATCCCTTGCGGGTATTGTTAAAAAACAAAATGCTCGTATATCATTTCCAACCATTTTTAAGAATAACGCCGGAATAACAGAAGCCCGGTGGCAACATTACTGCGCATATCAAAAGCAATATTTTGGCTGGCAGTGGAATGATTCTGGATATTTAATCAGGCAAAGAACCTATTATCCATAATATTAGAAATAACGGGCAAATATAATATTAAAAATACATCCAGTCAATACTTGCACCCAAAGCCCTAAATTTGACACAAATTAAAACGGATAAGCCAATTTCAATCTGAAGACCAACAGCATCTTTTCATCCTCATCCTCAACCTCAACTTTGACCTCTTTATGCTGTTGACAGGATAATTTATCAAAGGCATTATCGTCAAACTTTTGAATCCAGAAATATTCGGATCATTCTTTTAGAAGAATATTCATATTTTTGATTTATTTTATAAATTTCAATCATGTAAAAAAAAGGAAAGTAATGTCTATGAAAAGCGAAAATTCCCCGGTTATCCTGCGTTACCTGCTTATCCTGTTAATCCAGGCGACTATCGTCACAGCAGCTAAAACCGAACCGACGAAATTGGAGGGCGATTACCTGATCAGTCTGATCGGAAAAAAGATTGATTACCCGGAAATAAAAACACTTCTCAAAGACCGGACTTACAAATTCAAAAAAGTTAAAGATACGGGAATATATCAGTCGCTTAATATGGGTATTGATCTCCAGTTTCGGCGTAATGGTGTACTGTCCTCGGTGACATTGTACAATCAGGATGAGAACCGCCAACCCTTTACCGGCAATCTGCCAGGCAATAATACTTTTCAACATATTTTATATCAGGGCAAATTTGAATGGCGACCGATCAGTGAGTTTCCCTGGAAACCAGAATATGAAGAAATCCGTGCCAACTACAAAGATGTCCACCTGGTTATTAAATGTAACCGGGATCAGACCATTAGGTACCTCAGAATTGAAATGCAGGCGCAGAATTACAATAAAATGCGGGCGCCGGGCGAGACGGCTCCGGAATGGGAAGAGCAAGCCTATCCATCAGATCATTATCAGGGCGATTTCTTTTGCGAATTAATCGGAAAATCAGTTGCCGATCCTGTTATCAAAGCATTTCTGTCCGACAAGAGTTTTAATTTCATTTATCGGAAATACAACAATTCATACCTGTCTCCGGATCACGGGATCCTGATATACCTGAAAGATGATAGTACAATCAGCACCATTTATCTAAGGAATGATTATGAATATGGAGCGCTTTACAAAGGATTACTACCGGGCAATACGACTTTCAAGAGTATTCTGAAAACGAAGGGTTTCTTATGGTTTGAAGAAGGTAAAAGCCGGAGAACCCTGTATCAGAATTGTCGCGTTACGGTCAACCTTTATGATAACGGTCAGGTAATCAGCGTCGGGATTGACGGGTATATCCAGGAATTACAAAAATTTTTGGCGGAAGAAGAAATATTATCAAAAATCGTTTATGAAGGAGACACCTGGATTGACCTGATGGGCAGAAATATTGATGACCCCAAAGTCCAGAGACTTATCAAGAACCCGGAGTATAAATTCAAACAACTAAGAATGGGCGCCTGGGGCTCTGAGACAAAAGGAATCACCCTGTATGCCACCAAAAAGAATTATATCGGTTCTATTACTCTCTATAATGCCTATTCAGGACACGTACCCTACACCGGCTTACTGCCCGGAGGACTGACCTTTGCAAATATTTTTAATCATGTTCAAATCCAGTTTCAAAAGAGCGGTAACAGTCACAAAGCAAGGTATCAAGATTACGGCCTTTTGGTCTGGTCGGATGACGGGAAAGTGCCGGCATACCTGACGATCGAATCTGATTACCCGAAAACATATGCGAAAAATTTTGACGGTCAGTTTACCGGTGAAAATATCTATGACGAACAGATTATAGCAGAGAATACAAACAGCGGTTCTTCCGTTAAGGAAATCCATAAGGTAACGGATGCACTCATCGCGCAATTTCGGTCAGATGGCTGGAATTATATTAATAAGCACAGTGTCCGCCAAGTCGGTGGTGGTGACCATTACAGTACCAAATGTGACTGGATGATGCTCTCGGGTTCACGCTACCACTTTATCATCATCTATACCAGTGAGGGAGTAAAAAACAGCAAAATTTTTCTTAAAGCTTATACCGGCGAGACACTTCATTTGACACCCACGTTAAGTTATAATTTGGGAGATTTCACGGTCGAGGGAGTGACTGGCGCGACGGTCAATCAGGGCAATGTTACAATTGATGTCACACTATTCTTTTCTGACCAGCACCAAAGCAAACAGGTTTATAAAGACCTTGATGTCCTGATTTTCCGTATGGGCAAATAAAAGTTGCTCTACTTCACGAAGACCACCTTCTGCATGGAGGTACGATGGCCGGATTGCAGGCGGATGATGTAGAATCCCGCACTCAGATTCTCCGGTTGCCAGGTTACCGGGTAAGTGACTTTAAGAGCATAAGTGCTTATAAGAGTTTCTTCCAATTGTCCACGCAGGTTGAAAACCTTCAGACTGGCCCGACCATCATCCGTCAGCGCGTAGTTTAGCGTCACGTTCGGATTGAAGGGATTCGGGTACGCCGGCTTGAGTCCAAACACCAGCGGAATTTTCGCATCCTCAGCCTCGACCTTAACCTCGACCTTAACCTCGACCTCTTTATGCCAGGTGACTTTGTTAAGTTAGCGTATCGGGATTCACGCAGTGTATTATCTTGCCGGTTTCTTTTTCCAGGCCGGCTTGCCAGCCCATCTTTTATGAGAGGGAATGAATCGCGGTTTGGGCGATGATTGGTCCTTTCCTGATGGTGCTATCGCACCAGTAACCCGAAGATTCGTCAGAAAAGGATGATCTTTAATAACCGGAATGGGAGCCGGCAATATTTTTTCGATCCTCTTTAAATTACCTTTTTCGTCCGGCGTACAGAAGGAAATCGCCCGACCAGTCGCACCGGCCCGACCTGTTCGGCCGATGCGATGCACATAAGTATCCGGAATATCGGGAATATCGAAGTTCATGACACAGGACAGTTCGTCGATGTCCAAACCGCGCGAGGCAATATCGGAAGCCACCAGAACCCGAACGGCTCGCTTTTTAAAACCCGACAGGGCCTGCTGACGCGCATTCTGGGTCTTGTCGCCGTGAATTGCATTCGATCTGATCCCGTTGATATTCAAATATTTTGCAAGTTTGTCGGCGCCGTACTTCGTGCGCGTAAAAACCAGCGCCGTTTCAAGGGTCGGATCTTTCAGAACATGCAGAATCAAGCTCTTTTTGTGTTCTTTATCTACGTAATAGACCGATTGTTGGATGGCTTCGGTGGTAATCTTCACCGGCGCGATGTTTACCTTGCTCGGCTGATTGACAATCGCGGCGGCCAGGTCGGTCACTTCCTTCGGCATCGTAGCCGAAAAGAAAAGCGATTGGCGGCGAGCGGGCAGTTCGGTGATAATTTTCCGCACGTCGTGAATGAAGCCCATGTCGAGCATGCGATCGGCTTCGTCCAGCACGAAAAAACGAATACTCTGGAGATTAACGTAGCCCTGATCCATCAGGTCGAGCAATCGCCCGGGTGTGGCAATCAGAATATCTATCCCTTTTTGCAGGGCATTGGTTTGCTGGAGCTGCTTGACGCCACCGTAAATGACGGTATGCCGCAGATCGGTGAATCTTCCATAAGCCGCAAAGCTGTCGCCGATCTGGATTGCCAGTTCGCGTGTCGGCGTCACTACCAGCGCCCGGATTTTCCGCCGGCCTTTGCTATAATCCTGGTTTTGGCTAAGCATTTGAATAATCGGAATGGCAAAGGCGGCCGTTTTGCCGGTGCCGGTCTGGGCCGAACCGAGCACGTCTTTGCCTTCCAGAATGATCGGTATGGCTTGTTTTTGGATTGGAGTTGGAATCGAATAACCTTCGATTTTCAGAGCCCTTTGAATCGGCTCGATGAGGTTTAATTTGTCAAATGACATACTGTACTTTCTAATAGGCTAACGAGATTCAGATCGTTTTCCGGTTCGCAGGAAGCCTTTTTTCTGGTTGAAGGAGAAACTATCTTCTCCCGATTGTTTTTATTCTTTATAATTAATTTTCCCTGGTCGTATGGGGTGGCTTTATAGGAAAATCGTACCGCGATTTTAGATTTTCCGTTCGGTAGATTTAGCGATCCAGAATACGATTTAGTTGATTTTGGGTTAAGTTTACAAAATCCTGGTACTTTTCTGGTTGCCGGCGGTTGATGTAAAACAGCAACAATCCGGCGACCTCATTCCGGATTTGGGCTTTGAGGCTATCGGATTCTTTTTTCGTCATAATTTTTTCAGCGATGCAGTAAGCCCATTCCTCATAACATAAACTGTCGGCCAGGTAATAAATTGTCTCAATGGTGGATTGTTTACTGGAGATATCCGCAACTTTTTCCAGAAAAAATAACTCGAAAATTCCCGGGTATTGTACGAAATACTTCACATAGGCGTTAATAATCGCTTTGATCTTTTCAATCCCGTGCATATCGGGGGTGGTTTCGTTGCGGACAAATGCGGCACATTCGACCTGGAAATCATTGACGCAGACGAAAATCAGGTCTTTAGCGTCGTTGAAGTAATTATAAAGCGTAGCGTATGAATAACCAGCCCGGTCCGCAATATTCCGGACGCTGACACTCTTGAGCCCTTCGCCTTTCAGCAACTCCTTGGTGGCCTCGATGAAGTAACCGCGAATACGCTGTTCCTGTATTTCTTTTTTAACCACTATTAACATTCCTTTAAATATTTAACGGCGGTAATATAATTAACACTGTTAATATATCCAAGTGTTCTTTTATTGCCGGTATTTTTATTCACTAATTTGAATGGAACAGAACAATTTCGCGCCTTAAAGCCTCAGTAGTAAAAAACGATTTGCTAATTTCGTTTATCCTTTTTACTATTTGAGCGTGAATACGGCGTACGACAGTCCAGATACTTTACTATAAAATAGCAAGTATCACTCGGTCTTAAAATCAAGGTTATGAGTGTAAAAAGGGGAATTTAATGGGTCCGAAGAAAGGTCATAACGAAAGCAATATTTCGCCGACAGAAAATCACTTGCCGACCGATCTGTCCCGGGCTATCTGGGAAAAATCACTCGACGGTCTGTGCCTGATCGATTCAAACGGTATGATCGTCAGAGTAAATCCGGTATTCTGTCAGATGATTGGCAAAACCCAAACCGAGTTGGAAGGCCAACTCCTGCCAGTCATATATGCAGAGCAAGATGGTCGGACAGTATTGACCGAGACGATCAAGCAGATTCAGCAAAAAAAGATTTTTTCCCGCCTTGAACGTAATGCAATTCTATGGAATGGTCGCGAGATTTGGTTTGAACTGTGTAATTCACTGATTGAGCCGGAGTTTGGCCATTGTATGTTATTAGGTATTTTCCGGGATATTACCGAACATCGCCAGACCGAACAAGCCCTCCGGGAGTCGGAACGAAAACTGTCCACCCTGGTGGTGAATTTGCCGGGCGCGGCTTACAGGTGTTTAAATGATGCCGCGCGAACGATGATTTTTATCAGCGAGGAATGTCAAGCATTGACCGGCTACCCCGCCTCGGATTTAATCGAGAATAAAAAAATATCATATAATCAGATTATTCTTCCGGAAGATCGGGAATATATAAGCAAAGAAATTCAAACCGCGCTGAAAGAAAATAGCCACTTCCAATTGCTCTACCGGATAGTAACACCAGAAAATGAGGAGAAGTGGGTCTGGGAACAGGGCATTGGAATATATGATGAAAAAGAGCAATTCTTAGCAATCGAAGGTTTTATACTGGATATAAGCGATAAGGTCAAAACCTATGCCGCCCTGCAAAGCACTGAGACGCGTTTTTCTTCGGTCTGGGATGGTAGTTTTGATGGAATGCGCCTGACGGATAAAGATGGTAAAATGGTTGCCGTCAACGATGCATTTTGCCGACAGGTGGGTATGCGGAAATCCAACCTCGAAGGCGCCAGTATGGGGATTATATATCCTGTCGAACAGCGCGCCGCCATTGAGAAGCAATACTGTGAAAACTTTAAAAAACGTAGCATCAAATCACAGGTTGAAGCCTGCATCCAGCTCTGGAATGATCAAACCCTGTGGTTTGAAATATCCAGCTCCTTTATTGAAAACGGCGAACAAACTTGTATGCTGAGCATATTCAGGAATGTTACCAAGCGCAAAAAGATCGAAGCCGACCTTGCCGATTCAGCCCGCCGTTTTCGCTGGTTGTACGAATTCGCTCCAATTGCCTATCACACCATCACCCCCGAGGGCACCATTATCGACGTCAATCGTCAGTGGTGTCGGATCATGGGCTACGATAAGGAGGAAGTCTGTGGACGCCCAATCTTTGATTTTGTGATAAAAAGTGAAAGAGAGGCGGCGCGCCGTTCTTTCGCTGAAAAAAAACTTAGCAAGCAACCCTACATTACCGGACACGAACGCCGTTATTTGACAAAGAGCGGAGAAGTGCGAACTTTCGCCATCTCCGACTATTTTATTGTGAGCGAGGATGGTATTATTCACTCGATTCAAACCACAATGTCAGATATTACCGAGCTCAAACTGACCGAAGAGGCGCTCCGCCTGAGTGAAGCTAAATTTCGCAATTTGGTCGAGTCCAGCCTGGACATTATCTGGCAGGTGGACAACTCGGGGAAAATATTATATGTCAGCCCGAATGCTAAAGACGTTCTGAGGCGCGCTCCCGATAAGATCATCGGCAAGTTATTTATGGATATTTTTCCATCCCATTCTGTAGGCGGTCACCTGAAAAATATCGCTAAACTTTTTGCGCAACATAAGGCTATCAAGAATTATGAATTAGTCATTACCAATCGTCATGGTCAGGAAACAATCCTGGAGGTCAATGCCGTCCCTTCCTATGATGGCGGCGCCGTGCCGGTCGGTTATATCGGAACTGCCCGTGACATTACCCTGCAGAAAGCGGCCGAAAAGGAACAGGTCACGGTTCAAAAGCTGGAATCACTGTGCCTGTTGGCAGGCGGCATTGCCCATGATTTCAATAATTTGCTGGTTGGTATTCTGGGAAATATATCGCTCGCGAAAATGAAGATTGACGATCCGGAGATTCACCGTATTATCGAGCGGGCGGAACAGGCCGCTCTGCGTTCGCGTGACCTGACCCAGCAATTGTTGACCTTTGCCAAGGGCGGCGCGCCAATCAAGGAAAAGATCTCGATTGCCAAATTCCTACGGGAGACAGTCGAATTTGCTCTGGCTGGCTCAACGATCTCCTGCCGATTCGATCTTGCTGATGAACTTCCCCAGATCGAGGCTGACCGCGGTCAGCTGACCCAGGTGATTCAGAATCTGACTATCAATGCCGTGCAAGCGATGCCGAGCAGTGGCAAATTAACCATTACGGCAACTGCCGTCGATATCAATCCCACAATTAAACTACCGGTGAACTCCGGATATTATCTTAAAATTGGCATAAGCGATACGGGGATCGGCATTCCGCATAAACTTTTGACTAAAATTTTTGATCCCTATTTCAGCACTAAACCACATGGCAGTGGTCTTGGTTTGTCGGTTGTCTATTCGATTATTCAAAAACATTCCGGGTATATTTTTGTGGAATCCAAACCAGGCATCGGCACGACTTTTACGATTTATCTGCCAGCCATTCCCGGCGAGACAAAGGAATCCTCCCGACAAGAGGTCGCCATTCCACATGGCAGTGGAAAAGTTTTGGTAATGGATGATGATGAGCTAATCCGTGAAGTAGCCGTTGGAATGATCAGTAGTCTGGGATATGAGGTTCACCCGGCCCGGAATGGCGAAGCCGCTATCCAATTGTATAAATCGGCATTAGATACCGGGAAACCATTCGACATTGTCATAATGGATCTGACCATTATCGGTGGAATGGGCGGCAAAGAGACCATCGTGGAATTGAAGAAAATCGACCCCCAGATAAAAGCTTTGGTGTCCAGCGGCTATTCAACCGATCCGATCATGTCCGCCCCCGAGAAATATGGATTTTTGGGCGTAATTGCCAAACCGTATCGCATGGAAGACCTCAGCCATATTTTAAAAACGCATGTGGTGCTTTAAGCCCAAATATTTAGTAAATTACCGCCTAAATTTTGTCACTATTAAAGGAGTAGAATTTTTACTTCCATGACAACCAAACCCTACCATAAACAGTCACTACAATATTGTTATTTGTTTTGTAATTATTTCGGAGTGAGCTGTGAGAAAAATCTTTAAGTTTTTGGTGGCATTCGTTCTAATTAGCTGGACAGCTGGTCCGGTAGCCTTTGCCGCGCAGGTTCAAGCTACCCGGACCGATGAGCCGATCCGGATCGATGGTGTTTTAGGTGAGGATATCTGGCAAACGGCCATTGTAGCGCCGCCTTTGATTCAGGACGAACCGAATGAAGGCGCCGAGCCCAGCCAGTCGTCCGAAATCCGTATCCTGTATGATGAAAGGGCTCTTTATGTCGGCGCCCGATTATACGACTCA
>Ga0172382_10012477_pt1 | contig 11074 bp, 11 predicted proteins | sample Leawel138RmetaG_FD_122245 | JGI IMG/M metagenome (GOLD analysis project Ga0172382, IMG submission 122245) | Leachate microbial communities from a municipal landfill in Southern Ontario, Canada - Leachate well 138R metaG | ecosystem: Engineered > Solid waste > Landfill > Unclassified | place...
GGCTGGCTTCTCGACACCAATGTGATCGCCGCGCTCATCAATCCCAACGGCGCGCCGAGCGTGAAGACATGGGCGTCGGAGCAGCCCGAAGAAGCGCTGTTCCTCAGCATCCTGACGCTCGGCGAATATGACAAGGGAATCCACGCCATACCCGCGAACCATCCCGAGCGGCCCCGCTATATCGGGGCTCGCGATGCGCTCGAAGCGCGTTTCAAAGGTCGCATTCTGTCCCTTGATGACGCGATCATCCGGCGATGGGGGGCAATCTCCGGCGACGTCAAGCTAGGGACGGGCCATACGCCGGGCGTTGTCGACACGATGCTGGCGGCCACCGCGATCGAGCACCAGCTTTATCTCGTGACCCGCAACGTCAAGGATGTGCGTCACAGCGGCGCGGCCATATTTAATCCGTGGGAGGATGATCCCACAACTCTGGCGCTATCCTGACCAGCCCAGGGAATGAGATCCTTCCTCAGGCACCCTCGAGCAAACGCTCCCGCGCCAGATCGAGCGCGTGCGAAAGCCGGATCGCCACAACTTGGTCCTTGGGGTCGACAAGACAGTCAAGTGCTGCCTCCATGTGCTTGATGGCGTTTTCCAGCCCTGGCTCTTCGTCTGTCATCTGTGCTTCTCCGTCCCGTCGCGCTCAGTCGGCGGGCACCCCCCCGGAGGAGGATGCCGGCCCCTGAGCCGGACGGTAGAAAGACGCGAACAATAGAACGCGTGCCTGATCTTTAGCCGGAGCCTGGACATAATCAGGCAATCCGGCCGCAAGGCATGCGCCGACTCTATTGTTCGGAGTTTCTACTCTCCGGCCCACCACCGGCGGACACGCTCCTCTAAACCAATCGGGCAGCAACTGCCAATCGGTTCCGTGCGAAATTACCGGATGCCGCAGGTGGGGGCGGGATATTCAGCGTGTCGATAGACGCGCCGCTTCGACCGGCCGATACATATCCGCGCGATCGCGCATTACGCCCGTAAGCCAGGCGAGATGGCTGGCCGCGTCCGCCAACGGCAACGTGGCTACCGCGTCGAACAGGCTGCATTGATAGGGTGGACCGCTGTCGAGGATATCCACCAGCTTTTCCCGCGCCGGGCTATGGGGATCGGTGATCTCGGCATTGGCTTCGCGAGCTGCCTCCAGAAAGGCCTCAGTCAGTTCCTGCGTGGCATAGTAGCCGCTGTCGAGACCTTCCCCGAGCGCGAGAGCGGCGATCTGGCTGCGCACATCCGCGATATCGGGGTCGTTGACTGCATCGATCAGCGACAGGTTGAAATCGAAGGTGGCGAGATAGTCCGCGATCATGGGGAAAGTCCTTTCATCCATGGACAGAACATAGGGCAAACATGTTTACAATGGAAACGATGCTTGCAACAGGAGCGCGGTCATGAATCCGCTTTCCGCATGGGCCGCCCCGATCGGCCGGCACCCCGCGCCGTGACCGCGGCGGTCGCACCCCTGCGCCTCCGTGGACAGCTGCGCCTATCCGAGCGCGGTTTCCTCCTCGAGATGGAGGATGGCCACGTCTGGCGTCTCAATGGCGCGCAGGATTTCCCGCCGCTGGTGGACGCGACCGTCATCGTCGAGGCACGCAAGGCCAGCAGCAGCCTCCTCGACGTTCTCTGGCTCGGGCCAGCGTAGCAACCCCAAAAGCACGCTCTGATCTCTCCTCGGGCATCGCGTTTGGGGAACCGTCGCCGCGGGCCTCGGCGAGGACGCCTCGGCCCGCAATCAGCGTCGCACGCGGTCTGTCATCACATTCTGCGCCGCCTCGCAGGGTCTCGGCGTGCCAGGGCTGGTCGGGGCAAGCAAGGGCTGCCTCCGGCCAAGAAAACCTAGGAGTAGAAGGGGCCTGCCGACGTTGTCGCTTGGGGTAAGCGGTCGGCAGGCCCCTTCTACTCCAAGCTTTTCTAAAGGCCGCAGCGCGACGTCCCTTGCTTGCCCCGACCAGCCCTGACCCTTGAGCCCCGGCGACGGCGGCTCCGAATGCGATGACAGACGGCCACCGTCGCGTCCTCCGCTGATCAGGAAGGAATGGCTTCGCCATACTTTTCTTTGTTCGGGACGCTGCCGCGTCCATTTTATTGGCTCTGGCTCACCAAATACGATGAAATACTGTCAAGAAAACAATGACATATACTCAAAAAGGGGGAGGGGGTATAAGTATAGGTGCAGATGGGGATTGGCCCCGGATGCATCGTTTGGAGTAAAGGCTATGAATATCGGTGAGTTTAACCTGAACAAGGGCCGCATCATCGGATGGATTGCCACCCGCGCAATCGACCTGCCCAAGCTGGCCTTGCGCCCGGTGGAAAGCGAAAACGAACTGGCCCCGGCTTATGAGATCATCGCGCCCAATGTCGGGGGCCGTGTCGTTCAGGTCGGCGCGCTTTGGGAAGCCGTCGCCAAGAAAACCGGCGAGGTTTTCCTGCAAGGCCATGTTGACGATCCGTCGATGCCCGAAGCCCTGCCCATCGCGCTTTTCGGCTCGGTGGAGGAAGGCTATCGGGTGGCATGGCGCAGGCAGGAGCGCGACGATTTCGGCCCCGCCATTCGCGCCACCCGCGACAATGCGCCTTCCGGCAACCGTGGCGATGACTACGGTTTCGGTGACAGCACCGCCGATGGAAGCGGCGGACTGTCCAGCGAAGGGACCGCCGCCGATCTGGACGATGAAGTCGCGTTCTAGGCGCTAGGCCAAGACGGGCCGGGGGAGCGTTGCACCGCTTCCCCGGACCCTAACCGATCATCCTGCCATCAGGAGTCAGACCCATGACGAAGAAGTCAGCTAAGAAAACCGTTAGCACCTTTGCGGACCTGCCGGAACTTATTGCGGAGGAAACCGCAACCCCTGCCTTTGAAGCATCCTTTGGCGATCCGTTGCCGCTGTCCATCATCGAACCCGGCGACGAACCGGGCGAACACACCATGCCCGAACCGTTCACCGCGCAGAAGGTATGCGGCGAACTTATCACGTCGCTTTACTGCCTCTTGACCGACACGCGGCTTGACCCGCTCGCCCCGCAAATCGCTTGGGGTATCGTCAACAGCTTCCATTTCGTCGCCGGAACGGTGGAGCGCCAAGAGGATAGGCTTGCCGACAAAATCCGCGACATGACGCGGCGCATGGAACCGGGCGAGGTATTCAATAAAGACCTTGAGGATACCCAGTTGCAATGCCGCTCGCTGGCCGAACAGCGCGCAGCCATCGAGACATTGCGCGACTACGCCGCCGCCATGTATCGCGCTTGTTGGCGTCGCGCATGGGCACCGACCAAGGGCAGCAAGGCGTCATCTGTCACCACCGCAAGCTATATAAATGCGCTGGATTTCTTGCAGGAGCGCGCCCTTGCCAAACGCGAGAAGCACCAGCCGCAAGGCCCCGTCGTCATCTTTTCCGGCCCAGCCGTATGGGAGGAATGGCAACCGCTTTGGGCGAAGCTAAGCGAGATCAAGGCCCGCGTTCCGCATATGACGCTTGTTACCACCGGGCAGCGGAAAGGAGCGGACGCCATCGCGGCGGCATGGGCAGCGCGGGAAGGCGTCCCCGTTGTCGCCTATGGCCTCTATGGGGGCGGGCGCAAAGCTCCCTATCAGCGCAACCGCAAGATGGGCGAGCTTGAGCCGGTGGAAGCCGTCCTTTGCGAAGGGTCCGGCATCCAAGCCAATCTCTATCAGACGATGCGGAAACAGGGCGTTCCCATCCATGCTTTCCGCAAGCCCAAGGATGCCCCCGCATCCCGCAAGCCGCAGGACGGCGAAGGGGACACGTTCAGGCAAGCACGGCGCACCGCCTGAAACCAGACGGCGCGGCGCTTCCCCCAGCGCCGCGCCACCCATCACAGCAGACCCGCCAAGGCCGGCGCGCATCCCCGCGCGCTGGCCTTTTGTCGTGCCGCCGGCCGCCGCCGCGCCTGACGGCGCGGCGGCGGGAAGAACCAAAAGGAGAAGGGCCGACAGCTTCACGCCCCCACCGAAGGGCCGAGCGCCCCACCATCATCCCCCTTTGCGGGCCTTGGCGCGGCTGGCGTTTTCCCCAAACGGGAAGCATCGGGCAGAGTCGACGCCCCCTTGAGTGCGGCCAGCGCGGCAGCGCCGCCCAGCCGCAACACATGGCCCAGCACGTCCCGGAACTCGCGTTCCGTCAGTTGCTCGACCGGCAGCGCCGTCACCATTCCCGCATAGCGATCGCGCAGCCGCTTGCGTAGAGCGGCCTTCTCGACCGCAATCCTCTTTTCGCGATCTTCCAGATCAGCGAGCCTATCGCGTTCCGACATTTTCGGCATGACCAGTTTCCTTCTCAGGCTGGCCCGCTCGTCACGCGATCCTTGTCGCACAGGCACACCCACGCCACAAGCGACCCCGCCGCGAATAACGCGGCTATCTCCCCCACATCGACCACCACCGCAATGGGTGCGCCCGGCAGCGGTAAGGAGGACGCAGCAACTCCGTTGCTGCGGGCAAGCGACGCACGCGCTTCGCGGTTTGTAATGCACCGTACGCACGGGTGCTGCTCATAAAGTGGCTTGGTTTCAACGGCTTATGAGCAATTTTCAAAAGCTGTTGGGACACATTTTGCGCGCCGGGGAACATCTTGGCAAGCGAAATTTGCCCCGCCTTTAGGCGTTTTTGAGCGTGGGACACCTCCTTCTTACATACAGAATTGGTGTTATACCCCGCCGGGTATAATCTTATTATATGCCCTAAAGGGTATATTGCAAATATATACCTCATGGGGTATAGGGTGGCACAGGAGGTCAGCATGTCTGAAGCCATCAGAACACCACGGCAACTCGGCTCGCTCATTCACAACGAGCGTGTGCGCCGCGGCTTGTCTCAGCAAGAACTCGCTAACCTCGCGGGCACTGGCCAGAAAACCATATCGCGCATCGAAACCGGACACGAGGGAGCAAAGCTCGATACGCTCTTTCGCTTGCTGGCCGTGCTCCAACTGGAAATCCGGTTCACGCCGCGTAGCGTCGCAAATAGTAAATCCATCGGCGACGTATTCTGAAATGGCACGGAAAAAAACACATTCCCCGCTCAACGTGTTCATAAACGACCGGCTGACAGGCCGGCTCTCCAAAGAGTCGAGCGGGGCAATCTCCTTCCAATACGATTCGAGCTGGCTCGAATGGGAGCACCGCTTTGCGGTTTCGCTTTCGTTGCCGATGCGAAAGGCGGCTTATCGCGGCGCGCCCGTAGTCGCCGTGTTCGAGAATCTTCTCCCCGACAATCCGCAAATCCGGACCAGGGTTGCCGAATGGACAGGCGCTGACGGTACGGACGCCTATAGCCTGCTGGCGCAGATTGGCCGCGATTGTGTCGGCGCGATGCAGTTCCTGCATGATGACGAGGACGTGGAGCCCAAAAACGGTGTGAAGGGAACGCCCGTCACAGACGAGGAAATCGAGGCCATTCTTGCCAATCTCCGCAGCGTCCCGCTAGGCATCGATCCCGAGCATGAATTCAGGATATCGGTCGCCGGCGCACAGGAAAAGACGGCGCTGCTTTACCATAAGGGGCAATGGATGAAGCCCGTCGGCGCGACGCCGACCACGCACATCCTCAAGCCCGAGATCGGCACCATCCCCACTTCGAGCGGCACGATCGACATGACGGCCAGCGTCGACAACGAGCACTACTGTTTGAAGCTTCTTGAAGCCTTCGGTCTCACCGTCAATCAAACCGAAATCGCGACCTTTGGGAAGCGCCGTGTCCTGATTGTCGAGCGCTTCGATCGACAGTGGCAGAAGGACGGGCGCCTCCTTCGCTTGCCGCAAGAAGACTGCTGTCAGGCGCTCGGCATACCGCCTTCCCGGAAATACCAGGCGACCGTTGAAGGTCACCAAAATGGTCCCGGCATCGAGGACATCTCAGCCCTTCTTCAGGGCAGTGACACGCCAATCGAAGATCAGGCCGCCTTCTTCAAGTGCCAGATACTCTTCTGGCTGATCGGCGCGACGGACGGTCATGGCAAGAACTTCAGTGTGTTCCTGAGCCCGGGCGGGGGCTATCGGCTTACGCCATTTTATGATGTGCTTACTGCTCAGACCGCCTTCGATCAGAAGCAGATTCCGCACAAGAGCTTCAAACTGGCGATGTCCGTAGGCAAGAATTCCAAGTACCGCATCCTCGACATTGCCGGCCGGCATTTTGTTGAAACCGGCAAGGCCGCTGGTATGGGACCGACCATCATCGGCAAAGCCGTTGCCGAGGTATTAGAACTGGTGGGAAGCGCTCCAGATCGCGCCCTCGCGCAAATGCCGACCGATTTTGCAGTAGGCGTCCATGAAAGTGTCACCAAAGCCATAAATTCTCGACTGCCGCTATTAGAGCTGGCTTTAGCCGAACTCTGATCGAGCTGGCACGTGAGTCCTGCGGTCCAATTTTTCAGATCATGTTGTGCCACTTGTACCCACCGTTAGATATGCTGTTCGTGTCGAATGGCCGTTCTCGACCGAAGCAGGCATCAAGCATTCTGTCAGCCCTGAACCTGAGAATGACCATGTCGGGCCGAAACCGGTAGGCGGCAGTTGGGACAAAGGCGCCGTTGCCGGTTCACTGCTTGAATGACGGCTTTCCGCAGAAGCAGTCACTCCAGCCCTTGCACCCGTGCCATTGTCGATCGACTGACGCAGGGACGGGTGCGAACAGGCGGGTTTCGATTATTGGACAAAAGAAGCGGATATTCCCTTGGCGACAGTGGAGATTTTAGCAAAGCGCCGACTTTCCGGATCCGACGTACCCGAAAACCGATCCCGAGGTCAGTTCGATGCCAAGGCCTGTTGCCGTGGTTCCGGCACACATCCTCGTCAAGTCTACGTGCATCCCCCCTCTGTCTGTGTCCGCCTGCCCCTTTTCGCGACAGGATTTTCAATTCAGAACGCAATGCGCGGTGCATTCCCGCAACGCCGCCTGGGGCGTGTCAACTAGGCGCTGCCGGTCATAGCCCGGCCTCGGTCGCAGCGGTCCGGATGATGCCCAAGTAGACGGCACGGTGTTCATCCCATTCGCGCTGTGAAACCACCGCGTCGCTGCGCCGCTCACGCGCGCGGGCGTCCAGCCCCTCGGCGGCTTCGGTGTAGTATCGTGCGGCGTCCTGCAGCCGACCGTCCTTCAAGGCGGCTTCCGCCAGGTCCTTCTGCCAGGCGATCCGTCGCAGTTCGGTTGACGCCACTAGGGATGCGAACTGGTCGTAGTCCGCCTGTAACTGCGCCAACCCCTTGTCCCGCTGCCCCAGATCTATCAGGTTGAGCGCCCGGACACGGCCCATGAACACGCGAACGGGATGCCGTTCCGGCAGGTACTTGGCGATGATGGCCGTCATGACGTCGATTTCCTGCTGCGCCGGTTCGTACTGGTGGAGCAGGCGCAAGGTGTTAGCCTTGTTGTGACGCCAGAAGGCCTCCTTGATGTAGGACATGGCATCGTCTCGGCCGCTGCCCTGCTGTACCGCCTTGGCGATGGCAATCGCCGCATCGATCTCGCGTAAGGCTTCCTGGGTACGCCCCCGCTTTTCCAGGATCGCGGCCAGCGAAGCATGGAGGTCGCCCAGAGACAGCGTGGGTTCGTCCAGACTGCGTTCCATCTTGGCGATCGCCCGGGTCACCACCGACAACATGGCGCGTGCCTGGCCTTCTTCCAGCGATTGCCGATTGACGAAGTAGGAGACCATTTCGCCGTAATCGTTGGGATCGATATCCGCGTTGGTGGCGGCAATCTCCAGGGCTTCTTGCAGTCTCGCTCCAGATTCCACCGAGCGGAAGCGTGAATCGAGAATCTGGGCCAGGGTGAAGCGAGCGGTCGCGCGGGTGTTGGCGGCGACGGCATCGAGGCTGTCCGAGAGGCGCACCGCTTCGCGCGCATCGCTCTCCGCTTGTAGCAGACGTAGCGCGCCCCAGTGCGCGGAAGCACGATCACGATAGGCATCGACGAGAAAGTTCCCCGCGATGGCACGATAAGGATCCAGCATGGCGATCACCGCCGTAAAGCGCTCGACCGCGCGGTCATCCCGGTCTGCCAGCAGGTCGATCCGTCCGCGCTCGTATTCGATGCGCGCCAGAGCAACGGGGTCGGCGTTTTCGGGCTGGCGCCAGTACTGCTCCAACGTGTCCAGCGCCTTGCTGGCGGCCTCGCCCCCATCGACGCGAAAGGCTTCGACGGGCCCTTCCATCATCTTGTCGAAGCGCTCGGCATTGCGCCAGGGCTGTTGAGCCCCTGCCGTGCCTGCCAGCAGGGCGGTGGCGCCGATCAGCAGGGCCGGGAAAAGGCGCAAGGGTTTCATCGCGTCCCCCTGCCCACAACCGGCACATAGCTTGCCCAGTGGCGGGGATCAGACCAGCGCCCGCCATCCGATTGCATCAGTTCGAGCTGGCTGTGCCTGACCGCCGAAACCAAGTCGTCCTTGCCCAGATCCTCGAGGAACAGGTGCGACCAGCGCCCGGCGGACTGGTCACTGATGGGCCACTGCGTCACCACAAGGTCGCGCGCGCCGGCGCTGAGGAAAGCCAGGGCCAGCCCGTTGAGTGCTTCCTGCGCGCCGGGCTTGCCGGACCAGGTATCGCACGCCGAAAGGACAACCAGCTGGCCGGACAGGGGCAGGGCGGCAATCCTGTCGAGCGACAGCAGCGCGCCGAACGACGAGGACGGCTCGCCGGAAAGAAGCAGCCCCACGTCATCGCTGCCCTTGCCATCGAGCACGGCATGGGTGGAGAAAAGCAGGACGTCGCTGGGTTTGTCCGCAAGGGCTGCCAGCAGCGCCTTTTCGGTTGCCTGCTTTTCATCAAGCACGCGCACGCTGGCGCCGAAGGCCTGGCGCAGTTCCTTGAGTTCGCGGCGCGCACCGGGAAGCGTCGGAAAGCTGCGTCCATCGGGAAGCATGCTGGCAGCAGGGGCACCCAGGGCCAGGATCGCGTGCCCGGCATCCTCGGGACCGCTGCGCGGTACCTCGCCGACAAGGGCGCGCAAGCTCGGGATCAGCGCGAAGCCGCGCTTTTCGACTTCATAGCGTCCGTCGGCCGGGTCGATGAGTGCAGCGAAGGGAAGGCCCAGAAAGCGGTTGCTGCCATGGATGAATAGCTCATCGACTCCGACCAGCTGCGTCTCAAACGGACCGAGCAGCCCTTGGTGGAGACGTTCCAGCAACGCGCGCGCTGCGCCAGCGTCCTGCGCCTTGGCGGTGCGGCTGCCTCCGCGCACCCGCACAGAGGGAATGAAGGCTTGGCGCAGTTCCTCTGCGGCGCCCGTATCCGCGTTGACGAGATTATCCGTCAGCTGCACCCAGCTGACACAGGCGTCGGTCACCATCCAGGCATAGGCCGCATCGCCGGTCTCAAGCAGCATCAGCAAACCTTGCCTCGGCGCCAGGGCGCCCTGCACCTGGGTCAGCGAAACCGGCTCGGCCACCAGTTGTTCCAGCAAGCCGGGAGCAATCGCCTCGATCCGATCTTCGGTCTGGCGCAAGTCGGCCGCTCGCGCGATTGCATCGGCCGGCGTGAGATCGTCGGCACCGGATGGCGCAAGCAGGTCATCGCGGTGCGCAAGCGCGGTGCGCAGTTCGTATTCCCTGTCTCCATGAGCGGCGATATTGCGTTCCACCGCCATGCCGGGCGGCGTGGCGAGAACCATCTGTGCGGCAGTAAAGGCCTTGGCCGCGAGTTCTTCCTGCGCGGGAGACATTCCGGAACACTGTGCAAATCCGCAAGTCGGGAACAGACAGGTTGCCAAAAGAACAGCCGAAGCAAGCCAAGTGAGGATATTGTTCGAATTGGCATGGACACAGCCAAGAATGTTTACCAACTGCACGGGGTCAATGGGGTCGAAGAGGTGGTCTTGCGGCGACAGATGCGGCGCCGGGAGATGATTGACTTCTTTGAACGTCTTCCGCCTACCTTGGTGGCTATCGAAGCATGTGCCAGCTCCCACTACTGGGGGCGATTGCTGCGATCGTTCGGCCATGACGTCAGGCTGATCCCGCCGCAGTACGTCAAGGCTTACGTCAAAAGAGGCAAGAACGATGCCGCCGATGCTGAGGCACTCTGCGAAGCCGTCAGCCGCCCCTCGATGCGCTTCGTGCCGGTCAAAAGCGAGGAACAGCAAGCGGTTTGCATGCTGATGAGCGTGCGTGAGCGATTGGTTGGAGTGAAGACCCAGCTATTGAACGCGATCCGAAGCTATGCGGCGGAGTTTGGTATTGTCGGTGCTACTGGCAGGCAGAACGTCAAAGCTTTGCTCGACCGGATTCTGGACGATGCCACTCTTCCTGAAATGGCGCAGGATTTGTTCCGACAGCAGGCCATCGAGTATTCGGCCGTTGTCGCTCGACTCAACGAGGTCGACGATAAATTAATGGCCTGGCACCGCCACGACGAACTCAGTCGTCGAATTGCCACCATTCCTGGCGTGGGCCCAGTCGGCTCGGTGTTGTTGTCGATCAAGGCGCCTCCTGCGGGTAATTTCAAGTCGGCGCGTCACTTTGCCGCGTGGCTCGGACTGACCCCCAAAGATCATTCTACCGGCGGGCGAACCCGATTGGGCAAGATCACAAAGGCTGGAGATCCGGTAATAAGGTCCGTCCTTGTGGTCGGAGCTACGGCATTGCTGCGCCATATTCGAAGCGGTCGGACGAAACCATCGCCGTGGGTGGCAAGCATGTTGGAACGCAAACCGCCGAAGCTGGTGGCCGTTGCGCTGGCCAACAAGTTCGCGCGTATTGCATGGCGCCTGATGATCTCAGGAGGGACTTATCAACGAGGGCCGCAATCCTCACCGATTGCGATTGCCGCATAGCATCAGCAGGCCGGTGGGCAAAAGGAAGGCTACCGGATAGGCTGAACTTCGAACTTGCAGAAACGAGCAGATGGCGCGTTCGATCGAACCCTCACGCACAACACTCCGAAAGAACCCGGCGGGATCGGACGAACTTCATGACCTTCTGCGCCAGCAAATCGGCCCCAGAAATGCCTTGTCGCGCAGGCTTCCATAGCCACGATACAACAGCGCGGACCATCAATCCGCGCACCATCTCCGCATCATTAAGGTTCACCTTCTAGATCTCGCAAGACAAGA
>Ga0172382_10012479_pt1 | contig 11074 bp, 17 predicted proteins | sample Leawel138RmetaG_FD_122245 | JGI IMG/M metagenome (GOLD analysis project Ga0172382, IMG submission 122245) | Leachate microbial communities from a municipal landfill in Southern Ontario, Canada - Leachate well 138R metaG | ecosystem: Engineered > Solid waste > Landfill > Unclassified | place...
CATTATACAGATGCCTTTCTACGGTTAGCCGAATGGGTTTGCCAAACAGCAATCCGTGATTCCATATTTGATAATAGCTGCTTAGTATATTGATATTCTTCAGTTAAAGCAACAATTTTACTACGTAATTCTACTAATTCCTGAAAGTCATCTTCATTATTACCAGTAACTGCAATGACATTTGTAGCATACGACATAGACGGACGCTTACCATCGATCCAATATTCAGGATTAGTCATAGCCTCTTGGATGCATTTAGCAATCTTCATTTCTAGAAGATTATTTACTGCCTCTAGCTCGGCCTTCGCTCTAGCATTAGCAGCACCAAGCTTATCCATATCATCAAAATCTGGTAATTGTTTCATCAATTCATTCGTATCCATTAGTCCTCTCCATATTTCCAGTTCCAGAATTCTTCATAGTCTTCAAAGAGTTCTGAAATCTCAGCCATCATTCTATTCCAATCTTCAACAGTCATACAAATCATTTTAGCTGACTTATGTCCTGTTGTTACATCTCTAAACTTAATCGCTAAAGCAGGATAAGAGCCATTAGCCTCAGCTTCTTGCGAAACCTTCTCCATCCAAGCACGCTTGACGGTCATTTGTGTTGAGCCACCATAACCGTATTTACACTCAATCTTAAATGGTTTGTTTAAGAACTTATACTTTACTACAACATCGCCTGTCAGTCTAGGATCAACAACAATTGTTCCTAAAGCGCCTGAGCCGGGGATGCGTTTTGATAATTCCGCAAACGTTCTAAGTTCCTCCGCTAATTCACGCTCCCACCTACTCCCTTTTATCTTATTAGGATTAGGTGACATTTACTACAAAACCTCCTTAAGCGATTGTACAACATTAACAGATGTTGGGTTAAAATAAACTCTGACCGTTCCTGTAGGGCCATTACGATTTTTTCTGACAAGAAGTTCCATTAAGAATTCTTTATCATTATCTACCTTACCGTACATAGCAGGTCGGTAGATCATAGTTACCACATCAGCGTCTTCTTCAATACGACCTGATTGCCTAATATCTGACAACAACGGTCGTTTATTATCTCGCCCCTCAACATCTCGATTTAACTGAGAAAGAGCAACAACAGTAATCCCTAGTTCCATCGCCAACATTTTTAAAGCTCTGGTAATTCGTCCTAGTTCTTTAGTTTCGTTGTCAGCGTCATGTGTCATCAACTGTAGATAGTCAACAAACACAACTCTTACACCATGAGTAGTAACGTACCTACGAATTGTCGAGGCGACATAACCAATTGACGCCGCCATATTTGAATCAATATAAATCGGATAAGAAGAAATATCTAAATAAACGTCTTTAATCTTTTTCAAATCATCATCAGTAACAGCACCAGTTCTTATGTTCTGTAAACCTACGCCGCTTTCCATAGCAACCATTCTTTGAGAAAGTTGCTTTTTAGACATCTCATAAGAAAATAATAGAACCGGAACATTGTTCTTTGCGATATTTATCATCTGCCTAATTGCAAGTGATGTCTTGCCTTGCGATGGTCTAGCGGCGACAATAATTAAGTCTGTAGGATTTAACCCTGAAAGAACCATATCGTATTCATCAAAACCGGTAGAAATACCGGAAATACCGGGGTTGATTAGCCTTTCTTTAATACTCTCCCATTCCTCACGCAAAATCGTAGAAATAGATTCTGTATAAAGACCACTACCGCCTACTGCGATATCGTAAAGTTGCTGTGCTGACTGGACTACGTATGCCTCAGCAGATTCAGGGTCTTCTAGTTTTAAAAGACCATAACCTACCTGCTGTGCCTCACGAACAATATGCTCTTTAATCATAATGTCCGCTAAATCTTTTAAGTTATCAGGGGCATATTCTTCTTTGTAAAGTTCTTTTAAGTAATCTTCCCCACCAACCGCTTCTAGGTTTTTCTCATTTGATAACTTCGAAGTTACTGAGATTAACCCCGGTTCTGAACCTTCCTCAACTAATTCCACAAAAACAGAAAAAATTATTTTATGCTGTGTCGAAGAAAAATGTGCTGGCTTAAGATAGCCAATAACTGAATGTACTTTATCAGGATTTTGTAGAATCTTTCCTAATAATGTTCGTTCAACATTTAAATTAGTCATACATACCCTCTAAAAGCTGTAAACGATTTGCTGGATTGATAGTTTCTCTTATAGAAATTAAAGATTGGACAAGAGCGTTTGTTGATTTATAGTCGTCTACTTCTTCAGAGGCTAACTTTTCGTTTAACCTGTTCTTACAAATACCAATTATATACCCCCAAAATTGACCTTCAGAGGTAACGGAACTATAGCTGAAATCAAGCAAAGCGCCAAAAACAAGTTCATAGCCAAAATCCCCAATCAGTTTAAACATCATTTTATAATCATTTGGAGTTGGCTTGCGCTGGAGAATATAGGCAAGATATTCTCTCATAATTTTATTTCGTTCTAGGTTTTTACTTTCTCTCAACCGTTGATAAAAATCAGTAATAACGCCGCTTGTTGTCATTCTTTATACTCCTTAGAATATGGGGGGAGGTTTTAACTCCCCCCACACTTAATCGTATAATATTATACCACTAACCGAAAATACTGTCAACTTCTTCCTTACGGTTTTCTTCCTTCTTACCATACTTAGAGGCCATTAGTTCCTTAAACGAACCGCCGTTCATAATAATACGAAGTTCTTCTGGTTCTAGAACAATGCCAATCTTTGTAAGGTCGTGTAGTTGATCCTTATAATCATCTGGATTAACAGCGTAGCTAGCATTAGTGTTAGGAACAATAGGATAGCTAGTTACATTCTCTGACTTCTTCTTCTTAATCGTCAAAGGAATCTTCGTGATATCAAAATTAGGATCAGCTTCTAGTAGCATATCTTCAAGACCGGCTAGATCGGCGTAGTAAAGAGTATATGAACCTTCGAGGTAACGAACCATGCCCATTGGCTGTTCCTCAACATCTACTAGAATCGTATTACATTCGTCATTCTGACACTTAGTTGCGTTACGGGTGTTAACTGTACCACACTCCGGGCAAATCTTAACCGGGGTGAGATCAACTACGTTAGCGGCGTAACGGGTCTGACGTTCGATATAATCTGGATCGGTATCTGGATCAGTAACCTTATTGTTACGTTCACAGATAGGGCAGTTCACACCTAGACAAGCAAACGGTAATTTGCGTCCGTCTGTAAAAACCCAATGCTTAAACGTTGGTTGGGGTGCGGACAAGAACTGAACAGTAATGGGAGTATCGCCTAGAATGATATAATCAGTTACATTCGTCTTAGCGTAATTTTCCCTAGCGGCGCGTTCAAACAATTTCCCCATTTTAATTCTCCTTAGCCCTTAGCAATTAGTTCGCTGGAAGTCTCAAAACCGGGTACGTCAGCTTCCTTACCTACAGTGTAGATACCTACAGCCGATGCACCAAGAATTGCACCCTCTAGCACGACAAAAAGAACCATTAGAATTAGTGTCGCGGTATTGTCTACGCCAACAAAAGTTTCCTCAGATAGCGCCCAAAGAACATTCAGGGCGGCCCCAAGACCAACTAGCGAAAGACCAACCCAACGCGAAACCTTTTCAAACCACACAGGATCAGCATACTTAATTAGCTGAGTAACAAGTAGGAAGATCGCAGGGATTAGGTATGTCGGTGAAAAATCAATCATTTTATTCTACCTCTTCTTTATCAATATCATCTGGAAAAGTCATATCCATCGAGTAATTAATTACAACACCAGTTAGATTTAATTGCTCTGAAATTTCCGCCTCTAATTCTTCTAGGTATTGCGCTGGATCATCTGTAGTACGAAGTTCCTGACGTAACGATTGCTCAATAGCAAACATACGATAAACTTGTACAAGCAACAGTGTCCAAAGATTCATAATAAAAGTGTCATCCATCCACATTTCCAGAGGAATATCCTTAATATAGGTATTCATCTTAAGTGGTTGGTATTCCTTAGGCTGGATTGTACGTTCAACACCAATCGAACGATCCATCATAGGTACAATTTCCTCACGATTCATTTTAAACTCCTTATCCCAAACACTCGCGTCTGATTTCTTCGACTAACTCAGGATTTGTTGACAATTCTAGTGCGGCATTTTCTTTCCCTTGACCAATATTCTCACCATTGTAAGTGTAATATGGGCCTTTCTGGATAAGTACCCCTAAATTCTTTGCCACTTCGATCAAATCTCGATACGGGTCAATCCCTTTACCGTAGATTATGTCAAATTCTGCCGACTTGAATGGTGCGGCTAACTTGTTCTTTTTTACTACTACTTCTGCTGTATGTCCAACAACTTCCCCACTCGTCTTTACGTCTGCCTTTCTACGGATATACAATGCTACTGACCTAGAATGCTTAAGCGCATTACCACCGGGAGTTACGATTCCCCCAAAAAAGGAGGTGATATTATCCCGCACTTGATTTGTAAACAGTACAGCAACATTATTATCACGCATAGCATACATATTGCGACGGAAAAATTGTGTAAGGGCGCGGGGTGTTAGTGCAACATTCGCGCTACCTAAGTCATCTTCTTGTTCTTTCTTAGGTGCTAATGCCCCAACAGAATCTAAAATGATAAGCCCGAAAGCCTTACTCCTAATTGCTTCTTCAATAACTTTAAGAGCCTCCTCCTGTGTAGAAGGTTGGTTCCAATATACCTTACCGCCTTCTTCGTTATCAACTTTTACGCCGATTTTTTGAGCGTATTCAAGATTAATCGAGTTTTCCATATCAACAAATAGAGTGTTTAGCCCTAGTTTTTGAGCCTCGCAAACAACGTGAAAACAAAGTGTTGTTTTACCTGAACCCTCAGAACCATATAGTTCTGTTAGTCTACCTCTTGGTATCCCACCAACTCCTAGCGCAACATCTAGTGCTAAGGAACCTGTAGGGATCACGTCAACCTCTACTTCTGGAACGTCGTCGAGTGAGAACACTGCAACGTCACCAAATTCTTTCCTCATTCTCTTTAAAAACTGTTCCATTTCATCCATATTATACCATATCTTTTAAATTTTGTCAAGGATTTCGTCTAAATTGATTCCGTGATCTACAAGGAAATGCATCACCCCAAGTTCTAGAACCTCAATTTGACGGTGACGTAATTTTAACTGGTAATTATGATTTAATGCCTCAATGATTTCATGCACCAAGGTACTCGCCTTATTAAAATCTGACTGGTCTACAGCAATATGGATTTGATTATTTACGGTATCACATATACCAGCACAAGCATATGGCTTACCAAAAACCTTGCCTAGCTCGTCAGAATTGTATGTCTCAATTACCGTATAATTCTTCATCCCAATACGTATAACCATAATTACCCCAATTCCCTAGCCATTCGCTTTGCTGTCTGGATACCTTCTAGTAACTGTAGTAACATAAACATGTTACTTACATCTAGTGATTCTCTATGATCTACAATAATCCCCTTCAAAAATGATTCACAATTATAAAGATGATCTTCTAGATCATTAATCGGGGCTTCTCCTCTGATATCAACCGTAAAACTACCAGTGCTAGCAGGATAAGTTGGCGGTAAGCCATCATAACTGTGAACACTAAGAAGACATTCACCACAATAAATATTTTCATCTATAGTCGTGTAATATAATTCTGAAACTTCTTTACCACATTTATTACAAATTTTAGGTACTGCTGTTGAATAATTAGTCATTTTAATGTCCCCAAATCTCTCCAATTTTACTATCTACTGCTACCGGGATTTTACTAATAAACATTTCAGCGGCGCGTAGCATTTCACGATCCATAATTGTTTTTACTTCGTCCTTAATTTCTTCTGGACATTCAACGACGATCTCATCATGAACTGTCAAGATAGGATAAGCGTCATACCGATAAAGTGCATAAAAGATATTCGTGATAGCGATTTTTACCATATCAGCACTTGTACCTTGGATTGGATGGTTGACAGCTTCTCGCTTATTTTTACTAACTTTACCCCAATACTTAGGGTCATTTCGTGACGGCATTTCCCAATAACGTCTACGACCTGTCGCTGTTACATTATAACCATTTTCCATCAAAAACTTCTCTTGGGCCTCAATCCAGTCATTCAATTTGGTAAAGCCCTGCTTCCAACGGGCAATGATTTCATCTCCCTCAGCGGGGGTAATACCAAACATCCCGGCTACACGGAAACCTGATGCACCATAAAGGATGGTAAAATTCAATGTTTTACCGTCTTGTCTTGATCGACCGATAATATCTGCGGTCATCTGATGTAGATCAGCACCATTCTTATAAGCGTCAATAAATTTCTCGTCACCTGAAAATTCAGCGGCGAGTCTCAACTCAATCTGAGAATAGTCACCAGTAACTAGCTTTCTACCGGGCGGTGCTACAAAACAATTCCTGTAAGCCTTCGTATCTCTGGCTGGGATATTCTGTAGATTTGGTGAATCACTAGAAAGCCTACCACTGTATGTTCCTGTTTGGTTAAATGAACTGTGGATTCTATGCGTCACCGGATGTACATTGTCAAGAAAACCCGCCCCGTAGGTCGAGGTTCGCTTCATGCACTTTTTATACTCCAACAATTTTACCGCAAATTCGGAATTTGTCAAGCCGCCGAGCGTTGCCGCATCAGCAGAGTCAAGATCATAACCATAAAACTTAAACAAACCCCGCAATTGTTGAGAACTGTTTAAGTTAATTGGTTCCTCGCCAAAATCGTAATGATACACCTTACCAGTTTTAGGGTGTGTCCAATCAACAACTACACCCTTAGCCATTTCTATTAATTCTTCCGCTAACTGTTTCTCTTGTGCCAAAGTTTCGCGGTAAATATCTAACCACTTTTTTGTGTCTAAATAAACGCCCTTTAATTCCATGTACGAAATCGCCGGGATCAAATCAAATTCAAGCCTAGCAACTTCTAGTAATTCATTTTTATGTAGGAAATACTGTTGAGAAGAACAAATATCAAAAAGATAGATAACGTCTTTCGCCGCGTAATCAAGCAGTTCGTCGTCAAAGTCATCTCGCGTATAGCCAATGAATTCCTCTCGTATTTCCTTATCAGCCTCTACCGCCAAATACTTCTTTAACAGCTTTTTCAAAGACACGTAGGGACTGATTAAACCATTATAAAGGATCGTTTCCGCTAAGGCAGTATCATACAATACTCCTTTTGGGGGAACAACATCATAATTATGCATCAACATCTTGACATCGTATTTAGCATTGTGTAAAATAACTGAATCGACTCGCCCGTAAAGGACTTCCAAAAAGGAGGCGATAATCGTATTACTGACCTTACGAGCGTCGATGATCAACGCTTCGCCTGTTGGTAGCCCGACTTGAATGAGCAAGATTGTGTCAGTATATGGGTCAAGACCCGTTGCCTCAATGTCAAGAGAATACACCGCAGGTTTAATGTAAAGAGTTTCCCTGACCAAGTGTTCATCGGTATCGATAAACGTCCACATACACCCCCCTAAAATTTGACTTTTTTACAAATCTATGTTACAATTAAGGCATGTTCAAAGAGGTTTTTCGCCTCTCCGAACTTGAGACTATTATACCATATATAGCTGTTTTTGTCAAGAGGAAAGACGAGTTTTGACCAATTTTCACAAAATCCTTGACAAACTTAAAAAAATATGTTATAATAGACCTCAGAGAAAAAGAAACAAGGAATAGTATATTATTTAAGATAAAATATACTATTTCTAACGAAATAGTATATTTTATCTAGCGGCAAGCCGCTTTAGTCAATCTAATTTTTGAAAGGTAAAGACATGGAACAGGAAATTCTTGAAGGTGTACTAAATTATATTAATAGTAGGGTAGAACTTCTAGAAACGTATCGTAATGCTACTGAAGATTCTATGTTTGATGATAGTAAATCTCATGGTGATTTTCTAAGGAATCTACTACAGGTTAGTGCTTATGAAGGTGAACTTGAAGGTCTAAATAGTCTCAAGAACTTGATTGAGTTTAAAATGAAACCAAAGGAAATTACTGAAGATGCCTAAGGTAACTGCTAAAGAAATCTTTCAATGTGTTTACTGTGGTAAAGAATTTACAAGTGAGGAACTTGCTAAACAACATGAGGCTACCCATGATTTAATTTATATTGCTATTGAACGGGAAGACTTAAATCGCTTGCTCAATTTTCTCTCAGTACATATTGATCCTGCTAGGGAAATGTTAACAGAACGTTTGTGGAAAGCACTTTTCAAATATACAAAAGGTGGTTAAGAGATGAGATTCGTAGATGAAATTTTAGGTAAGAAATTTCAAGGTAACGCCTCAACATATGTAAGAATTGAGGAGACAAATTTACCAATTGGTGCGCTTCAACATATTGATCTCAAAACTGGTGATACTGTAGTTCTAGAAGTGGAGATAACTTTAAGTGAACCTAATATTAACGGATTCCGAGGCGTGGTACATACGATCAGACCAAAAGGATATCGCACTATTTCTGGTCTGGAAAGTATTGAAGAAGAGGGCTAGTTTTGTGGTAGGTAAGTGCGCTTTCTGTAACGAACTTATGCAAGATGGCTATCAGTTAATTGCCATTGACGGCATTCACACCCCCGGAAAAGTAACAGAGTTAGACCCACTGTTTGACGGGGAAGGTCGCCGCCTTTACAAAAATTTATTCGTGCATAGACACTGTGTTACAGGTCTAAAAGAAAAGCTGAAAGAGATGGTAAAAGATGGGTAAAGAATGGTCTGACCTATTGGCAATGGTTTTTACCACCGTAATTGTAATAACTGTTGTATCTGGTTTCGCCGTTGGGTTTATCTACCTAATGCTTGGAAGTCTTTAACGAAATAGTTGACAATTTAGTTTAAATGTTGAGTTGGTTGACAAATGACACTTGAAACGTTATATGAAGATAGGGGAACCTTTGACATGACAAAGAATCTTTGGATTCCTACAGACGAAGATGAGGAAGAAATTGAAAACGGACACGCTAATAAGTGTCCCATTTGTACTACAGAAATCGTCCACCAAGGACGGTGCAGCTATTGCCCGTCCTGTGGTTGGTCGGCTTGTTCTGTTTAGAGGTAACAAATGAATACTTGGTTAGTAACTACGCCCTACGGGGTTAATGTTCGCGAGGGGCCAGATGTTAATACTAAAAAAGTTGCCCCACCGATTAAGCAAGGTACAGTCCTGAGGGAACTCAGAGTTTACGGTAACTGGTTACTACATGATGATGGTTGGTCATGTATCTTTGAAGATCATTATGTTTACCTCACAAAGATTGGTACAGTTGGTGATTTTAATTCTGATACACTTTATTTTGACTCACCAGTAGGTACGCCAGAGGAACGCCGTTCTTATACTCTGTGGCCCGGTTACTGGATTGACGCAAATCCCTATGCTAATAGTTACCAGATCAGACAAGGGGTGTGGAATATCCATACAGGCTCAGATTTGAATCTTAACTACCCTAGTTGGAATCTAGATAATCGCGCACCATTTTACGCTTGCGCTGATGGAATTGTAACATATAGTGAGTTCCGTAAAGATAGCTGGGGCAGATTATTGGTTATCCAACACGCTGACAAATTGTTTAGTCGGTATGGACATGCTTACAGTATAAACGTAGTTGTTGGTCAAAAAGTTTCTCGCGGGGAACAGCTTGGGTTAATTGGTGGTTCGGGCTATGGTAGAGAAAGTGCCCACAGCCCCCACTTACATTTTGATATCTCTAAAACTAATATTTTACTACAGTACCCGCAACATTGGCCCGGTTGGAACAGTACCTTAGTATACCAACACTATGTTGATCCAAAAAAGTTTATTTCACAAAATAGACCTCCCAATTAGAAGCATCGGTTTCAAATAGGACGCTCTAATCCCAAGACACAGGTATCTCGGAGTCTTTAATGCCAACAATCGTTCTTAGTACTACAACTTCATCCGATGACGGTTATTGGCGCGAAGGCGACGGCGACTTCAATAACAGTTTCAGCAACTTCTCAACCGGAAATGGTGGTGGTAGCTTTGGCCCCATTAACGGTTTTATTCGATTTGTAGACGCCGCTAACGAACTGCCTCAAGGCGCAAGAATCACATCTGCTGTGATCACGATGGAGGCTCACAGCACCTCATCGAACAACTTTGTCAATTTATTGATCAGGGCAATTGCCGCCGACAATGCAGCAGCTCCAACAACCTATGAGGAGGCAGAGGGTGCTACAAGAACCGCCAATGCAGCGAGTTGGTATGCTGTAGAGTCTGTTACTGATGGAACATCCTACAGCACAGTAGATCTGTCCCGTGTTGTACAGGAGATTGTAAGCAGAGTTGGATGGGCTGCTGGTAACAGCTTCGTTATCTACATTGAAGACAACGGATCAACTGATGGGGCACAAAGGCAGTGGCGCTCTCATAGTGGTGGGCCTGCCCCCTACATCACCATCACGTATGAGACTGGCGACGACGAAATTGTTTCGGTTTGTCCAGCCGCCACTGGCGATGACGGTTATTGGACAGACCTAAATTATTTCAACAACAGCGGTTCAGTACTTTTTACAGGCTACATATTTGGCGAAGAAGTATCTAATGCCTTCATAAGATTTCCAAACCTTGCCATCCCAGCAGGGGCCACAATCAATGGCGCAAGACTGTATTTACAGGTCGGTTCTGTTTCTGGTACTAGTACTGGTACAGTCTACCAGACAATCTACGCTGCCGACGAAGACAACGTAACAGCACCAGCAAACTATACACAGGCCAACGCAATTCCACTGACAACAGCATCGGTCAGTTGGGATATGTCACTCAACCCCTCACCAGTGGGTGATTCGGTCACTTCTCCTGATCTTGCGGCAGTTATCCAAGAGGTTATAGACAGGGGTGGATGGGCATCTGGAAACGCTCTTGAATTGGTTATCAAGAGTACAGATTCTTCAAGATATAGTATTGGGTATCGATCTTATGATGCGGGTGCTGACATCCCAGTGCTGATTGTTGGCTACACAGAGCCAGAAAGCGGTGATAACCTAACTATCGGTGACGTAGTTTCAACCGCGACTGTTACCGCCCCGACGCTAAC
>Ga0172382_10012482_pt1 | contig 11073 bp, 10 predicted proteins | sample Leawel138RmetaG_FD_122245 | JGI IMG/M metagenome (GOLD analysis project Ga0172382, IMG submission 122245) | Leachate microbial communities from a municipal landfill in Southern Ontario, Canada - Leachate well 138R metaG | ecosystem: Engineered > Solid waste > Landfill > Unclassified | place...
CGTTGATTCAGGCCGTTGCCGTGAAGACACTGGCCGCTTGTCCGTGTCAGACCCGCGCCATGCGTGACAGCTCCGCAGTGCGCTCATGTGCAGCGCTGATCGGCTAAGCTTGTCGGAGTATTTCTGGCAGGCAGGCCCATGCGTCCGGTATCGCTGATTCTTGCGCTGTTGTTCCTTCTGGCCGGCATCGCTTTCGGTGCTTTCAACTCCGCCGATGTGGCGCTGGATTTCTACTGGTGCCAGCTGACCTTGCCGCTGGGCGTGGCGCTGCTGGGCGCCTGCCTGATCGGTGCGCTGGCGGCCGGCCTGCTGCTCTGGCTCACGGTGATCTGGCCGCAGCGTCGCCGCCTGCGGGGGCTGTTGCGCAGCGCTGGAAACACGGCCGCCGCCACGCATGTTGCTGTTGCGACGAACACGCCGGACGCCCATGAGTGAGGCGCTGCAAGCCGTCTGGTGGGTGCTGGCACTGTTGCCGGTGGCGGCGTTTTCCGGCTGGCTGATCGGTCGGCGCGGAGCCGAGCGCAGCGGCGGGCAGCGTGTCAGCCGGCTGTCGTCCAGCTATTTCCGTGGTCTGAACTTTCTTCTCAACGAGCAGCCGGACAAGGCGATCGAGGTGTTCCTGCAGATCGCCGAGGTGGACAAGGACACGGTCGAGACCCATTTCGCGCTGGGCAACCTGTTCCGGCGTCGCGGCGAGGTTGATCGCGCCATCCGCATCCACCAGAACCTGATCGAACGCCCGCATCTGAGCGAAGACCAGCGCATCCAGGCGGTGCTGGAACTGGGTGAGGATTTCATGCGCGCCGGCCTGCTGGATCGCGCCGAAGGGCTGTTCGCCGACCTGGTAAAAGTGCATGGCGGCGTTGCACCGAAGGCCTTGCGCCACCTGATTTCGATCTATCAGCTGGAACGCGACTGGCCCAAGGCGATCGAACATGCTCGCCAGTACGAGGCCGCGACCGGCGAGCCAATGGGCAAATTGCTGGCCCAGTTCCATTGCGAACTGGTCGAGATCGCCCGCACCAGCGGCGATGTCGAACAGGCGCGCACGCATCTGCGCGCAGCCTACGATGCCGACTCCCACAGCGCCCGTGCCGGCATCATCAGCGGACGCATGGCCTTGGCCGAAGGCGATGACGCGGCCGCGATCCGCGCCTTCGAACGCGTTGCCCGGCACGATGTGGACTATCTGCCCGAAGTGTTGCAATCGTTGCTGCAGGCTTGTGCGCGTACTGGTGAGCGTGGACGGCTGCGGGCTTTTCTGGCGGAAATGATCGAGCGCTTCCCGGGCGTGACACCGATGCTTGCACTGGCGCGGCTGATCGAACACGACGATGGCGTCGACGCCGCACGCCAGTTCCTGACCCGTCAGCTGCGCCGGCGTCCGTCGGTGCGCGGGCAGAAGGCGCTGATCGATCTGGGATTGGACGAATCGGCGGAAACTTCGCGCGACACCTTGCGCCTGCTGGGCGAGCTGAGTGAACAGCTGGTCGCCGGCGAGGCCGCCTACCGCTGCGGACACTGCGGTTTCGGCGCCCGCGCGCATCACTGGCAGTGCCCGAGTTGCAAGCGCTGGGACACGATCAAGCCGGTGCACGGCGCGTTCGGGGAATGAGCATGGGGCGGGCTGTCAGCGCAGGCCGGATGGGTCATGGATTCGCGAGGTTGCGGGTGCTTGATTTCCACCGACCTGGAGGGGGCGCGTCGGGCATGGGTGGCGGATTTGCATCGTTCGCCATCCGGCTGCATTTCGAATCGGCCCATACTTCCGGATGATACTGTTTCCCGCTCAAGCCGCGTGGCTGGTGCCGGCCGCGCTCGTGCTCAGTGTGCTGGCAAGCTGGGCCGCGCTGCGCTACGCGCGCTGGCGCCGGATGCTGGATCTGCCCGGCAGGCGTCGCAGCCATGCCGGTGTCATTCCGCGCGGCGGCGGTGCCGCGATCGTTCTGACGCTGTTGCTGGGCTTGCCGTGGCTGGGCTGGGGCGGGCAGGGCGTGCTGGCGGCTGCATTTGCCGTGGCCTTGCTGGCGGTGGCCGGCATCGGCTGGATGGATGACCACCGGCCGTTGTCGGCCCGGATGCGCTTGGCGGTGCATATGGCGGCTGCGGTGTTGTGTACTTTGGCCTTGCCGCTGGCGGTTGCCGAAGGTGCGCTCTGGTTGCAGGCCGTGCTGCTGCTGATCGGTGTGTTCTGGCTGAGCGGCTGCATCAATGCCTGGAACTTCATGGACGGCAGCAACGGCATGGTCACGATCCAGTGTGGCTGGCTGGGTCTGGCGCTGGCCGGGGTATTCGTGCAGATCGCGGGTGACGGCCAGTTGATGGCATGGCCGTGGGCGCTGCTGTCGCTGCTGCTGGCCAGTGCCTGTAGCGGGTTCCTGCCTTTCAATTTTCCACGTGCGACGATCTTTCTCGGCGACGTCGGCAGTGGCGCGCTGGGGCTGGTCTGCGGCGTGTTGCTGTGGGCCGCATGGGGGCTGTCTCCGAGCTGGTTCTGGTGCCTGCTGCTGCTGCCTTCGGCACTGCTGGTGGATGCCGGCCTGACGCTGGCCTGGCGCATCCTGTGTGGGCGGCGTTGGTACACTGCGCACCGTGAACACCTTTACCAGTGGCTGATCCGCGCCGGCGCAAGCCACGCGCAGGTGGCGCTGATGTACCTGGGCTGGAACCTGGCCGTTGTACTGCCGGCCTGCATCACGATCCGCCGCTGGCCGGCGTTGGCACCGCTGATCACGGTGCTGGTATTGGCACTGGCCGCCGCACTGTGGTGGTACGGCAAGCGTGGCGCCCGGCGCCGGGTACGCAATCGAGGATCGACCGGATGACCGTCAAATCGCTGATCGGAGGAATCCACCCGCGCCTGGCCGTGGTCATGCACGACCTGTTGATGGTCTGGCTGGCCTGGTACGTGGCCAATGTGCTGCGCTTTGCGATCGCGCCCGATGCCGCGCCGGTGCCACTGTTCGCTGCGGAACTGCCGGTGGTGATCGGCGCCCAGGCGCTGGTGTTCTGGTGGACCGGGCTGTATCGCGGCCTGTGGCGCTTCGCCAGCCTGCCGGACATCTGGAACATCGCCCGTGCGGCCGCCATCGGCGCGCTGACCGTCGCACTGACGGTATTTCTGGCCAATCGACTGGATGGCGTGCCGCGTGGCGTGTTGTTGCTGTATCCGGCTTTTCTGATGCTGTTCCTGTCCACGCCCCGATTGGCTTATCGGCGCTGGAAGGACAGTCGCTACGGTGGCACCGCGTCGCGCCTGCCGGTGCGGCGCGTACTGGTGCTGGGCGCCGGCAGTGCCGGTGAATCGTTGATCCGCGAACTGCGGCGCGAGAACCTGCTGCGCCCGGTCGGCATCCTGGACGACAACCGCGCCCTGCGCGGCTCCCGGATCCAGGGCGTACCGGTGCTGGGTTCGCTCGACCGGCTGCCGGAAATCGCACACGAAGTGGCTGCCGAAATGCTGCTGATCGCGATGCCCAGCATCAACAATCAGCAGATGCAGCGCGTGGTTGAATTGTGCGAAACCACGCACCTGCCGTTCCGCACCGTGCCGCGCCTGAAAGACGTGATCGAGGGCCGTTCGGCCTTCAACCAGCTCAAGGAGGTGGCAATCGACGACCTGCTCGGGCGCGATCCGGTTTCGCTGGACTGGACCGCGATCCGCACCGGCCTGACCGGGCGTCGGGTGCTGGTGTCCGGCGGTGGCGGTTCGATCGGTTCGGAACTGTGCCGCCAGGTCGCGCGCCTGGGAGTGGAATCGCTGTGCGTGGTGGAACTGTCCGAGTACAACCTGTACCGCATCGAACAGGAATTGCGCGCCGAGTTTCCCGAACTGATCCTCAATGCGGTGCTGGGCGATTGCGGCGACCCGGCCGTGGTCGAGCACGCGCTGTCGCTGGTGCGCCCGCAGGTGGTGTTCCACGCGGCCGCCTACAAGCACGTGCCGATGCTGCAGGAACAATCGCGCGAAGCGGTGCGTAACAACGTGCTGGCCACGCAGACCCTGGCACTGGCCGCGATTCGCCACCAGGTCGAAACCTTCGTGCTGATCTCCAGCGACAAGGCGGTCAATCCGACCAATGTCATGGGTGCCAGCAAGCGTATCGCCGAGATGGTCTGTCAATCGCTGGCGCGTGAGAGCACGACGCGCTTCATCACGGTGCGCTTCGGCAATGTGCTGGATTCGGCCGGCAGCGTGGTGCCGCTGTTCCGCGAGCAGATCCAGCGTGGTGGCCCGGTGACGGTGACTCATCCGGAAGTCACGCGCTACTTCATGACGATTCCCGAAGCCTGCCAGCTGATCCTGCAGGCCGCAGTGCTGGGCGATGGCGGTGAGATCTTCGCGCTGGACATGGGCGAGCCGGTACGCATCGCCTATCTGGCCGAACAGATGATCCGGCTGGCCGGAAAACAGCCCGAGCGTGATATCGCGATTGTCTTCACTGGCCTGCGTCCGGGTGAGAAGCTGTTTGAGGAGCTGTTCCACCCGCTGGAAAACTACCAGCCCACAGCGCACGCCAAGATCATGCTGGCGCAGCCGCGCGAGCTGTCCGGGGCGAGTCTGGAACAGGTGCTGCACCAGGCGCGCCAGGCGGTGCAGCGTTACGACCAGGCCGCACTGGAAGTGATGCTGCGGCAACTGGTGCCCGAATACACCCGCGAGGCATTGCCCCCGCAGGTGGTTTCCCTTCATCGCAACAGAAAAGGAACGGTGTGACCTCCAACGATTTCAAACATGTACGCAAAGCCGTTTTCCCCGTTGCCGGCCTCGGCACGCGTTTTCTGCCGGCCACCAAGACGGTGCCCAAGGAAATGCTGCCGGTGGTGGACCGGCCCCTGATCCAGTACGCCGTCGACGAAGCGATCGCCGCCGGCTGCGACACCCTGGTGTTCGTCACTAACCGCTACAAGCATGCGGTGGCGGACTATTTCGATACCGCCTACGAACTCGAGCAGCGGCTGGAGCGCAGCGGCAAGGACGAATTGCTGCAACTGGTGCGCGACGTGCTGCCGGCGCATGTGCGCGCGGTATTCGTGACCCAGGCCGAAGCGCGCGGCCTCGGCCATGCGGTGCTGTGCGCCAAACCGGTGATCGGCGATGAACCCTTCGCGGTGCTGCTGCCCGATGACCTGATCTGGTCCGATGGCCCAGGCGCGCTGGCGCAGATGCTGGAACTGGCACGCGCCCGCTCGGCCGGCGTGGTCGCGGTGCAGGATGTGCCGCGGGCACAGACCGGCAGCTACGGCATCGTCGATGTGCCGAGCTTTTCCGGCAGCTCCGGCCGGATCGAAGCGATGGTCGAAAAACCCAAGCCCGAGGTGGCCCCGAGCACCTTGGCCGTGGTTGGCCGTTATGTACTGCCGGCCCGTATTTTCGAACTGCTGGAAAACACCGAGCCGGGCAGCGGCGGCGAGATCCAGCTGACCGACGGCATCGCCGCGCTGCTGGACGAGATCCCGATGATGGCGCACCGCTTCCAGGGCCGCCGCTTCGACTGCGGCAGCCGCATCGGCCTGATCCAGGCCACGATCCAGTTCGCACTGGAACACGACGACCTGGCCGACGCAGCCCGTGCCTATATGCGGGCGGCGCTGGCGCAGGTGCAACCAGAGCAGACAGTGTGATCCACTCGTGCAGGCTCGGCGCCGCGGCCATCGTACTGATCGCAGGTTTGCTGTTGGCCTTGCCATGGTTGCGCGCGGGGCTGACGGAGAGGACCTATGGCGCCGCAGCCAACTGCGATGGTTGCCTGTATTGGGTCAGTCTCGGCAACGATGCCTGGCTGGCCGGCATCGGTCTGATCGTTCTGGCGCTGGGCCTCGTGCCGCAGTCGCGAGGATTGCGCACGCTGCTGGCGGCGTTGGCATTCGCGCTGGCGCTGGCGATGCTGGTCGATACCCTGCTGCTGGATCTGCTCAGCCTGCGCCTGCACATGGCCGACGTGCTGAAGTTCGGTGGAGAGGGGGAGGCGACAGCGGGCTTCCTCATGGCCGCGTTGCGGGGCGGGTATTGGCCGCTGTGGCTGGCACTGCTGATTGTGCTGGTGGTTGTTCTGCTGCTGGGGTTTGGCGCAGACAGGAAACCTCGCGTGGCAATGACCTTGGCACTACTGGCCGCCTGCATGTTGGCCGTTGGGCCGAAATTGGGGCATCTGGCCGAAGGCTATATTCACAGCGAAGGTGTGGTGAACCTGTTCCAGTTGCAGCGTATGCGTGGTGCCAACACACCTTATTCGGCGGAGTTTGCCCGTCGGTTGCTGGCCAAGCCAATGCCGGCCGCCGGACTTTGCGAAGCCGGGCAGAGGCGGCATCCGGATGTGTTGCTGGTAATTGCCGAATCACTCTCGGCCCATCACAGCGCATTGCTGGGTGGACATGATTTCCTTCCCGAGCTGGATGCCATCGCGCGCGACAACACCTGGTTTACAGCCTTCCATGCCAATGGTTTCACCACCGATCACGGTCTGATCGCACTGCTGGACGGGCGGGCACCGATACCAGCGGTCGGGCGCTACTTGAGCCTGCACGCGTTTGCCGGTTTCGGGGATCCGGAGCGCTCCGTGGCCGGAGTATTGCGTCCAGCAGGATACTGGACCGGTTTTTTTACCACCGGCAATCTCAGTTTCCTCGACAAGACCAGCTGGTTGCGTCGCATGCAGCTGGACCATTTCGAAGGCTCGGAGAGCCCTTACTACAACGGCATGCCGCGTGGTGGCTTCGATGCTGCCGCCGATGAGGCACTTTTCGGAAGATTCCTGCTGTGGCTGGATCAGGAGCGTGATCCGGCCAGACCCTTTTTTGCGGCGCTGCTGACGGTCGATACCCATCCACCCTTCCTGGATCATGAAACCGGGAAGCTCGACGAGGAGACCGTTTTTCGACGTGCCGATGCCGCGCTTGGTGATTTGTATCGACAACTTGCCGAACGCAACTTCTTCGACCACGGCATCCTGCTGGTCACTGGCGATCATCGCAGCATGACAGCGGTGCAACCGGACGAATGGCTGCGTCATGGCGACAGCGCATTGGCCCGGGTGCCGATGGTTGTTGCCGGTGCCAGCGGCCTGCCAGACGGTCCGGTGGCAGGAGCGTTCCAGCAGACCGATCTGCGACCGTCGCTGGCGCAACTCGTGGCCGAAGGAGAAGTCTGCCGTACCACGGCGCAGGGCACCTTCTTGCGGTCTGATCCGCAGCCTGCCGGCCATGTGATCCACGCGCGTGGCGACCGGCGCGGGCGGATTGACGTCTATTACCAGGAGGGCACAGGCTGGATCGATCTGGCTGGTGATGCCAGCCGCATCGGCGGGATCCTGCCGCAACGTACCGCAGTGATCGCCGAGGCGGTGCACCGTGACCGCATCGAACGCGGTGAACTTCCGCAGGACATGTCTCCGTTGCTGATGGACCTGTCCCGCGAGCGCATGGAACAGGCTCAAGGTATGCAATGAGTGGTGCGGAAGAGCGAATGATGGCAGCCAAAGGCGACAGCGCCTGGATGCGCGAGGCGCTGGCGGTGGCCGAGCGTGCGCGGCGCGAGGACGACGAGATTCCGGTCGGTGCGGTGCTGGTCGATGCGCGGGGGAATCTGCTGGCCACCGGTAGCAATCGCACCATCGCCGAGCATGATCCCAGCGCGCATGCCGAGATCGTCGCGCTGCGTGCGGCGGGCAAGGTTCTCGGCAATTACCGTCTGGAAGGCTGCACGCTTTACGTGACATTGGAGCCGTGCGCGATGTGTGCGATGGCGCTGGTGCACGCGCGCATCGCGCGGCTGGTCTATGGCGCGGCCAATCCCAAGGCCGGTGCCTGTGGCAGCGTGTTCGATCTGCTGCGCGATCCGCGTCACAACCACCGTGTCATCGTCGATGGCGGCGTGCTGGCCGAAGAGGCCGGCGCGAGATTGTCGGCGTATTTCCGCGAGAAGCGCCAGCGCGCGCGGTAAGGAAAGGAGCGGTTCTGGGAGCGGTGCAATGCTGCCCGGACATGCGTGGGCAACGCTCCGGTATCATCTCCGGTTTTCCCGCGCGGTGCCGCCATGAGTCTTGTTCGCGACGACCATCTGGTCTGGATTGACCTGGAAATGACCGGGCTGGACCCGGACAACGACAGCATCATCGAGATCGCCACGCTGGTCACCGACGCACAACTCAATGTGCTGGCCGAAGGTCCGGAACTTGCGATCCACCATCCGCTGCAACGCCTGGAAGCGATGGATGACTGGAATCGCCGCACCCATCGCGGCAGCGGCCTGTGGGATCGGGTGCTGGCTTCGGATGTGGACATGCGCGAAGCACAACGCCGCACGCTGGACTTCCTCGCAGCCTGGGTGCCGGCGGGAAAATCACCGATGTGCGGCAACTCGATCTGCCAGGACAGGCGCTTCCTGTACCGGCTGATGCCGGAACTGGAACGCTATTTCCACTACCGCAACCTGGATGTTTCCACGCTCAAGGAACTGGCCCGGCGCTGGGCGCCGCAGGTGCATGCCGGGGTGAGCAAGAACGGCGCGCATACCGCGCTGGCCGACGCACGCGAATCGGTGGCCGAACTGCGCTACTACCGCGATTTCATGGGTGTGCTGGGCGGGCGCTAGCCGCGCCGTTCACACCGCCTGCATTCGCCACGACGGGCGGCGCCAGCAGATGGCGTGATGGAAGCGCCGGCGCCGGATGCAGTTCGATGCAGTCCACCGGGCAGGGCGGGATGCATAGTTCGCAGCCGGTGCACAGATCCTCGACCACGGTATGCATCAGCTTGGCGGCGCCGACGATGGCATCCACCGGGCAGGCCTGGATGCACTTGGTACAGCCGATGCATTCGTCTTCGCGGATGAAGGCCAGATGCAGCGGTTTTTCCACACCACACTCCGGATCCAGCGCGATCACCGGTTGCTCCAGCAGCGCCGCCAGACGCTCAATGCCGCGTGTGCCGCCAGGCGGGCAGCGGTTGATCCGTGCCTGCCCTTCAGCCAGCGCCTGCGCATAGGGGCGGCAACCGCCGAAGCCGCATTGCCCGCACTGGGTTTGTGGCAGCAGCTCATCGATGCGCTCCACCAGCGGTGCTTGCGGAGCCGATGATGCCGGCGCCGGAAATCCGGCGCGTAGCAGCCAGGCCGCAGCGGCCAGCATGGCGCAGGCCAGCACGATGCTCACCATGGCGGCAGCATTCCGGCCAAGGTCAGCGCCAGCACGGCGCCGCCCAGCAGGCGCAGCGGAAAGCCGCGCATGTTCGCCGGCACGTGGCCGCTTTCCAGTTGTCTGGAAAGCGCGGCCTGCGCCGGCAGCCCGATTGAAAACACCCATGCCAGCACGCAGCCGGACAGCAGCCAATGCAGTGGAGCGGAAACCGGCAACAGGCCGTAAAGCAGGGCTGCCGCCAGCGTCATCAGGCTGGCGCCGACCAGCGGCTGCAGCAGTGCGCGAAGACTGTGCGAGTGGCCGCCATGCCGCATCTGGAGCATGGCCGGCACCAGCGCCGTGGACAGGATCGCGGCAAGTGCGGTGGGCAGCGGATGCCAGTCAGGAAACAGCCACGACACGCCAGCTGCCAGCACCGCCTGCACCAGCAGCAAGGCGATGCCGAACCGTGCAATGGCGGCCGTATCGGGTGTGTTGTTCTGTGCCGCGCCGTCTTTTTTCCGGCCGCCCGCAGCCGCCAGCAGCGCCAGCACGATCATGATCGCCGCGATGCCGGGCAGCGGTGTCATCGGATCATTTCACCGGCATGCCGGCCTGTGCGCCGGCATCCACATTCAGCAGGAACAGCTCGGCGCCACCGCTGCCGGCCGACAGGATCATCCCTTCGCTGATGCCGAAGCGCATCTTGCGCGGTGCCAGATTGGCGACGAACACCACATGCCGGCCGACGAGCTTTTCCGGTTCGCCATAGGCGGCGCGGATGCCGGAGAAGATCTGGCGCGTGCCCAGTTCGCCGGCATCCAGTTCGAAGCGCAGCAGCTTGTCGGAGCCTTCCACGAACTCGCAGGCGATCACCTTGCCGATGCGCAGGTCGAGTTTGGCGAAATCATCGATGCCGATGACGGGACTGGGGAGTGGGGAATCGGGAATAGGAGAGGTGGGCGCTGCGCTTTTCGTTGCAGCCGCAGTGGGCTGCAAGGATTCCTTGCTCGCTTCGACCATGGCCTCAACCTGTTTCGGATCCACCCGCGTCAGCAGCGCCTGATAAGGCTCGATCGCATGGCCGAGCAGCGGCTGGGCCAGGTCGTCGAAACCGCGCAGAGGCGAATTCAGGAAGGCCTCGGCGCGGCGCGCGGTGTCCGGTAGCACCGGCGCCAGAATGCCGGCAATCAGGCGGAACAGGTTGATCGCCAGCGTCGCCACCGCGTGCAGTTCGGCATCGCGTGCCGGGTCCTTGGCGATGTTCCATGGCGCCATTTCCGCGATCCATTCGTTGGCCGCATCGGCCTCGGCCATGGTGCGGGTCAGTACCTGGATCAGGTTGTCGCGCGCATAGCCGCCGTTGTCGCCCAGACACGCGGTGGCCAGGCGCTGCCAGGCGGCGTCATAGCGCTCGCGCAGTTCCGGCGCGAGCGTGGCGGCGAGCTTTCCGTCGAAGCGTTTGGCGATGAAGCCGGCGCAACGGCTGGCGATATTGACGAACTTGCCGACCAGATCCGAATTCACCCGCTGCACGAAATCGGCCAGGTTCAGATCCAGATCGTCGACGCTGCCGGCGGTCTTGGCGGCAAAGTAGTAGCGCAGGTATTCGGGATTCAGGCCGGCATCCAGATAGGTGCGCGCCATGATGAAGGTGCCGCGCGACTTGCTCATCTTGGCGCCGTTCACCGTCAGATAGCCGTTCACGTGCAGCCGTGAAGGCACGACAAAGCCCGAACCCTTCAGCATCGCCGGCCAGAACAGGCCGTGGAAATTGATGATGTCCTTGCCGATGAAGTGGTGCATCGTGGCACCGCCTTGCGGTGTGAGCAGGGCATCGAAACGTGGCACATCCAGCCCGAGCGCGCGGCCCTTGTCGCTGCCGCACAGCGCCTTGAAGCTGGCGAAATAGCCGATCGGCGCATCCAGCCAGACATAGAAGAACTTGCCCGGCGCA
>Ga0172382_10012484_pt1 | contig 11072 bp, 9 predicted proteins | sample Leawel138RmetaG_FD_122245 | JGI IMG/M metagenome (GOLD analysis project Ga0172382, IMG submission 122245) | Leachate microbial communities from a municipal landfill in Southern Ontario, Canada - Leachate well 138R metaG | ecosystem: Engineered > Solid waste > Landfill > Unclassified | place...
CCACCCGCCCTTGGTCGCCCGGCGCGGGGCGCCCCCCTGGCTGGTGTTCGCAGGCCCCCGCGCGTGCGGGCTGGCCGGGAAGGTTCAGGCTCCGGCGCCGGGAGTCTTCTTCCAGTCGGCCAGAAAGGCGTCGAGGCCCTTGTCCGTCAGCGGGTGGCGCGAGAGCTTTTCCAGGACATCGAAAGGGATGGTCGCCACGTCGGCGCCCAGCAGCGCGCTTTGCAGGATATGCATGGGGCTGCGGACGCTGGCCACCAGGGTCTGGGTGGAGAATCCGTAGTTGGTGAAAATGGTTACGATCTGTTCCACCAGGGCCATGCCCTCGCCGCCCACGTCGTCCACGCGGCCGACGAAGGGGCTGACGTAGCTGGCCCCCGCCTTGGCCGCCAAAAGGGCCTGGAGCGGCGAAAAAACCAGGGTCACGTTGGTGTCGATGCCCATGGCCGTCAGCTCGCGCACGGCGGCCAGGCCTTCCATGGTCATGGGGATCTTGACCACCACGTTGGGCCCGAAGGCGACGAGGTCGCGCGCCTCGCGGACCATCTCCGCCGCCGTGAGGCCGACGACCTCCAGGCTCACCGGCCCCTCGACCTCGGCGCAGATCTTCTGCGCCAGGGTGCGCCAGTCCTCTTTCTCACGGGCCAGCAGGCTCGGGTTGGTGGTCACGCCGTCGATGAGCCCGTAGGCCTTGGCCCGGCGGATTTCTTCCAGGTTCGCCGTATCGATGAAAAAACGCATGACATCGTCTCCCTTTTCACCCCGTCGCCGGGGCCCTTGTTCACGGACACGGCACCTCGCGAGCGACCCGGAGCGCCCTGCTGCTGCGCGCGATTATCCTTCCTTGTTTTCCAGCGGCTTGGCCTCTTCGGCCTGGCCCTCTAGCTGCTTCAGGAACTTGTCGCGGCAGTCGTAGCTGCAAAAGCAGTGCACCGTTTCACCGCTGCGCACCCGGATTTCGCAGTCCTCGCGGGATACATAGCTGCCGCAGATGGGGTCCTTGACCATCTCGCCCGAGGCCTTGAGGGTTTCCTGCTCCTTCTCCTCGCGCGCTTCCTTGCGCCGGGCGTCGCCCTTGAAGAGCTTGAAGAGCAGGAAAAGCGCTGCGGCCAGAATCAGGAATTTCAGCATGATACCCCACCCTTGGCTTTGTTGTTAAAGTTTCACTTTAAGTTTTCCTCAGGGCCGGAGGCGTTGCTGCGCCCCGCCCCGCGATGCGCCCGGCTCGCCGCGTCGCCCCCACGGCCTGATCCGGCCGTCCCGCATGGCCCACGCGGCCTAGCCGCGCCCCCAGCCCTCGCGCGCCCGATCCCGCCGCGCCGCCCGCCCCTGCGCCAGCCTGGCTCCGCCGCGCAGGGCCCTACTGCCTGATCTCTTCGCCTTGCGGGCCCGGGACGACCTGGAAAACCAGGCGCGACAGGGCCTCTTCCACCGTGTGCCCCGCAGGCAGGCGCAGCCCCGGGGCCAGCTCCGCCAGGGGCACGAGCACAAAGGCCCGCCGCTCCATGCGCGGATGGGGCAGCTCCAGGCGCGCGGTGCGCAGGACCAGCCCGCCGAAAAGCAGCAGATCCAGGTCGATGATCCTCGGGCCGAAGCGCTCGGGGGCGTCCGGGCCGGTGCCGCGGTCGCGCCCAAGCTCCAGCTCGATGCCCAGGAGCGCGTCCAGCAGGGCCTCGGGGCTCACCGTCCGGTCGCATAGCACGCGCGCGACCTGGTTGGCAAACCAGGGCTGGTCGGGCTTGTCCTGCGGCTGGGTGCGGTAGACGCGCGAGGCCCCGCCCGGGCGGACGCCGGAAACCCGGCCCAGGCGCTCCAGCGCCCGGGCCAGGTTCCGCACGGGGTCGCCCAGGTTGGACCCGAGGCACACGAAAGCCTCTACAGCGCCGCGATGCGGGATACGGCCTCCTCAAGGCGCGCGGTGGGCACGGTCAGGGAGATCCGGAAATAGCCCTCGCCCGCGGCGCCGAAGCCGTTGCCGGGGGTCAGGACAACGCCGGTGCGTTCCAGCACCTCGGAGACGAACTGCGCCGAGGAACGGCCCTTGGGCACTTTGGCCCAGATGTAGACAGTGGCCTCGGGCAACGGGCAGTCGATGCCGGCCTTGCGCAGGGCCGCGACCACGGCGTCGCGCCGCTCGCGGTAGACCTCGCGGAAACCCGCCACATGGGGCTCGCCGTCGCGCATGGCCCGGATGCCTGCCTGTTGCACGGCCTGGAAAATGCCCGAGTCCACGTTGGTCTTGACCTTGCCCAGGCCCGCCACCAGCGAGGCGTTGCCCACGGCCATGCCCACGCGCCAGCCGGTCATGTTGTAGGTCTTGGACAGGGAATGGAACTCGATGGCCACGTCCTTGGCGCCGGGGAACTGCAAGATGCTCGGCGGCTTCTTGGCGTCGTCGTAGTACAGCTCCGTGTAGGCCGCGTCGTGGACGATGATGGTGTTCGTCTCGCGGCAGCGGGCGATGAGCTTCTCGAAAAACGCGGCGTCGGCCGTGGCCGCCGTGGGGTTGTTGGGGTAGTTCAGGTAGATGGACCGCGCGCGCTCCCAGGTGGCGTCGTCGATGGCGTCCAGGTCGGGCAGGAAGGCGTTTTCCTCGGTCATGGGCACGAAGGCCACCTCGCCGCCCGCAAAGCGCGTGGCGATGGGGTACACCGGATAGTTGGGCGAGCAGACGAGGTTCAGGTCGCCGGGGTCGGTGAAGGCCAGGGGGAAATGGGCGATGCCCTCCTTGGAGCCGATGAGGCTGACCACCTCGCGGGCCTCGTCCAGGTCCGTCACGCCAAAGCGCTCGGCGTACCAGCGGGTCACGGCCTGGCGGAAGGCGGGCAGGCCCTCGTAGTCCGGATAGCGGTGGTTGGCGGGGTTCTTGGCCGCCTCATAGAGGGCGTCAACGATGAAATCCGGGGTCGGCAGGTCGGGATCGCCGATGCCCAGGCTGATGATGTCCACGCCGCGCGCGGCCACCTGCTTCTTCACGCGGTCAATCTCGGCGAACAGGTAGGGCGGCAATTCGGCAATGCGCTGGGCCAGCTTGAAATCGGGCACGTCGTTGCACTCCTTGGAGCTGTCGATACGGACGGCGGGGCCGTCGGGTTGCGGGCAGGCCCGTGGACCATAGCGGCGGCTCCCGGGGGCTGTCAACGCCGGGGCGTCTTCCCGCCCCGCGGCGGCGCGGGGCACCGCGGGCCGCCCGGGCGCCCCGCGGATTGGGCCTGCCGTGCGCCCGGGGCCGCCCCTCCGCCGTGCCCCTTGTATCGTACGCCCGGGCCGTGTACCCTGCCGAGCATGTCCCGCAGCCCCGGGCCCCGGCCCGAGACATCCCGCCCCGCCCCCGCCGGGGCGCCCGCCGCGTCCCACCCCTGGGTGGCGGCCTATCTCGACCATCTGCTGCTGGTGCGCGGGCTGGCCGGGCGGACGCTGGCGGCCTACGGCCAGGACCTTGCGGCCTTCACCGACTTTCTGCGCGCCCGCGGCGCGGACCTGGCGGACGTGACCCCGCAGACCCTGACCCTGTATCTCTTCCACCTGCGCGGCCGGGGGCTGGCCAGCCGCAGCCTGGCGCGCCACCTGTCGGCCCTGCGCGGGCTGTTCGCCCACCTCGCCGACGAGGGCCGCCTGCCGGCCGACCCCGCGCACCTGCTGGAAAACCCCAAGCTGCCGCGCAAGCTGCCCGACGTGCTGACCCCGGCCGATGTGGCGGCCATCCTCGACCAGCCCGACACCGCCGACCGCCTGGGCTTCCGCGACCGGACCATGCTGGAGCTGCTCTACGCCGCCGGGTTGCGCGTCTCCGAGCTCATCGCCCTGGGCCCCCTGGACTTCGACCCCCAAACCGGGCTCCTGCGCGTTTTCGGCAAAGGCGCCAAGGAGCGCGTGGTGCCCCTGCACTACGAGGCCCAGCGCTTCCTGGAAACCTACCTGCGCTCCTGGCGCGGGCAGTTCCGCCCCGTGGAGAACCTGGTGTTCCTCAACCGCTCGGGCCGCGGGCTTTCGCGCCAGGCCGTGTGGAAACTCATCAAGCGCTACGCCCTCATGGCCGGGGTGCGCGCCGAGGTTTCGCCGCACACCATGCGCCACAGCTTCGCCACGCACCTGCTCGAAGGCGGGGCCGACCTGCGCACGGTGCAGCTGCTGCTCGGCCACGCCGACATCGCCGCCACGGAGATATACACCCACGTCCAGTCCGAGCGGCTGCTGCGCGTCCACCGCGAGCACCATCCGCGCTCGGCCATGCGCACCAGGGATCAAGAGGCCCGCCACCGCCCATGAAACCCCAGGAAAAACGCCCCGCCCCGCTGGTGATCACCACCCACGCCAACGCGGACTTCGACGCCCTTTCGGCCATGATCGCCGCCAGCCTCCTCTATCCGGAGGCCGTGCTCGTCTTTCCCGGCAGCCAGGAGAAGAACCTGCGCCATTTCTTCATCCAGAGCGCCATGTACCTGTTCAATTTCCAGAACGCCAAGGACCTGGACCTGGCCAGCGTGCGCACCCTGGTCCTGGTGGACACGCGCCAGCGCTCGCGCGTGGCCCACGTCGCCCCCGCCCTGGACAACCCCGGGCTGACCGTCCATGCCTGGGACCACCACCCCGACACCGACGACGACGTGCCCGCCAGCCAGGGCAAGGTGCTGCCCTGGGGCTCCACGGCGACCATCCTGACCCATGAGCTGATGGCCCGGGGGCCCGCCCCCAGCGCCGACGAGGCCACCTTCATCGCCCTGGGCATCTACGAGGACACCGGGTCGTTCACCTTCAACTCCACCACGCCCCAGGATTTCGCCGCCGCCGCCTGGCTCCTGGGCCACGGCATGGACGTGACCGTCATCTCCGACCTGATCACCCGCGACCTCTCCACAGAGCAGATCGCCCTGCTGGGCCAGATGCTCGACGCCGCGCAGACCCACGAGATACGCGGCATCCCCGTGGTGGTCACGGAGATCAGCACGGACAGCTACGTCAACGATTTCGCCCTATTGGCCCACAAACTCCTGGACATGGAGAACCTGCGCGTGCTCTTCGCCCTGGGGCGCATGGACGACCGGGTCCACCTGGTGGCCCGCTCGCGCAGCCCCGAGGTGGACGTGGGGCGCATCTGCGCCTCCTTCGGCGGCGGCGGCCACGCCTCGGCGGCCTCGGCCAGCATAAAGGACCGCACCCTGGCCCAGGTCAAGGACGAGCTGTTCGCCCTGCTCAACGCCCAGGTCCGCCCGCGGCACAACGTGCGCGGGATCATGTCGCGAAACCCGGCCACCGTGGACGCCGCCGACACAACGGCCCGGGCCGCCGAGATCATGACCCGCTACGGCCTGAAGGCCGCGCCCATCGTGGACGGCGCCAGCGGCGCCCTGGTGGGCATCCTGGAGCACCAGATCGCCGACAAGGCCGTGGCCCACGGCCTGGGCGGCACGCCCTGCACCGAATACATGATGCGCGGCCACGCCTCGGTGAGCCCCGAGGCCGAGCTGTACGACGTGACCGAGATCATCCTCGGCCAGGGGCAGCGGCTGGTGCCCGTGGTGGAGGACGAGCGCGTGGTGGGCGTCATCACCCGCACGGACCTGATCAACATCCTCATCGACGAGCCCGCGCGCATCCCGGAGAACCTGCTGCCCGACCGGGGCCGCGAGCGCAACATCGCCTCCCTCATGCGCGAGCGCCTGCCCGGGGACCTGCTCGACCTCATCGGCCGCGCGGGGCGGCTGGCCGACGCCCTGGGCGTGGCGGCCTACGCCGTGGGCGGATTCGTGCGCGACATACTCCTGGGCCAGCCCAACACGGACCTGGACCTCGTGGTCGAGGGCGACGGCATCGCCTTCGCCCGCGCCCTGGCCGAAGAACTGCACGGCCGCGTGCGCCCGCACCGCAAGTTCCAGACCGCCGTGGTCGTCCTGCCCGGCGAGCAGCACATCGACGTGGCCACGGCGCGCCTGGAATACTACAAGTATCCCGCAGCCCTGCCCACGGTGGAGCTGTCGTCCATCAAGATGGACCTCTACCGCCGCGACTTCACCATCAACGCCCTGGCCGTGCAGATCAACACCGCCGCCCTGGGGCGGCTGGTGGACTTCTTCGGCGCCCAGCGCGACATCAAGGAGCGCGCCCTGCGCGTCCTGCACTCCCTGTCCTTCGTGGAGGACCCGACGCGCATCCTGCGCGCCGTGCGCTTTGCCATGCGCTACGACATGCGCATCGGCGGGCAGACCGACCGGCTGATCAAGAACGCCGTGCAGCTCGGGCTGATCCAGAAGCTCTCCGGCGCCCGGCTGTTCAACGAAATGCAGCTGCTCCTGGAGGAAAAGAACGCCGTGGGCTGCCTGCGGCTCCTGCGCCAGTACAAGGTCCTGCGGGCCATGCACCCGCTGCTGACCCTGTCCCCGGCCCAGGAGGAACTGGCCGAGGAGATAGCCAAGGTACTGGAATGGCACAGAATGCTCTACCAGGACCAGTCGCCCCGGCGCTGGCTGCTCTTCTTCATGGCCCTGGCCAACGGCGCCGAGGAGGCCGACGCCCGCGCCCTGGCCGCGCGCTTCCATATGAGCCAGCGCCTGGAGGACGAGTTCATCGCCCTGCGCGCCACGGTCAACGAGACCATCTACGCCTTCAAGATGTGGCGCCACCGCCAGGGGCCGCCCTCGGAGCTGTACTTCCTGCTGGACAAGGTGCCCCTGGAGGGGGTGCTCTACTTCATGGCCCGCTACAAGCAGGAGGACGTGCGCAAGGCCCTTTCGCAATACCTGACCCAGATGCGCACGCAGGCCCTGGACATCTCCGGGCGCGACCTGCGCGACCTGGGGCTGCCCTCCGGGCCCGCCTACGGGCGCATCCTGGACGCGGTGCGCGCGGCGATGATCGACGGCCGGGCCAACTGCCGCGAGGACCAGCTGGCCCTGGCCAGGGCCCTGGTGACCGACCCGGGGTTCCGGGGCATCGAGGCCGCCCCGGCCCCCGGCGCGGCCCGGCCAGCCAAGCCCTGAGCGCGGCCCGGCCCTTGCCCTTGGGCCGCGCGCCGTGTACAACTGGCCGACAGCCCGACGCTTTCCGCCCCGCTGCGGGCCGGGGGGCGGCCGGGCGTCGTGCCGCCCGCCCGGCCCCGCGCGGGCGGCGCCAACCTGCAAGCGCGAAGGAAGACTCATGGACGTGTTGTGGGCCCCGTGGCGGCTCGAGTATATCCTCGGCCCCAAGGCCGACCAATGCCCCTTCTGCCTGCCCAGGGACACAAGCGAGGACCGCCGCCGCCGGGTGCTCCACCGCGGGCGGACCTGCTTCGTGATCATGAACATCTTCCCCTACAACAACGGGCACCTGATGGTCTGCCCCTACCGGCACCTCATGAACCTCGTCGACCTGACCCCCGAGGAGGGGCACGAGCTGATGGACCTCATGCAGCTGGCCACGCGCGTCCTCCAGGAGCGCTTCCGGCCCCAGGGCGTCAACGGCGGGGTCAACATCGGCGAGGCCGCCGGGGCGGGCATCAAGGAGCACCTGCATTTCCACCTCGTGCCCCGCTGGACGGGCGATTCCTCGTTCATGGCCTTCGCGTCGCAGACGCGGGTCATCCCCGAGCATATCGACTCCACCTACGCGGCCCTGAAGCCCCTTTTCGACCAATACACCGCCTAGCGCCCAAAGGAGATTTCCCATGCGTTTCGTCAAGTTCCTGGCCGTGATCGCCCTGTTCGTGCTGACCATGGCCCTGTTCGCCCAGAACCTGGCCGTGCTGGGCGCGCCCCTGTCCCTTGGGCTGACCATGTTCGGCGCGCAGCTTTTCGCCCTGGAGTCCCCGCTGTACATGTTCCTGCTGGCGGCCTTCTTCCTGGGCTGCGTGCTGACCCTGCTCTATTTCTTCCTGGAAAAGCTGCGCACGGGCCGTGAGCTGGCGAGGGCCAACCGCAAGCTGGCCACCCTCGAGCAGGAGGTCACCTCCCTGCGCAACCTGCCGCTGTCCGACGCCGCCCCGGCGCAGGACAACTAGGACCCCCGGAGGCCTCATGGGCTGGCGGAACCTCCTTGCGGGCGGCAGACGCGCGCGGCCCCTGGGCGCCGACGGCCGCCCGGGGTGCCTTCCCGACGCGGACGGCGCACCCGGCGACACCCAGGCGGCCATCGCCGAGCTGTCCCAGGTGGTGCGCGCCAACCCCGACGCCGTGGAGATCTACCTCGCCCTGGGCAACCTCTACCGCTCCCGCGGCGAGATCGAGCGCGCCGTGCAGATCCGCCAGAGCCTTGTGGTGCGGCCCGGGCTGGACAAGGAGATGCAGGCCCGGGCCTGGTTCGAGCTGGGCCGCGACTTCAAGCGCGGCGGGTTCCTGGACCGGGCCCAGAGCGCCTTCGAGCAGGCCCGCAGGCTCGGCGGCGACGGCGAGGCCATCGTCGCCGAACTGGCCCTGCTCACCGCCGACAGCGGCGACCATGAGCAGGCCGCGCGCCACTATGCCCGCCTGGGCAACCCCGTGGCCGAGGCGCACCATCTCGTGCGCCTGGCCGTGGAGCGCTTCGCCGACGGCCAGACGGGCCAGGGCTACAAATGGCTGCGCAAGGCCCTCAAGGCCTACGAAGGCTCCCTGGAGGCCTGGGGGGAGCTCATGCGCCAGGCCATGCTGGAAGACAAGTGGCGCGAGGTGGGCCACCACCTGGCCCGGGGGCTGGACGGCGTGCGCCCCGACCAGCGCTTCGTGCTCCTGGAAGGGCTGCTGGACGCGGTCAAGGTCCGCGAGCTGGGCCCGGACGCGGCCATGCGCGCCGACAGGCCCTTCCAGTACCACCCGCCCCGCGCGCTCACGGCCGTGGCCCTGCCGCTGCTGGAGCGCCACGACGACGACCTGCTGCTGCAATTCTACGCGGCATGGATGGTCTGCGGCGACGACCCCGAGGCCGCCCGGCGCTGGCTGGAGCGGACCCTGGTGCTCAACCCCGGATTCTGGCCCGCGCGCCTGGAGCTGCTGGCCCTGGACACCCAGGGGCAGCAGCTCGGCGAATCCTTCCGCACGCAGTTGGACTTCTTCGTGCAGCGCGCCCGGGAGCTCAAGCGCTTTGTCTGCCGCCGCTGCGGCCTCAAGCGCGAGCGGGTCTTCTTCCTGTGCCCGCGCTGCAAGAGCTGGCACTCCATCAAGTACCGCACAGTGCTGAACGAATAGATGCCCGCACGCCGTCCCGACAGCGAACAGCCCCGGGAACAGGGGATCCGCATGACCCCCATGTTCGAGCAATACCTGCGCATCAAGCAGGAGCACCCCGGCACCCTGCTCTTCTACCGCATGGGCGACTTCTACGAGCTGTTCTTCGACGACGCGCGCATCGCCGCGCGCGAGTTGCAGATCACCCTGACCTCGCGCAACAAGCAGTCGGACAACCCCGTGCCCATGGCCGGGGTGCCGCACCATTCCTACTGGGACTACGCCGCGCGCCTGCTGGACAAGGGCTACCGCGTGGCCGTGTGCGACCAGGTCCAGGACCCGCGCGAGGCCAAGGGGCTGGTGGAACGCCAGGTGACCCGCGTGCTCACGCCGGGCACCCTGGTGGAGGACGAGAACCTCGACGCCAAGGACCACAACTACCTGTGCGCCCTGTACTTCGACCCGGACAAGGGCGCCGGGGGCCTGGCCTGGGCCGACGTGTCCACCGGCGAATGGTCCGGGCTGGCCGCCGCCCGCGAGGAGCAGCTCTGGCAATGGCTGGCCAAGCTGGGGCCCAGCGAGATCCTGCTGCCCGCGGGCCACGAGGCGCCCCGGCGCTACCAGAGCTTCTCCCGGCGCGTGAACCACCTGCCCGCGCGCTCGCACTTCGACCTCGCCGCCGCCACGCGCCATGTGCTGCGCGACCAGGGCGTGGCCGACCTGGCGGCCCTGGACCTGGCCGACAGGCCCCAGCTCGTGCAGGCCATGGGCGCCATCCTCGTCTACCTGCGCCAGACGCAGATGCGCGAGGAGTTCCGGCTGGCGCCCTTCAAGCCCCTGAACCTCGCCCGGCACCTGCTGCTGGACGACGTGACCGAGCGCAACCTGGAGCTGTTCCGCCGCCTGGACGGCTCGCGCGGGCGGGGCACCCTGTGGGCCGTGCTCGACGCGACCCTCACGCCCATGGGCGGGCGGCTTCTGGCCGAACGGCTGCGCATGCCCTGGAAGGATCTCGCGCCCATCGTCAAGACCCAGGACTGCGTGCGCCTGTTCTTCGAGGACGACGCCCTGCGGGCCGACCTGCGCGCCCTGCTGGAATCGGTCTACGACCTGGAACGGCTGGTGACGCGCATCCGCATGAACCGCGCCACCCCGCGCGATTTCATCGCCCTGCGCGCCTCCCTGGGCGCCCTGCCGGGGCTGCGCGAGCGCCTGGCCGGGGCCGTGGCCGCGCGCGGCGACGAGGCGCCGGCCGCCCTGCGCCAGCTTCTGGGCGGCTGGGACAGCCTGGAGGATTTCGCGGCCCTGCTGCACGGCGCCCTGGAGGACTCGCCGCCGCCGGTGGTCACCGAGGGCGGGCTGTTCCGGCGCGGCTACCGCGCCGAGCTGGACGAGCTCATGGACCTGACCGACCACGGGCAGGCCCAGGTGGACAGGCTCCTGGAGGCCGAGCGGGCGGCCTCGGGGCTGGACAAGCTCAAGCTCGGCTTCAACCGCGTGTTCGGCTACTATTTCGAGCTGCCCAAGTCCCTGGCCGACAAGGCGCCCTACCACTTCACCCGCCGCCAGACCCTGGCCAACTGCGAGCGCTACGCCACGCCCCAGCTCGCGGAGCTGGAAGAACGCATCCTGCACGCCGCCGAGCGGCGCAAGGAGCTGGAGTTCGCCCTGTTCAAGGAGCTGCGCGCCGAACTGGCCGACGCCGCCCACCGTTTCCTGGACATGGGCCAGCGGCTGGCCGCCGTGGACAGCTGGCAGGGCCTGGCCGAGACCGCCCGCCGCCGCGACTGGGCCCGCCCCGAGCTGCACGACGGGCTGGACATCGCCATCCGCGACGGCCGTCACCCTGTGGTCGAGGCCATGCAGGGCGCGGCGGACTACATCCCCAACGACCTGCACCTCACCCAGAGCAAGCGCCTCCTGGTCATCACCGGCCCGAACATGGCCGGAAAGTCCACA
>Ga0172382_10012485_pt1 | contig 11070 bp, 8 predicted proteins | sample Leawel138RmetaG_FD_122245 | JGI IMG/M metagenome (GOLD analysis project Ga0172382, IMG submission 122245) | Leachate microbial communities from a municipal landfill in Southern Ontario, Canada - Leachate well 138R metaG | ecosystem: Engineered > Solid waste > Landfill > Unclassified | place...
ACCTGATCAGAACCCCTCGTCACTAGTGAAAGTATATAAACAACACACTGTGTTTTTGGATGACGGACCCGATATTCAGTGGCTAGATGCCGTTTATGTCAGTTGGCACGCTGATGACGGTTATCTTGTTAAGGACGCCTCAACATGAGACGGGTTTTAAAGCCTCGCCAGCGTGAACAGCTGCTCGGAAGTACATACGGGTGGCCGATGGGGGTGTGGTTTACCCTCTTTTTCACAGTGCCTCTTGCCATAATCATTGCTTATAGTTTTATGAAACGGGGCCTTTACGGGGGAGTGGAGTTTGAACTGACCCTAAATGCCTATCGGGAAATGTTTAACCCCAGCTTCGCTATGGTGTTAGTCAGAACAATTTATATAAGTATTGTTTCGACTTTTTTATGTATTATCTTAGCTATTCCCTGCGGCTATGCGATGGCCCGCAGTAAGTACCAAACTTTTTTGCTTCTTCTAATAATTATCCCATTTTGGACAAATTCTCTGATTAGAATTTATGCTTGGATATTTGTTCTTTCAACCGAGGGATTGGTCAATACCCTCCTTATTAAATTGGGGATTATAAACGAGGGATTAAAACTGATTTACAACAACACCTCGGTTATCTTGGTTTTGGTTTATATGTATCTTCCTTTTGCGATTCTCCCTCTCTTTACCACAATAGATAAGTTTGATTTCTCTTTATTAGATGCGGCAAGAGATTTGGGGGCAACGAAATTCACATCGTTGAAAAAAGTTATGATGCCCAATATTCGCAGTGGAATAGCAACAGCCTTTATTTTCACATTTATCCCTATTTTTGGAGCTTATACGGTTCCTCTTTTAGTTGGAGGAAAAGACTCAACAATGATTGGGAATATAATAGTTGACCAAGTTTCAAAAACCAGAAACTGGCCATTGGCAAGTGCTTTTTCAATGATACTGACGTTTGCCAGCCTTATCGGGGTATTTTGGATGTTATATACAGGAAAAAGAGAGCAACAATTACAAAAAGGGGGACCAAGAAAACCTGCTCAGCAAACACTTGAGCAAAATGTCAAAGCTCACCACAGCGGGAGGCCAAATAAATGAGACAACTCTCAAAATCAAAATTTAAGCTTCCTCCGTTTTCCACCGTTGTTCTGGTTTTTTCGATTATCTTTCTTTTTATTCCCCTCTTTGTCGTTACATTTTTCTCCTTAAACAGCGCAAAAGGGATGCAATGGGAGGGAGCAAGTTTAATCTGGTATAAGAAGTTAATATTTGACAGTCCCTCTTTGTGGGTCGCTTTTAAAAATAGTTTGATTATCGCTTTTTCCAGTTCGGTAACGGCTGTTTTAATAGGGGCTTTGGCTGCGGTGGGAATTAAATGGTACAGATTTCACGGTAAGACCTATATCACAACGGTAAGTTATCTGCCGATGGTACTACCAGAAGTAATCATAGGTATCTCTATGTTGATATTCTTTAGTGCAGTTAAAATCAAGTTGGGAATGTTTACCATTTTCGTTGCCCATACAACATTCAATCTGCCGTTTGTTTTTATGCTCGTTTCGGCCAGATTGGATGAGTTTGATTTTTCTACAGTTGAGGCAGCCAGAGATTTAGGGGCAACCGAACGACAGACGTTGCTTAAAGTAATCATTCCTTCAATAATACCGGCTGTGTTATCAGGATTGTTAATGTGTATAACGATGAGTCTTGAAGATTTCGTCATAACCTTTTTTGTATCGGGGCCCGGGTCGGGAACTCTACCTTTGTATGTTTACTCAATGATTCGTTATGGGGTCTCACCGGTAATCAATGCCCTCTCATTTGTAATGATTATGGGGACAATGATTATAGCTTTTATATTTAGGAACTTCCTAAAAAGTGTGGCTGCCAGCAGCTAAAGGGGGATATGTTATGAAACAAAAAAAACTATCTTTTCTAATAGTGTTTCTAATCTTGGTTGTTGTTTTCTCTGGGCTGAGTTGTTCAAAGTCCAAACGCTCAGAAAACAAACTGCATCTCTATAACTGGACTTACTACACTCCTGACGATTTAGTCGATAAATTTGAAAAAGAGACCGGAATTGAGGTTGTAATCGACAGCTTTGCCTCTAACGAGGAGATGTTTGCAAAAATAATGGCAGGGGGAAACCATGGCTACGACATTATTTTCCCCTCAAGCGATTACACCTCTATTATGATTACAAAAGAGATGTTAATAGAATTGGACCACTCAAAACTTCCCAATTTACGATACATTGACCCATTGGTAAAAGAGAAAGCCACTTATGACCCTGATTTTAAATACTCCGTTCCCTATTTTATGGGCACCGCCGGTATTGCCGTTAATAAGAGTCGGGTACCAGCAGATTATGAGCGAAGTTGGAATATTTTTGCCGATGAACGGCTGAAAGGAAGAATGTCACTTTTAGATGATATGAGAGAAGTCATGGGAGCCGCCTTAATGTATTTGGGTTATGACGGCAACTCTGTAAATCCAAAAGAACTTGATGAGGCAACCGACTTAATAATTACAAAATGGAAACCAAATATCGTAAAATTTGATTCGGAGAGTTTTGGCAAAGCATTTAGCAGAAACGAGTTTTATGTTGTCCAAGCCTATGCCGAAAATGTATTTTTGGAAGTGAGTCCCTCTGTTTGGGATAATATAGACTTCTTTGTCCCCGAAGAGGGGGGGATGATGTATATCGATAACATGGTAATTCCCAAAGGGGCAAAGAATGTTGAAGCTGCCCATTTGTTTATTAACTACATCCATGACCCTGAAAATTATGCAATATTTTTGGATGATTTTTTCTTTCCGCCCACAACGAACACAGGTGCCAAAGAGTTTATGGAAAATGATATCTTCTTCTTTGAAAGCGGTGATTTAGTTAACAATGCACTTTTAAGTGACTTAGGCGGTGACTTAGAGCTTTATAATAAACGGTGGCAAAAAATTAGATACGAGCAATAACAAATTGATGTGGGTGACTAATCAGTTGCCCACTGATAATTAAAGAAATTACCGGCAGATAGTATTTTCTAAGAAGATATCGACTAGTTTTTCTTTATCAACAACCTCTAAATAGCCCCTTTTTATCTCAATGATTCCCTCTTTTTTCCATCCGTTTAGTATTATTGAGATTGTTTGGCGGGTTACGGCACAGTTGTGTGATAAATCTTCTTGGGTTAATTCAATTTTATTTGAGTCGTTTTCTTGGTCATGAAGCATCATTAGAATACGGTAAGCAGCACGCCCTTCACTGTTAAACATTAAAAAAGAGAGGGTCATTTTCGCACAGTTTTGAAGTCGTTCACTAAGAGTCTTCAGGATAAATTTCATTACCTTCTCATTTCTAAAAGCCAATCTTTTGAAAACATCCTGAGGAATCCCTATTGCCTCAACTTCTGTCTGAGCTTTGGCACTGCTTGGATAAGGCTCTCCCAACATAACACCCAGTTCCCCGATATAATCACATTTGTGACGCAGCTTTACCGTTACGGTAAATTCATTGCTATCAGAAACTATCTCTTCGACAGTCCCAACCATTATTATAAAAAGGGTATTTGCTAAAGTGTTCTTCTTAAAAATGTATGAGTCTTTCTCAAATTTGTAAATTTGAGCCTTGGATACAAGATCTTTCATTTCCAAATTTTGGAGAGTAGCAAGGAGAGGAACTTTTAAAAGAAACTCATTAATTATAACAGCTTCTCTACCGTCCATGTTGATATCCTTAAAATTATCTCTGAGTGGAATTATATCATGAATTAAAAAGCAGGGAAACTTCTAAAAAGTTCCCTGCACCAAAGAGTCTCTTCATTAAATAATTTAAGACTAATTTGCCAATTGCTCTTTTGCCTTTGCCTCTTGTTCAACCCATGGCTGGTAAGGTTTCTTCATATTAGCCAACAGATCAACACCCGATTTCTTGAGGTACTTGGCTCTCAACAGGACATAAATGAGAGCAACGATATAGAAAATAATCATTGTAATCCAGTTCTTAGCAGCCATTTGGCCGATGACATAGCTGCCTAAGATAAAGCTCAGGACACTGGCTACCACAACAACTGTACAGTTGAACCAGTGGGGAGTTTTAATAAAAGCGGTTTTGTAAGAAGCCGGATATTTGCTTGGGATGAAAAATATAGTTGCTAAAATTATAGGACTCAGTAAAAGACCCGGGATTGAAGTAATATTAACAACGTCGGTTAAATCATAGCCGCTGGCCATTGCCAATATTGCGATTGCACTGTTTAACCAAATAGCATTTGACGGAGCACCGTGTTTATTAACAGTCATAATAACTTTTGGATATAACCCGTCTCTGGCACCTGCAAAATGGCTTCTGGAGAACATTAAGATAGCTGAGTTGATACTGGTTACAACTGCCAATAAAGCTCCGCCGGAAATAAAGAATACTAGTAAAGCAGGGCTCATGAAAATTTTTGCGGTGGTGGCTAGGTTATCTATTTTAAACCATTCGGGCATTACTCCGATAGTTACATAGGCGATGGCTGCATATAAAACTCCGGTAAATGCTGTACTGATTATAAAAGCCAAAGGAATTGTTTTTCCGGGATTTTCAATTTCGTCGGCAACATACATCAAAGCATTGGCTCCGATTAAACTACCGTGCATGATTCCCATTGCTGCCCACAGTTTAGAAAGTTTTACGGTGGTGCTTAAAACTTCGCCCAAAGTGATAACCGTTTTTCCCCATCCACCGAAAACATAGATAAACATTGCCAAAAGAAGAACAACAACCAGTACGTTCTGTACCCACGATGAAATCTTTACCCCGTAAAGTGATAAAACGGTAAAAATAAGTGTTATGATAATTGCAACTAAAACAGGCGGTGCTTTTGGAATCAGCATAGCAAAATAAGTTGAGAAAGTAAGAGCCATTGTAGCAATTTTCATAGGTCCGATAACTAGGTAGTTAATTGAATGCAATATTCCGACTGAAGGGTGAATTAACCTAGTAAGGTGCATATAGGCACCACCGGTAGCCGGCAGAGCAGAAGACGCAACCATTTCCGGCCAAGTCTTTAAAAATACGAATAGCGAGGCCAAGATAAAGCCCCATACAATGCCATTCCCTCCCACAATCTTAATGGCAATCGGTGTTGTCGCAAAAATACTTGCCCCGATAATACTACCGATAGCCATAAAGATACTCGAAAATAGAGTCATCTTGTTCTTTTCTTTGTTCATACCGTACAGCCTCCCTTGTATTGTATTTAAACGATAACATGGGTTATAGGAGCCGTATGTCATATAGATGACATAGAAACAGCCAATATTTTTAAAAAAATAAGTACTTTGTTATGTAAGAAATACGATAGACAAACCAAGAATCCTAAATAAACAATAAAAGTACAAATAACTTTTTGAGGAGTTTTTTTATGACTAGAGAAGAATTTGAAAAAAAAAGTGCTTTAGACAAAGTTCCTCCCTATTGGGATGCCCGCTACACTAAAAATCTCGAGAAGCTTTCAAAGCCCATATACACCGTAGAGGTTGAGTATGATGTCCCTATAAAAATGAGGGATGGAGTAACAATTTATACCGATATTTATCGGCCTAAAGAGCTCGATAAAGCACCGGCTTTAGTTGCCTGGTCTGCTTACGGTAAAACAATGCAGGCAATGAAAAGGGGCTCTCTGCCCGGATCTTCAGGGTATTTTGACCACAGCTTAGAAGCCGGAGATATCGACTTTTTTGTTGAACGCGGGTATGCCTTTGTAATCCCCGACCCTAGGGGAATCGGTATCAGCGAAGGGACATTCTATGGAATTTATAACCCCCAGGAACAGGAAGATGTATACGATACAATAGAGTGGTTAGGTACAAAATATCCCCATTGTAATTCCAAAGTAGCCCTTATCGGATACTCCTATTTCGGTATCATCCAAATATTGGTTGCCGCTTTGCAGCCACCCCATCTGTGTTGCATTATGCCCCTCTCTTATACCGATGATTATTACCAGCACGGTCATTACGGGGGAGTTGCCAATACTTACATGACAATGTACTGGGAACTTTGTCCGGCAAACGATACCTTGCCGTGGTCGCTGAGAAAGTATGGGGAGAAGTGGTTAAAAGAGCGGATGAAGGAAGTGCAAAAAGATCCGGACATCGCCATAATCTCCTATTTTAATAAAATCTTTAACACCTGGCCGCCTCGGTACCATACGTTTTATTTAGATTATCTGTTGCACCCCGATGAGGATGATTTCTGGCTGGAACGGTCGGCAAAAGAGATTTACGACAAAGTAAAAGTTCCCGTGTATCTAAAATGCGGCTGGGCTCCCGGCGGAAGATGGAGCGCCCCGGTCTTCAATGCAATGAACAGCCCCAAACTCAATACTTACAAAAGATGTGGCGTTATGGAAGCCTACGGCGGAATGGAACTGCCCTACAGATTTATGAACGAAGAGTGTCTGCGCTGGTATGACCATTGGATGAAAGGAATAGACACAGGTATCTTAGAAGAGCCGCCTATGAAATTAAATATCATCGGAAGAGGTTACAGATACGAAACCGAATGGCCTTTGGCAAGAACCGAGTGGAAAAAACTATACTTAAGAACATTTAACGGACTGCGTTGGGATAAAGACCCCGAAGGGAATTTGCCCCCGGATAGTTTTACCCACAGACCTCCGAATATCACAACCGAAGTTGAGAACTTAACCTACCGAACGGCACGTTTTGACCAACCGACAGAATTTACCGGACCGATAGAATTACACCTCTTTGCCTCTATCGATGCCACCGATGCCAACTTTATAGTGAAACTGTGGCAGATAACTGCCGGCGGAAGCAGAATGCCGCTTTGCAGAACCGGCTCTCTAAAAGCTTCTTACCGCTTGGATGAGAAGAGAAGTTTAATAGGCAGACCGGCCCACGATTTCTCAAAAAGGGTTCCGGTGACTCCCGGTGAAATAAGAGAATATGTAATTGAGATAAACCCGATTGGAATGGTATTCGGCCCGGGAACTGCTTTAGAGCTGGAAATTAAAGCATCTGATCCGTTTGAACACCAAGACAAAGCTTGGGAAGGAAAGGTTGCTCACATGGGATTTATCCCAAGCAGTACAACCATAAACTACAAGATTTATCGGGACAAAGATTACCCATCATACTTACTATTACCGAGTATCCCATTCAGTGATTCCGAACAGTGGCTGAGACCGCTTGTCGGAGGAGGTGGTTTTGCAGGCAGCGGTAAGGGGGCAACCCATTAAAATACCCAAAGGGGCTGTCGTTTGGCAGCCTCTTTTCTTGCTTAAATAAAAGCAACAAGGATACTGATTAAAGCAACGGAGAGTATATTAACCCCGTAGAGAGAACCCATATTGGTCTCTTCAATAAGGCGCTGAGAATTAAGGCCTTTAGTTTTTCCATAAATCCCGTTAATAATAATTGTGTTAGCCGGAGTTGCCGTAATTGCAGAGAGGGCTATCACAATAGACCTCTCTTTTGAAAAGCCTAAATAGCGACTTAAGAGCAGGCCAACCAGTACTATTAAAAAAGTGGCGATTGCAAAGAAAATGAGAACGGGAACCAGCATCTTTATTATTCCCAAAAACGGAACATGGGCTAAAGATTCAGCCATTAAACTCATCAAACCAAGCATCAACAGACCAAAACAATCAGCTCTGTAAAGAGGACCCCGCTCAATGAGTTTTGTTTCACCCAAGATGATCCCAAAAATAAGGGCTGTGAAGGTAAGGGTGATGCCGCTGGACTGAGATAAAGAGGAAAAGAGAAACTTATTAAGAAATGAGAAAGCCATTAAAATTCCCAAGTAGTAAGCAGCCCCTTTATAGGGCGAGTTCTTTTGCTTTAATACGGGACTTTGGGGTTGTTTCTCACTCTCTTCTGAGGGGCAATTGCTCTCTTGTTTGTACACTTTTTTCACATAGTAAGCAAAAAGGGGAATCCCAAAAAACCCTTGGAACATAAAAAACATCCATGGGAAGAAAGAGAGATGCGGATAATTTTTCATAGTGGCAAAGGAGGCAATTGCACTGGTTGCTCCGCCTCCGAGAACCGACGGAAATGCAAAAAAAGCCATCGGTTTGCCGAATAATTTAACACCCACAGTCAGAAAGAACACTCCTAATACAAGATAGTTAGCTAATACTACCAAAAAGGCTCTCTTTTGCTTTATGGCGGTTTTAAAACTAAAAAATGTGCCGGAGTGGATTATCAGAACATTGTAAGCAATGATACCGATATCCAGAAGTTTTGTTCTTCCCACAAAATCTTTTGGAATTATGTTTAAAGCATAAGCCGCTATAAACAAAACTCCAAAAGCAAACGGCAATGAAAATACCCCCCGGCTTTTCACAGTCGCAAACTGTGAAACAGCCGAGAGGGCTAAAAAGAAAAGCAGTGCTAATTCAAAAGTCCAACTCATTAATCATCACCCAGCGGTTGTACCCAGTTCTCTTTCGGAGTGTAAGGAATAAGAGGTAACAGAATATGAGAAGGGTAGTCTTTGTCACGATAAATTTTATAGGTAATAGTTTTTGAAGACGGAATAACGTTCATATTCCCAACTTTTCCTGTCCAACTTCGTGTATGATGGGCATTTGGGCACATGCTGGTAATTCTCAGTTTCAATGAGTGTCCCGGTGGGATAATCATAGATGTGGGATTCATCTCCACCTTATACTCTCTGATTTCATGCGGCTTAACTTTCACTTCAACACTGTTATTGTGAACCGGAGCCCCTATCTTTGATTTTTCTTCATCCAACGGATGCGAGAGTCTCAGTGCACCGTATCTGAGCAGAGGCATATTTTCTCCGTTTGGTAAAACATCGTATAACATTGCAATCAAATTGGCATCATCGGTATCGACAGAGAGATACAAAGTCAGTTCTATCGGCCCGGTAAACTCCATAGGCTGATTGAAACGGCCTGTTGTATATTCCACACCGTTAACATCGGTTGAAACCGAAGGGGGCAGGTGAACAAACCCGTCAGGCGGAAGATTTCCATCGGTATCCTTAGCCCAGCGGAGTTTATTAAAAGCCCTCAGATAGAGCTTTTTCCACTCTGTTCTGGCCAACGGCCACTCATTCTCATAACGAACCCCGCCGTTGATAATTGTAAACTTGAAAGGCGGCTCATCCATAATGCCGGTATCGACACCCTTCAGCCAGTGGTCATACCACCGTAAGCACTCCTCATTTAAAGCCCGATAGGGGAGTTCTAACCCGTCATAGCCTTCCAAAACTCCCAACCGTTTGGGACTGGCAAGGCGTTTATCATTCATTGCCGCAAAAATTGGGGCACTCCAACGACCCATCGGCGACCAAGCACAGTGTAAATAGACTGGGACTTTCACTTTGTCATAAATCTGATTGGCAGACCTCTCTTGCCAGTATTCCCCGTCAAGCGGATGCAAAAGATAGTCCAGATAAAAAGTATGATAGTAGGGCGGCCAAGTCGTTAAAATTTTTGTAAAGTAGGAATTAATTGCGATATCAGGATCTTTAAGCCGCTGTTCCATCATCTCTTTAACTCTCTTTTCCCCATACTTTTTCAGTGACCAGGGAACCGGAGTATGGGACGGACATAATTCCCAATAAATTGACATGTAAGTGGCAGCGACACCTCCGTAGTAACCGTGTTGGTAATAATCATCAACGTATGAACAGGGCATGATACATTTCAGATGGGGTGGCTGTTGAGCTGCGGTAAGTATCTGGATTATTCCAAAATAGGAATAACCAATCATCCCGATATTCCCATCTGACCACGGTTGTTGGGCGCACCACTCAATCGTATCGTAGGTATCGACTTGCTCCACGGGGTTATAAACACCATAAAATTCCCCTTCCGATTTACCAATCCCCCTGGGATCGGGAATCAGGTAGGAGTAGCCCCTGCTGACAAAGAAATCGATATCTCCGGCTTCTAAGCTATGATCGAATAACAACGATTCCGGCGGAATAGAACCGCGTTTAATAGACTGCATTGTTTTTGTGTAGGCAGACCAAGAGACTAAAGTCGGAGAACGTTCCAATCCATCGGGCAGAAACAGGTCGCAGCAAAGTTTTGTACCGTCTCGCAGAGTCAGCCAAATATCTCGATGTTCAACAACTGAATAAAGCGGTTTAGAGAGTTTATCGAGATTTTTAATGTATCTTCGATCCCAGTAGTTAGGCAGATTATCTAAGCCTAATTCTTCAGCTAATCTTTCTTGCATAACCGTATCCCTCCTAAAGTAATTATCAGGGGGAATTTTCAATTCTACTATCAGAAATCTGACACACTAAAATTTATATGAATCTAGACTACTGTTTTAAGTTAAATTTATCCAACTCGTTTTCAAGTTTTTCGTAGTGTTTTACAAAGAGCTTTTTTACCCCTTTTGTCTTTTTAGTAATAAAGGGAAAAGGCAACGATAAGTCATTACCCATTTTAACGTAATTATAGGGCCCGTTAACTTTCCAAAACCTCAATAATCCAATATTGATTGCATCAACGGGACAGTACATCGAGCAATACATACACATTGCACATCTGTCTTGAAAAGTCACTTTATTTTCAACTATTCTAATATTGCCAACAGGACACCCTTTTTCACAAATACCACACAAGGTGCATTTTTTTCTGTCGACGGTATAAAGTTTTCCGTTTAAAGCGGCTGCCGGATGCTGAATTTTAAAAAGGGCACCAAATAAACGGGCACGCAATGCAACTCTTTTAGGCTCCTCCACTCTGTTGTTTAAGAGTTTTTCAACAACCAATTTACTCTGTTTTTTAGCATAAAGGTGCATATGATTAGCCAATTCATTTGAATATCTGAACCAAATGTTGTAGGGCATAAGGAAATGGTATTCATCAAATATACAGTAATTTTTACTTTTCAGTATTTTAAAAAGGGATGCAGAAGAGGCATCATTTATTTTTAAAGGCTCCCCAGAAACTTTGAAGATAAATACCTTTTGGTTCTCAAAAGCCTCTTTTAATTTACTTATTTCTTCTAATACCGGTTTAGGGGCATTGAAAGCATGAATCGGGTAACCTATTGCGATTAGACTTTTTTCAGACGGTTGTCTAA
>Ga0172382_10012486_pt1 | contig 11070 bp, 10 predicted proteins | sample Leawel138RmetaG_FD_122245 | JGI IMG/M metagenome (GOLD analysis project Ga0172382, IMG submission 122245) | Leachate microbial communities from a municipal landfill in Southern Ontario, Canada - Leachate well 138R metaG | ecosystem: Engineered > Solid waste > Landfill > Unclassified | place...
ACAAGCCAGACCTCCTCTCATCGAGAGTGGCTGTGAATTTATTGGAAAGCTCGAAATCAAAGGCCTAAATGCAGGTTATGGTAGGAAAGCAATCCTTCATCAACTGGACATCCCTCCATTTGAAGTTGGACAGGTAACCGTGTTGACAGGTCCCAACGCTGCAGGAAAATCAACCTTGCTCCGGGCTTTGGCAGGTCTTCTTGAAGTGCAGGGTTCCATGAAGTTCAACGGACAAGAACTTGTGGGTATGTCCGCTCGACAAAGGGCAGGAATCGTTGGCTTTATGCCACAACATGTTCCAAACAACATCAACCTCTCCGTAATGGAAGCAGTCATTTCCGCACTAAAAGCCTCCCCTTTCGATGCGGTTTCCGGAAAAAACAATTCGCTTCACGGACGGGCGCTTGACATACTCGAGCGCATCGGTATCACCCATTTAGCCTTAGATCACCTTAGTCAATTGTCCGGTGGGCAAAGACAAATTGCTTCCCTGGCCCGAACTGTAGTTAGGGATCCCAAAATCCTGTTGCTGGATGAACCTACCAGTGCTCTTGACCTGAAACACCAGGTCAAAGTCATGAAACTCGCACGTTCATTTGCTATGGATGGAAGGATCGTCATTATTGTTCTCCATGATCTCAATCTTGCCCTTCGTTGGGCTGACCGGGTCATTGTAATGGACAAAGGAAAGATCGCCGGTTACGGGAGTCCAACCGAATCCATTACCGCACAAACCATTGCAAAAGTATATGGGGTACATGTTCGCATCATCAATTGTCCGTTGGGACAACCCCACATGATAGTAGATGACGAGATGCAATAGGAAAAAGCCATGAATATCGAAGAATTAAGAGATTATTGCCTCAGAAAACCTGGAGTGACCGAGGAGCTGCCCTTCGGGCCGGATACGCTTGTATTTAAAACAGGCGGGAAAATCTTTTTATTGGTAGGTTTGGATCAGGTGAACACCTTAAGGTTCAATGCAAAATGTGACCCGGAACACGCTCTCCTTTTACGTGAAAAATACATCGACACCGTCATTCCTGGCTACCACATGAACAAAAAGCATTGGAACACTGTCTATTGCAACCAGCAATTGAGCGACAAACAGCTTTTTGAGCTCATCGATCACAGCTTCGAATTGGTCAAGAAATCCCTTCCCAAAAAACTTCTCTGAAACGCTTGAATACAACATTCGAGCAACATATCTCTTCATGAAATTTAACGCTTCATGAAAATATAATCAGTCACCAACGGCTCGAAACCATTTTCCCTGACAACCCTGGCTATCTGCCCCCTATGGTAGGTAGAATGATTGATAATATGAAATAAAATATCACTGATTTTACTTTCAAAAGCCAGCCCTTTACTATTTTGATATGAAACGGGTGAAGCCAAATCTCGCTCCGCCAAAATCTGCAGAGAATCCTTCAAATTTGCAATCTCTACTTCACGCAATTTCTCAATCGACACTAATTCCCATACCCCCAAACCCGGTTTTATCTCTCTGATTCTGTGGTTCCAAATGTGGTGTGCACCAACAATATGACTAAACAAACGATGAGCTTCTCCGCCTAACAACCCTGGATTCTCCACAAAAAACTCAGCAAGTTTCTCATTCACCTGAGCATTATACTCGAAATATTCTTTCAAAAATGAGGTATTCATTTGTTCTCTTTTCTTTGTAAATGAAACGTCTAAATGTGCTCAATTTTCAAATATACAATAAAAAGTAAGCAGGATCACTTAATTTAATAATTGCCCTTACCCAAGTTCATTCTGCAAAACCTCAACTTGCAAACTTATATTATTAATAACAACTAATTCCATATGGTTCATTCCTTCCACATTCCCGTACTGGGCCTTGCGTTTTCTATTGACACCCCACTGAAAGTTGCCCATTACGGCATCACCTCAGTTGTCTCCATCGTGGACGATGAATTGATTGAACGTATGCGGGAATTTCATTGTGGGCAATCCAAAATTCCCTACATACCTATTTCCAAAAATGAACCTGATTTCAGAGCCAAGCGTATTACCGCCTACTTAAATATGTTGGATTTGCTGGTTAGCCGTAATACCGAAGCTATAAGAATAGAACAATTTGGTATCGGCAAGGCCATTGATCAATACTTCGAATTCCTTCCTGAAAATTCGATTTTAAAAGCTCTTTACCTGGAAATGCAAAGTGAATCAGATCCAATAAAAAAAGACAATCTGCAACTCTATCTTCGCAGTCAGATTCAGGCCGGTTCGGTGGAGGTCAATATTATGTCTAAGGTAGATAAAGTAAATATGGGTCCAAAAAATGAGCCTTTAAGTGACCAATTCAGTGATGCAATGGCAGCGCTTAGGGGAGCAGCCAATAGTACCCTTCAAACTTCGGTGGTGCTATCCGCCGGACTCAATCCAAGACTTTACAGTTATCTCGCAGATTTTCAGGATTTTAAACCTGACCAAAACGGCCTTTCAAAAAAGAAAATCATTCTCAAAGTCAGCGATTACCGATCGGCACTGATTCAGGCAAAAATTCTGGCAAAAAAAGGAATTTGGGTTTCCGAGTTTCGAATAGAATCCGGCTTGAATTGTGGGGGCCACGCCTTTGCTACTGATGGGTTCCTATTAGGACCGATCCTGGAAGAATTCAAAACAAAAAGGGAGGAATTTTTAATGGAGTTGGGGCAGGTATATCAAAAAGCCATAAATTCAGAACTTAATTCTGACGCCTCACATCCACACAAAAATCCCACTACCCGAATAACCGTACAGGGAGGAATTGGCACCTCAACAGAACACCAATTTCTGATCAACTATTATGAGCTTGATGGGGCTGGTTGGGGCAGCCCATTTCTCCTCGTTCCTGATGCCACGAATGTAGATTCAAAAACCCTATCAGACCTCACAACGGCAACAGCAGATGATTACTATGTAAGTGGTGCCTCCCCATTGGGTGTACCCTTCAACAACTTCCGCAAGAGTTCGGCCGAACAACAGCGACTCGAACGCATCGCAAAAGGCCGCCCAGGGAGTCCCTGCACCAAAAAATACTTGGTTTCAAATACCGAATTCACCAGCGAACCCATTTGCACCGCCTCCAGAAAATACCAACATCGCAAAATAAAACAGTTGCAAGCTGCATCCCTGGAACCCCATGAACTCCAACGACAATTAAACGAAGTCTTAGAAAAAACCTGCCTTTGTGAAGGCCTTGCAACCAGTGCTTACCTCAAAAACGACCTCCAGAAGCCCAAAGAAAACCCAGCCGTTGCCATTTGTCCCGGCCCCAACCTCGCCTGGTTCAACCGCACCTATTCCCTGAAAGAAATGATCGATCACATTTACGGCCGCATCAATCTCCTCCAGCAAGAATACAATCGGCCAAATTTGTTTATCAATGAATTAGACTTATACGTCAAGCATCTCAAAAAATTTGTGGATGACAACCGACATACCCTCAACGAAAAAAAGGAGAAGTATATCAGTAAATTCAAAAATCAATTGAATGAGGGTATTCGTTACTATGAATACATGTACGACCACTTAAGCAGCAATTCACCTATTTTCTCTAAGCAGATGCTTCTACAACTGGAAATTGCCCGCAAAAATCTGGAATAAATACACAACATTCCCGCAATATTATATCACTCCGTTTTCCACAGCAAACTTATACAGGGAGATTTTGGAATCATCCAAATTCAACTTCCTTACGATATTCCGGCGATGCGTCTTGACAGTAAAGGCCGAGAGGCAGAGCTGGTCTGCAATCTCTCTGGAACTATAATCCTTGCACACCAGGCGGATCACCTCCACCTCACGTTTTGTGAGCCTATACTTTTTGAGGAACTCATCAAAATAAGTAAAACCATCCGATGATCCCTGCTGGTTTAGAGAAAAATCGGGAAATACGGATTCACCAGCCATCACATCCTGTATATTACTGACCAGGCGGTACAGATCCTCTGATTTGACCATATAGCCACTGGCACCTGCCTCTTTGCATTGTATGGCAAGCTGCGGAGAATGATAACTGGTAATAACGACAACTTTGAGCGGTAATTGAAGTTTTTTTAATTGGTCCAACACCTGCAGACCATCGGTATGTGGCATATTGAGGTCCAACAGCAACACATCCGCACCAGCCAGCATAGAAGATTGCAGAACCGATTTTCCGTTCCTGAATGTGGCAATGACATCGAATTGCCCGCTCTCCTCAAGCATATCCTTGATCCCTTGTATCACTACCGGATGGTCGTCTGCTATGATGATGCGGATCATATCACAATAATAACATTATTTTTCAAAATGTCACAATTTTGAATCTGCTAAAATTCACCTATACCCATTGCATCCTGCGGTCAGGAGGGATGGTTGTTCCGGATCAGCGGCAACTCGACCATGACAAATGTACCCTGGTTTTCACGTCCGTTGATCTCAATAGCGCCATTCAGGTATTCCACATTGGTTTTCAATAATTTAAGGCCTAATCCATCGGTTTTTAAATCCATATTCAAACCGATCCCGTTGTCTTCGATATAGATTGTGATGGCATGTTCAAATTCGACAATCTGTACCAACAGGTGGGTGGCCCGTGCATGCTTGATGATGTTATTGAGGATTTCCTGAACGATCCGGTACAGACCAAGACAAAATTCCTTGTCCCAGTCGTTTGTATCTTCCAATCCTTCGATCACATCCTCCATCGTCAAGGTACCCGCAGCACCCATAGCTTTCAGCAAATCAAGTATAGCTGGCTTCAGACCTTGTTTTTCCAAGGCTACAGGCATCAGAGAATGGCTGATATTACGTACGGTCTCTCCAACTTCGCTCAGGATTTTCTGTGTGGTTTGAATTTTCACTATGGCATCGCTGCCTGCCGTAAAGACATCGCCCTCAATTTGCTTCACATTGAGCCTGGCAATGGAGAGCAGGGAACCCACCTCATCATGCAGTTTCGATGCGATACGTTTACGTTCTTCCTCTCCGGCTTGCCGCAGGGTCCGGGCCGTTGCAACCCGGTGCTGTTGAGCCAACTGCTGCAGTTGGGCTTCGTGACGCTCCCTCGCCTGACGGCGACGGAGCAACAGGACCAGCGTAGTCGTGCCGAGGAGACCGAGGGCAATGGATCCTGATAGCACAATAATCCAGACACGTTGTGCATGCCGCTTGATTTCGAGTGCCTGGATTTCCTCCCGCTGCCGGGCAAGCTGTAATAGGCGTTCCTTTGCCTGAAGATTATACCGGCTTTCCATTTCGGCATAGGCAGCAAGAGAAGCCTGGTCGTACAGGCTGTCTTTCAGTATGAGCTGATGATTGAGCGCAGCAATAGCCGAATCTTTGGCCATTCCGGGACGGGTCACATCAGCATGGAGGGCTCCCGCCAACTCATAGTATTGGATTTTCAGGTATCTCGGTATATTGGGCAATTGCACATGGTCTTTGACTTTATCTACATAGAATCGGCCCGAATCCGGCTGGTTTTCCCGGAGATACAATTGCGCCAGCCCTGTATGGCTCACCAGATTCTCCGGATGGCCTGGGGCTGAAAGCGAAACAGCCTTTAAGTAATGGGCTTTAGCCTCAGGGATATTCCCTTGGTAAACCGCAAACTGCGCTTCAGCCAACCACTGGACCGCATTCCCATAACTTGCTGCCGGATTTGTCTTCAATTCCCTGCTACGCTGGATGTACTTTGCCACACTATCTGCCTGATCCATCCCAATGTAACAATACAGCAACTGATTGGCGCTGCGCAATTTCTGCTGGGGGTTGGAAGTGGGCAGTTGATGTACTTTCGTATAATACTCGGCTGCCCGGTGCATATTTCCCTGCCGATAGGCATTTTCGGCGACCAGCTCATAAAAGCGGGCAGCGCGGCCATCCGTATTGCTCACAATCTCCAGCATCAATTCATTGAGCAATTCAGTAGCTTCTTCGGTTTCATCGATATTCACCAATGTGGCAGCCAGGTTAAATTTGAAATTGAACAAAACCCGGGAGTCGTCCACGTATTGCATGAGTTGCTGTACTTCCGCATTGCAGGCCCTCACCCGATCCATTTCGTTCCGGACTAAAAACAGGGATACCATGTTTTGCAAGTTCGTGATCCGGTCCACGACCATGCCCGGATCGGTATTTCCTTTGGTAATCGCATCGTGCCGCTCGTGGGCAGCCAACGCTTTTGCGAATGCATTGATCCGGCGATACGTGACCGCCAGGGCATTCAGTGACTCCAGCTTTCCCACCTGCGACAAGCCGTCGATATACGATGCTGCCTCATCCAGGAGTGCCTCAGCATCGGAATGCGCATTTTTATAAATAAGAAACTGTGCCTTATTGGTCAGTAATTGCGGCAATAACTCCGCACCGTCAGCACGAAGGCGTGCATACTTGATCCCATCATCAAGGAGGGTTTCGCTTTCGGGGTTGTAATTGGCTGGATTACGGGTATAGCGGACTATATTGAGCAACTTCTGCCCACCATCAGGAAGTGCCCGGATCGTCGTCAGGTCCACTGGACGCGATTGCTGCGCTCCACCCCCGGGCTGGGAGAAAGCGTCACATAAGAACAACCAGCACAACAGGGTCAGGCAAAAGTAAGGGGTTCGGTTTCTCATCATAACAATTCCATGGACAAGATGATTATTTTTGATGAATTATTTCCAATGGAAAGTAAATTTGTGAATTTATAGTGAACAATAAATTCATGATGAACATAAACCGGGAAAATCTTCCGGTCACCCATCACCTTGTGGCCCAGCTTAATTTGCTATTTTCTTGGATGAAACGAGATTTCCACTGGCATCTTCAAAAAACAATGTATTACACGGTTCCGCCGAAGTATTGAGCGTCCGCACTTCTATGGTAACAGGGTCAAAATATGTACCGGTTACATCTCCGTTTGAGAAATTGAGATTAAATGTCCGGAATTCAGCAGAAAAAAGATTATTTCCATTCCTTTCCCCTATTTTTATAATGTTCTTGAGCACGACATCCCCGGAACTGATGAATCCCTTTTGCATAGCCTTGTCCGCATAAGACTCACTCCCTATTTTCTCATAATGGCCAGTGGTGTTTTTGATCCTGATTTCATAAGGACCCCTAAATCCAAATTCATAATAATACCAAAGGCCATCGGGAGTACATCCGGTACCGAAATCATCCAGATCCGGATCATCTGAAGTGGAACAGGCAATAAAACCGAACGAGAGAACAACAAGCAGTATGATTAGCTTTTTCATTTTCAACATTTTATGGATTAAAAAATCAGTTCGCATTAAAATCCAGAACAGTCCAGCTCTTCCCACACAATAAAGGCTTGCTTGAATTCGTTGTTATGCACATATTGTGAGCATTTGTTCGCTATTTCCAAAAGCCTGATCGCTGTTGCTTTTATGGTGTAGCATCCACCGGTACTTGGGTTGACAGAGAAATCATTCACCTGTTGGGCAAAAAGGTACGTTTCCTCCTCAAGCCCGTCACAACCCGGCGGATCCACTTCATTTTTCGAACATCCGGCCATCAACGACATTGCACATACGGCAAATAAAAATTGCTTTAACTTTTTCATATTGTTCAGTTTTTGGTATTTGTTATCTTCGTTGTTTACTGTATATGTTGATCCCCGCAGCAAATCCGGGGTCGCCCCGGCCCACCAAAACATCTCCAAAAATACCTACCCGTTTTCCTAAGCGATACGACCCGCCTAAGCGAAACATGAAACCAAAATCAACGGATGATGTGGATAGGTCTCCACCACCTACATCACCAAAAGTAACCACCGTAGTATAACTATAACTCACACCCAACAATCCCCCTGCATAGACTGCTGCTTTGCTTTTATCCAGTTTAAACAATTCATTGAAATAGTAGGCTGCACCCAACAGGCCTGTCGTCAACAGGTTCGACACTTCCACTCCTCCTGCCTCGGTATAATGTCCATTTAAGTGCAGCCCCCAGGAAATAGCCGCATTTGTTTTTCCAACAAATTCGTCACGGAGCAAATGGATGGTTGGGATCATTGTTACACCAATGCTGTTCAGCACCACACCGATGCTACCTATACCCCGGTCAGTTTCACGTGTAAATTGGTATTCAGACAACCCGACAGCTTTTGATGCGGCGCTTTCAATGATAGCCGTGGTCGGCGTTTCTTCCGGCGTGGTTCCCGGACTGTTTACCGGACTGTTTACCGGAACTTCATCAAACACCTCCCGTTCCCCATTCTGATAAATAATCATAAAAATATCCGTCTTTCCAATGGTATAAGTCGGCCCGTCCTGCATATCCCATCTTTTGTACTTGACATCAGACGAAAGGATTTCCAGAACCCTGACTTTAAGTTCGGACTTATCGGTTTTGACAATGATATCCTGAGCTGGTGCCGTCACAGCCATCAGTAAAATAAATGCAGTAATGATTATTTTCATCATGTTCATCATTAAATACTCAAATTTAATCAACCAACGGTTGAACATCACAAATCTACTTGATGCGCCTGCGACCCTCCAATACTCACAAGTGGGTATTTTTTAATCTATTCCGCATGAGCGATTGAATATATAGGATAACCTAATGATGAGATTCTGCCTCCGATATTGAATTTTCTTTTTAAATTAACACTTCTATCATTACCTTTGAGAACATCTATCTGCATATTATAGATCATGACAAGATTCACCCTACCGAGAAGGAAACTTTTTATACTTCACCTGCTGGCCATATGGATGCTTGCTGGCTGTGCCACTGTGTCATTCACTCCGGCCGAGAGGCATCAAAACAAATATGAGATCAATCAGGAGATTGCTCCCGACCAAAAAATCGCAGAATTCATATTGCCCTACAAACAGCAAATGGAAGCGGAAATGAACCGGGTCATCGGCCACTCGGAAGTCATGCTTACCAAACCAGGCAATCAAGCCGAAACCCTCCTTGGCAACTTCTTCACCGAGGCACTACTGCACGAAGGACTCAAACTGGATCCAGATATTGACTTTGCATTTGGAACAAAAGGAGGTTTGCGTATAGAATTGCCAAAAGGAGACATTACCATGGGGCATATCTTCGAATTGATGCCATTTGAAAATCAATTGGTCATTCTGGAATTAACTTCTGAAAAAGTAGAGCAACTGGCCCAATATATTGCTTCCAGTAATGGACAGCCGGTGGGTGGAATGCAAATGCAAATCCACGATGGGATGGCAAGAAATATCAGCATTGGTGGACAGCCGTTGGAAAAAAACAAAACCTACAAACTCCTGACCTATGACTATCTCGCCAATGGAGGAGACAACTCCAAAGGACTTGACAATCCGGTCAGCCGGGTGGATTTCCAGCAAAAGGTCCGGGAGACCCTAATCGATTATATTACCGGATTGACCCAAGCAGGACAATCCATAAATACAACATTGGATGGAAGAGTCATCATTAGTAAATAGACGCAGATTTCTGCAACAGGCGGGCACCTTACTGGTATCTGGAGGGATCGCAGGTTCTCTTCCCTCACAAGTCTTTGCCAAAGATGTGGATTACACCACCCTTACCATTCTTCACACCAATGATGTGCATAGCCGTATCGAACCCTTTCCAATGGACGGCTCAAGAAACCAGGGATTGGGAGGTGCTGCCCGACGCGCCACACTCATAGATCAAATCAGAAAAGAACAACGCAACGTACTATTGTTCGATGCAGGAGACACTGTCCAAGGCACCCCCTATTTCAACTTGTTTGGTGGCAAACTCGAAATGGACCTGATGAATAAAATGGGTTATGACGCTGCCACATTCGGCAATCATGAATTTGACAATGGGCTTGAAAAATTGGCAGACATGGTCCAACATGCCAAATTCCCCTTCTTAGTTAGTAATTATGATTTTTCATCAACTCCCATGGAAGGTCTTTCTCAACCTTACCGAATTTTCAGCAAAGGAGGTTTGAAAGTTGGTGTATTTGGGCTGGGAATAGAGTTGGATGGACTGGTTGATCCGGTTTTGTGTCAAGGTGTAAAATATAATTACCCGGTTGCCGTTGCGAATGAAATGGCAGGTAGGCTCAAACAGGATCTGAAATGTGATCTTGTGATTTGTCTCTCTCATTTGGGATACCAGTATCGGGACAATAAAGTATCTGACACAGTCCTGGCAGCTAACACTTCCGGAATTGACCTGATTATTGGCGGACATACCCATACCTTCCTTCCGGAGCCGGAACAGGTCAAAAACCTTTCCGGTGGTATCACTACCATCAATCAGGTAGGTTTCGGCGGCATCAATCTGGGTAGGATTGATTTTGTTTTTGAGAAGAAAACAGGCAAAAGAAGACTGTTTGCACAACAATACACGGTTGGTGAGCAAGTTTTGGTCTAAAAACCAGACCCGCTTAAACAAGGTTACAACAAGCAAGGCTCCATTTAAAAACTTCATTTAAAACATTTTAACTGAGACACTCATGCGAGAACTTTATCGCATATACATTGAGTCCTATAGAGGTTTGACTCGTGCAGCCTGGATGCTGGCATTGGTCATGCTCATCAACCGGACGGGAGCCATGGTTCTCCCTTTCCTGGGCATTTATATGGCAAATGAATTGGGTTTTAATCTCGCCGAAGTAGGTGTAGTGCTTGCGTTTTTCGGTTTGGGTTCTATGGCCGGCTCCTGGCTGGGGGGATGGTTAACGGACCGGATCGGCAATTTTTGGGTGCAATCCCTGAGCTTATTACTCTCCGTACCCCTTTTTCTCATCATTCCCCTATTCGATACGGTAAACGAACTGTCCACTCTCATTTTCATTCTAAGTCTGATCGCAGAAAGCTTCAGGCCCGCCAATTCGGTGGCTGTAGCCCGCTTTGCCAAACCCGAAAATATCACACGTGCCTTTTCCCTCAATCGAATGGCAATTAACCTGGGATTTTCGATTGGACCCGCTGTTGGCGGAATATTAGCCACCATATCTTACAACTGGATTTTTTATGGTAATGCATTTGGTGTCTTCAGTGCGGCTGTAGTGTTTATCATATTCTTTTATGCTAAAAAACCAAAAAATTCCAAAACAGAGCAAAAAACCCCAACTGTAGC
>Ga0172382_10012487_pt1 | contig 11069 bp, 8 predicted proteins | sample Leawel138RmetaG_FD_122245 | JGI IMG/M metagenome (GOLD analysis project Ga0172382, IMG submission 122245) | Leachate microbial communities from a municipal landfill in Southern Ontario, Canada - Leachate well 138R metaG | ecosystem: Engineered > Solid waste > Landfill > Unclassified | place...
CTTCAACAGTTCCTGCGCTTGCATAAGTGGCATCAGCAGAAGCAACATACTTCTCAGCAGTGTAGGTAGCACCAGCACCGGCATACCATGCGCCAGAAGAGAGGGTGTAGCCGCCGTTCACGTTGACGCTGATCTCTTCGGTAGCAGCGAAGTCAACAGAAGCACCAAGTGCCTGGGAATTGACCAGATCCTTGCCGGTTACTTCGATATCGAACTTGTCGACAGCAAAAGCAGCCTTCACAGAAAGGATGTGAGTGGTCGCAGTATAAGCAGGAGTAGTAGCATCGTCTTCAGTAGCATAGTAGACATCCAAGGTGACAGGATCGATCACAGCATTCACTGCAACCTCAGCCTTAAGGGTGTTATCATAAGCCACGTCAGCAGCTACGCTGGCGGTGACTTCTTCTATGGTGTAGGTTCCCTTTGCGGAAGCAGAAACAGCCTTGTTATTGTCTTCCAACAGTCCAGCGGCACCGAATGCCAAGGTCAGACCATCGGCGAGCTCGAAATCAGGAGTCGTTACCGATCCGAAGAGGCTGAAAAGGCCATTCTTGAAATTGTTATCAGCACCACCATAGGGGACGCTCAGGCCGAACGTGTAGTCAGCATACATGACCTCGATACCAACTTCACCATTGGAAACGAAATCGGAAGGATCCAGATCAAGCGCTTCTTCATCAGCGGTATTGTCCGTGTCGATTGCAGAAGAGGCGAAGTTGGGAGCAGCCATCGCACCGAGGATACCGACGTACCAGTTGTCGCCGATGATCTTGGCAGAAGTGATCTCAGCATTGCCAGCAATGTTTGCAACGTGCGGATCAGTTCCACTTGCAAGATCTTCGAAATCGAAAGCCAGCGTGAGCTCAGCCTGGATCTCAGCGTAGATATCGCCCTCTCCGGCATTGTCGACCAACTGCTCGAAGAACACGATGTCACTGGTCACCAGCGCATCATTCACAAATCCATAGTCACCACTTTGCAGATTGACGCCGAAAGATGTTTCAGCCTCACCCGTGAAGCCGGCGAAAGCCACGCTGCCCACGAGTACCAGAACCAAAAGTACTGCAGAAATCTTCTTCATACTTCCTCCAAAAAAATTCGGGACAGGCGCAAAGACCCGCTTCTTCCCTTTTCTCGTTATACAAGACGGATTATAACAACGCCCCATATAGCTGTCAAGTTAAATTCATATTCGATTGAATAGTTACATGCAAATCATATAAAACTCATGCAAACCCCAGAATAGTGATGAAATACCAAAATTCTCCCTGTTACTCCCACATTCCGGGAAGGTTTGGAGGGGAACCCTTGATGGTGTTTCCCTGTGCTTTCATGAATATTTATGCAAAGGCGCTCTGGTCCAACTCCATGATCTCATCACACCAACGGGGGATCGAAACCGATACGGTCTTGGTGAGCACCACAGGGTTGGCAAGCTCGAACATATGCTCCATCTTGATCGACTCGCCAGCCAACCTCACGATCAGTTCGCGGATACCCTGCAAGTTGAGAGAAGCACACAGTGAGTCAAAGAGAAAGTGGAATACCCCAAGACCTTGGAACTCCGCCTTCACCCCGTAACAACGGATGATCGCCATCCCCTCATCGGGATATATCCTGTAACGGATGAACGCCACGAACTGCCCGGAGAGCGACAGCGCCACCAAGTGCCGGTCATCGGCATGCTCCTTCCACGCTTCCCTGACCTGGATCGCCACATGGCGATCCGTGCGATGTCCTGACTGCTCCAACTGCACGGCCAGACGCTCGCCGATCTTTCTGATCTCATCCACGTGGGATGCCGCATCATCGGTGAGGGTGAAGTCCTCACGGATCAACTCATCGGGACGGTCATCAGGGGCTTCCTCACCGAGGCGTGCGAGACGGAACGCCTCGTCATGGCGCTCATACCAGTGGAAGATCCTTCGGCGGATCTCCTTATCCTTATAATAGTACCACAACCGCTCCAACGAAGGCTGTTCGTGCAACACATCCTTGAACTGCCTGAAAACCCCCTTGCCCGATTGCAATACGTGCCTGAGCCGCTCACGGTACAGCGGATTGCGCAAGGTGGAGACGAACTTCTCCATCGTCCTGAATCCGTCGGAAGGGTACCACGGAGGAAGCTCGAGAAACCGGTTCGGTTCGATCGCCTTGCGGTCCTCGACGAACACCGTCTCGGTGATCGTGCCCTCCTTCAGGTCCAGGCAATATGCATTCGCCTGGTCTTCCATGCAGAAGATCACCTGATACAAGAACTCATCGGAAAGAGGAGGAAGCATATACCCCTTGGACTCTTCAGTTACTTCCATATGCACAGTGTACCTGCCACAGGCGTATTTGAAAAGGGAAATGGGAGCGATACAGGTCCTGTCCTTGACAATCGATACGAAAACAACGATATTTTGGACATACCCTTACATAGGAGAGAATATTCATGAGTATCATTGAATTTGTAGAAGCACGGGAGATCATGGATTCGCGTGGAAACCCCACCATTGAAGTCGATGTGATCCTTGAAGACGGTTCGATGGGCCGTGCCGCCGTTCCTTCGGGAGCATCCACCGGCGTTCACGAGGCTGTCGAATTGCGCGATGGCGATAAAAAGCGCTTCATGGGCAAGGGCGTCCTGAAAGCTGTAGACAACGTAAATACCCTGATCGCTCCCGAACTGGAGGGCATGGATGCCCTTGACCAGGTGGCGATCGACCAAGCCCTTCTCTCACTCGACGGGACCGAGAACAAGGGCAAGCTCGGCGCGAATGCAATCCTCGGGGTCTCGATGGCTGTTGCACGCGCTGCCGCCGACTTCCTCGGCGTTCCCCTGTTCAAGTACCTTGGCGCTTACCACGCCTGCGTCCTCCCCGTTCCGATGGCGAACATCCTCAATGGCGGAGCCCACTCTGACAACAAGGTCGACTTCCAGGAGTTCATGGTCATGCCGATCGGCGCTCCCAGCCTTCGCGAGGGTGTGAGATGGACTGCCGAGGTCTTCCACAACCTGAAGAGCGTGCTGAAGAAGCGCGGCTACAACACCGCAGTTGGTGACGAAGGCGGTTTCGCTCCCGACTTGCAGTCGAACGAAGAGGCCCTCGAAGTGATCATGGAGGCGATCAAGAACGCCGGCTACAGTACTGGCCGCGACGGTGATTTCATGATTGCTCTCGATCCTGCCGCGAGCGAGCTCTATGATGAGAAGACCAAGACCTACCAGCTCAAGTGGACCACCGGCGAGAAGCTGACCAGCAAGCAAATGGTCGAGCTGTGGACCAGCTGGGCAGAGAAATACCCGATCATCTCGATCGAAGACGGCATGGCCGAGGACGACTGGGAAGGCTGGAAGATGCTCACCGATGCGATCGGCGACAAGGTCCAGCTCGTCGGCGACGACCTGTTCGTCACCAACACCAAGAGACTGGAGATGGGTATCAAGACCAAGACCGCGAACTCCATCCTGATCAAGGTGAACCAGATCGGTACATTGACTGAGACCTTCCAGGCCATCGAGATGGCTCACAAGGCCGGCTATACCGCAGTGGTGTCCCACCGCTCCGGTGAGACCGAGGACAACTTCATCGCAGACCTGGTGGTAGCGCTCCAGACCGGACAGATCAAGACCGGGTCGATGAGCCGTTCCGACCGGATGGCGAAGTACAACCAGCTGATGAGAATCGAGGATTACCTTGGCGATACCGCGCAGTACGCAGGCAGGAAGGCATTCAAGGTTCTCGACTGAGTCTCTCGCTTCGATTGCATCAATCGGGCTTGTCGTGCAAATTTGCATGACAAGCCTTTCTTTTTGCCCAATTTCTTGCATGCTGCTGGAAAGAGTGCTATAGTGGGCGTACCATAAAACTTGAGCAGGTAGTGGAATCAAAGCCTCGTATCACCGAGTGTACGAAGCACGTAGCACCACCACGTTTTCCAGCTCTACATCAGGTAGCACCACCAAGGAAAAGGGGACCGTACAGATCATGAAAACTGCAAAGAACCTTCGCTCTCGCATGCTTTGCATGCTTGTCCTCACGATTGTCGTGGCACACAACGCATTCGCCGATCCCCTGTTCGGCTTCCAACTCAGTCCCGGATCTCCGCTTCACCGCCCCTATCTTGCGGATCCGTTCAATACCGATTTCGCATTGAACTATGTGATGCTCGACTCCGCTGAGTCCCGTCCCGCATACCTTTACAAGGTGAAGGAGGTTGACGGAGCGGTCACCTATGAAGGGTATGACATCGACCAGTACTACACGAAAGGAACAACCATGCTCCAGATGCGGGCGGGTACGGCCATTCCCTTCGCCCGGATTTCCTTCAATGGAACACGAGTACTCCCATCGCTTGAAGTCGAGGCAGTGATGAGGGGAAGCTTCCGTTCCATGTTCTTTGCCTACAGCGGTACCGACAACCTCGGTTTCGACGGGACCTACTCCTATGGGGCGAGTGCCAAGGTAGGCAGCTTCCTCACCCTTTTCTACGGGCGAAAGCACCACTCCGGACACATGGGTGACGAGATCCTGATGAAAGTGGAGGAACGGGTGGCACACACGGGACCTTCATTGTTCGAGAACACCCTGATCGACTATGTACGTCAGGATCCCATCACTTATGCGGTTTCCTTGAGCCCGATGCAGAATATCAGGTTGTATGGGGAGCTCAGGATCGGGGATACGGGCCGGATCCTCAAGCCCCGATTCAGCAGCCCCGATGCGATCGAGGATGGCTATCGTGGGCGAGAGATCGAGGTGGGAACCGAACTCAGCTTTCCCATTCCCCTGCTCGGGGACTTCAGCCTTGCGTTCGACATGATCTTCCATGAGGTGGGCAAATTCGTTCCCGTGGGTAGCGGAGCGCTGAAGAACGGTGAGTACCAGAACTATAGCTTCGTCTATGACAAGGAGGCTCCCTGGGAGACTGAGATCCAGATCGTTGTCTCGCAAGCGCTCTCACGGAGAACCGATGGGATGAAAGCGAGACTCATGGCAACGTATCACAAGGGAAGATTCCCGCTGTTCGCATTCCACATGAGCAAAGGATCGTACCTGGCAGTCGGTGCATCATTCAGTTTCTAAGTTGCTTCGTTCCCTGATCAGTCGAACCTTTCCATGAATGAAGAGATATCCCTCGAAGAGAATCCTTTCCTGAAGAGCAGCTGACGTATCTGTTCTTTTTGGTCCGCCCCTTTCCGCAACAGCTTCATGCAAGCTTTCTGCATGGCCTCATTGACCGCATCCTCATCTGAGAACCAACGGGAAAGCACCTCAGCGGCGACCGTGCGGTCGACTCCCTTCTGCTGCAATCTTCTGAGCAACAGGCTCGAGCCCTCAGGATTCTTGCGTTGCCGGGAAGCGACGAACTGTTCGGCGAATCGCTCGTCGCTGAGATACTTCTCCGTTTCAAGCCGATCGAGTTCAGCAACGATCATGTCGGAAGGAAACTCCTTCATGCGAAGCTTCAGTTCCAACTCCTTTCTGGTATGCTCGCGCATCGCAAGATAATCCAACGCTTTCTGCCTGAGCCGTATGCCCACGATTTTCTGCCGCAGGGACTCGAACTGCTGGAGGGATAGCTCGTCTCCTTCATGTAACGAGAATTGGGAAAGTTGGGACTCTGGAATGAAAAAAGAGGAGCCTTCGACAGGAACGGCAAAGAAACCGTCCTGTGAAGCTCCCCTTCGAATGGTGGCGAACACCATCGGAAATCCTTGCGCTTAGCGCTTGGAGAACTGGAACTTGCGGCGTGCTCCGGGCTGACCGTACTTCTTGCGCTCGACCATGCGCGAATCACGGGTCATGAAACCGTTGGCGTGAAGCGCCGGCCTGTTGGCCTCGTCGTACTCGCACAGGGCACGGGCGATACCGTGACGGCATGCACCCGCCTGACCGGTGGGACCGCCGCCGGAAACGTTGATCACCAAGTCGAACTTGGCGAGGTTGTCAGTCACATCGAGCGGCTGCTTCACCATGTAGACGTACAGGGGATTGCCGAAGTACTCGTCGACGTTGCGGCCGTTGATGGTGATCTTACCTTCGCCATCGCGCAAGTAGACACGAGCGACCGCAGTCTTGCGGCGACCGGTACCGAGCCCGAGATTCACATTCTGTTTTTCGCTTTTCTTCGTTGCCACTTTCCTGCTCCTGCCTTAGATTTCCACCTGGATGGGCTGCTGTGCTGCATGCGGATGGGTATCTCCGGCATACACTTTCATGTTGGTGAACAGCTTGTTCCCCAAAGGACCCTTGGGAAGCATGCCCTTGACAGCGTGCTCCATCGGGAAGGTCGGCTTGCGGACGACCATGTCAGCATACGACTCGGTGGTCAGGCCACCCGGATAATTGGAGTGACGATAATACATCTTGTCCTGATACTTGTTGCCAGTAAGCGCAGCCTTCGCAGCGTTGATGATGATCACGAAGTCGCCCATGTCCTGGTGAGGAACATACTCAGGCTTGTTCTTGCCACGGAGAATCCGCGCGGCAGCAACTGCCACACGACCCAATTCCTTTCCTTCGGCGTCGATCACATACCACTTCTTCACGATCGTTGCCGGTTTTACAAATATAGTCTTCATCTACATAACCCTATGTACAAGGAAGGACTGGCCTCCCTCGTGTAATATTCCGCAATCAGCGGTGTATCGTTACACATTTTCCCAATGTATGTCAATACATGGCGATAGTTTCACACCTTCACGAGATACTTTCCGGCTACCTGCGCGAACGCCGCGATCTCACCATCCGTCCAATACGGAGGCAGGATCATCGGTATCCCGCTGCCGGGGGGCAACACCACGTTCGCAGCCAAAGCCGCCGCATGGAATTCCCGGTATGCCGCCTCGTCAAGACCGCTCATGCAATACGGACCGCACGAACGGGCCATCATCGGATGCAACGCCGTCTCCCGGAAGAACCGCTTCTTCTGCTCACTGCCCATCGACAACAACGAACCCACGGTCTTGACCATGAGGTCGAGGACCAAAGGCGAGATGGCATCGGATGGTGGCAGCTCGTCGGCAAGGGCCGCATCCCTGACGCACACGATCTCGCAGACAAAATTCCCTGGGAAAGGAAGGATTGGGATGAGGACCTCGGCAGTGACCTCAACATCTGCAAGAAATGGACGCCAAAAGGCTACGGACTGACCGGCTTCGATATCGGCGACAGCAGGATCGGCGATGACGAGTGGAGCATCATCTGAACCGAAAACCTGTTGCAACGCCTCTACCGCGTGGCGCCGATTGTCATAAAGACGCACGGCGCGATACGTGGGCAGCAGCCGTTCCACTATCTTTTCGAGCCTTCCCCGGTGGACTGTCGGATACTCGGCGAGCAGACCACGCGAGGCGGTTCCCTTGATCGCACGAAGCATTCCGTCAGGCCTGTGCCCAAGGATTGCCCTACCATGGTTCTGAAAAAAATCGAGGTATCGCACGCCATCACGGTCATACAGGTGGTACTCCCGGGCGCGGACGACAAGAGGCATACTATATGGAGGATGACTGTCTTGTCTACCCATGAGGGGCATCATATCAGTCACGGGCCAATTTCTCAAGCACGACATTCTCCGAGAAGAACGTCGTGACCTTCCCCGTGGAGAAGCGCACGTCGACCATTTCCTTGCCACGGACTGTCCGCACGCCTTGCACCTCGCCTTCGCCGAAGATGTCATGGTAGACCCGGTCGCCGAGTTCGAAGGATCCTTTCGGTCCTTGGGAGGGCCTCTTCGATCCGTTCGATGAGAATTGCCTGACCGGATCGAGGATGATGTTCGCATTCCGTCCCATTCCCTTGCGAAGCGCACCGCCGTACGAATCCTGGCGCATCCTGCGCTCCTCCAGCATGCTCTGCCCTCCGTACGGGGAGGTCGAGCCGACCGGCAGGCCCTCGATCTCGAGCAGATCCTTGGGAATCTCGGCAAGGAACCGGGAGGGAATCTGATAATTGCTTTTTCCCCACATGGTCCTCCGGTTGCACGAGAAGAGGAAGAGCTGTTTCCGCGCACGGGTGATCGCCACATAGAAGATACGGCGCTCCTCCTCGATATCTGCGTCGCTCTCGCTCGCCTTGCCGGGGAACAGTCCCTCCTCGAGCCCGGTGATGAAGACCCGGTCGAACTCGAGTCCCTTGGTGTTGTGCATCGTGATCAGCGAGACTCCCGGCTTGTCGGAGGGATCCTTGTGGCCGATCGTCGTGGGATCGAGCATGAGGGATTCGAGGAACATGCCCAGCCCCTCCCGACCCGCAGGGTATTCCGACACGGTCGTGACCAATGTGCCGAGGTTCTCGGTCTTGTCGGTCTTGTTCCGCTCGTCCTGGTCACGGTAGTAGGCAATCAAGCCCGATTCCTCGAGCAGGAACTGCAAGGCCTCCGCGTTGTCCACCTCAAGCCGTCGGGCGGCTTCACCGAACAAGGCGGCGAACCGGGAAGCACCCGCAGCTGCCTTTCCCGTGAGCACTCCCTCCTGGACGGCAACCTCCAGCGCATCGACCAGACTGATGTTCCGCCGGAACGCAAGATCGGTCACGCGATCGACCGAGACATCCCCGATGCCCCGTGCAGGCTTGTTCACCATTCTCTTGAAATTCACCTCATCGTTGTGGTTCATGACGAGAGAGAGCAGCGCGAGCGCATCCTTGACCTCCTCTCGGTCGTAGAAACGCAAGGCTCCGATAACCTTGTACGGGATGCCGCTTTGGGTGAAGAGGGTCTCGAAGGCCACCGATTGCGCGTTGGTCCGGTAGAGAACCGCCGCGTCATCATAGGAACCGCTCTTTCGCAACTCCATCGCAACCCGCAACGCCTCGTTGCGCTCATCGGAGAGATAGACAAGCGTGCATGGCTGACCATCAGCCTTCTCGGTCCACAGTGTCTTGGGGTGTCTCCCCGTATTGTGGGAGATCACGTTTGCCGCGACTGCAAGTATGCGTTTCGACGAACGATAGTTCTGTTCCAGCTTCACGATGCGCGTATTCGGATACACATCGGGAAAGGAGAGGATGTTTTCCACCTCTGCACCACGGAAACGATAGATGCTCTGGTCATCATCACCGACGACACAGATGAAGGTCCCGGGACCGACCAAGCTCTTCAGCAGCGTGAACTGGGAGATATTGGAGTCCTGGTACTCATCGACCAGGATCATCCTGAACCGCCTGCGTATCATCGTGGCGACACGCGTGTCACGCTCGAGCAGCTCGATGGACCTGCCGATGAGATCGGCGAAGTCGACATTCCCCACTTGGCGGAGCCTCTTCTCATACGCTTCGAACTGACGGGCGAAGCTTGCATCCTTCCTGAAATCGGCAAGATCGGGGCTTTCGGGTGACAGTCCCATGTCCTTGGCCAGGGAGATCGCCTTCGCGACCGGAGAGAGCTCGGTCTTCTTGCTGCCGGGGAAACAGGAGGCGAGCAGGGAGAGCGAGTCCTCGTCATCATAGATACTGAACGAACTGTCCAAACCTATCGAGGAGCCGTAGCGCCGCAAGAGCCATGCACCGAAGGAGTGGAAGGTCCGGACATGCATCTCCGACAGATCCATATCGCCGAGCATCCGTCCGACACGATCCTTCATCTCCTTCGCCGCCCGGTTGGTGAACGTGACGGCGAGGATCTCCCAGGGCTTCAAGCCGAGCACATCGATCGCGTAGGCGATTTTGGTGGTGATCACGCGGGTCTTGCCGGAACCGGCGCCCGCAAGGACCAACAACGGCCGTCCGTTCTCAAGCACCGCCTCACGCTGCGGTCCGTTCAACTCCTCGAGATAGCGGTCGATCCGACTCATCGCGACGCTCCGCCGGAGAGGGGAATGGCCTCAAGATCGATGCCGTTCACCCGAGAGATCCCGCACCGGACCATCGTTCCGGGAACCAGGTTGCGTCCCATGACCACGGTCAAGCCGTCGACCTCGGGTGCTTGGTGGGCGGTCCGTCCGATCGCAAGGTCCTCGCCCTCGACCAATTCTTCGATCAGGACATCCTGCTCGGTCCCGACAAAACGCTGCAGACGATCCATCGTGAGCTTCTGCTGGATCGTCTCCAGTTCTTTCTGCCATCGTGCGGCTCTCTTCCCCATCGCCTTGTGTTCCGTCGCGGTCCTGTCACGGTATGCGGGGGTCCCCTCCTCCCTCGAGTAGACGAATGAGCCGACCCAATCCAGCCGGGCTTCCTCGACGAACCGTTTCAGCGTAGCGAAGGTCTGGTCCGTCTCCCCCGTGAATCCGATCATGAACGTGGAACGCACGGTCGCTTCGGGAAGGACGGTCCGGATCGATTCAACCAACTCCAGGTAGGTGCGGCTGTCACCAAGACGTCCCATGGGACGCAATACATCGGGGTGAGCGTGCTGGAACGGGATGTCGAAATAGGGAATGACTTTCGGATTCTCCGCTACGAAAGCCGGCAATTCGCGGGGAAAGGCATCGGGGTGGATGTAGAGCATCCGGATGCGGAAGTCTCCCTCGATGGCAACCAAGGCCTCAAGCAACCTCAGGAATTGTGAGCGCTTCTGCTCACCGTCGGTTCCATAGGCGGCCAGGTCCTGTGCGATCAGGTTGATTTCCCGGATACCCGAACCGACCAGACGCTCAGCCTCCCCGATGATGGCGTCGAACGGACGGGAACGCAAGGAGCCGCGGATCAGCGGGATCGCGCAGTAACGGCAGCGGTGGTTGCACCCTTCCGATATCTTCAGATATGCGGAGCCGGGAAAGTTGAACAGCTTCCCCCGCCTGTCGCTCTCCTCGGTGATCAGCGGATAGGCTGGCAAGTCAACCACCCGTTCCCCGGCCAAGATGCGCCGTACGAGGCCAGTGATGTGGCGCAGGTCCCGGTTGCCGAAAATCCCATCTGCCTCGACCAGCTCCTTCTCGAGCTCTTTGCCATACCGTTGGCTGAGACAACCGGTCATGATGATCTTTGCCTGGGGATATTGCTCGCGCAATGCGAAGAAGGTGTTGACCGATTCTTCCCTGGCACTCTCGATGAAGCCGCAGGTATTGACGAGGATCACATCGGCCTGGTCGGCATTGTCGACGGAGAGACAACCCGATCCGACCAATTCATCCACCATGA
>Ga0172382_10012489_pt1 | contig 11069 bp, 25 predicted proteins | sample Leawel138RmetaG_FD_122245 | JGI IMG/M metagenome (GOLD analysis project Ga0172382, IMG submission 122245) | Leachate microbial communities from a municipal landfill in Southern Ontario, Canada - Leachate well 138R metaG | ecosystem: Engineered > Solid waste > Landfill > Unclassified | place...
AAGATCGGTTTCATGGTCTTTTCTCCACTGGGGGTTGTGAGATTAACATGGCTCACTATTTAAAGCTTGTCAACCCCAAAGTTGAATTCCGGTCATGATACCATGCTTCCTACCATCTTCATGTCCACGCGGACACCGAAGTGCTCTTTCACAGCCTTCATTATCGGACCCTTTCCTTCGACCTCTATGGTATCCAGGAAATCCCTCACTTCTTGTTCAGAGACCATCGACGGAAGGTACCTGTTCAGAAATTCGAGCTCTCGAAGTCCCTCGACTGTAGCCCGAATATTCATGTTTTCCTCTGTCGTTCCCCTCAACTTTTTGAGAACCCGGACAGCATCGTGATCATTAGTTTCCCGTGTTTGTCCGATCTTCCCGAGGGCCATGATTTCAGATATCACGAAAGTCGAGAAAGGAGCAAGAGGATCCTTTGCTTTCCGAAGACGGATGCTATCGGCTTTGATCTGGGATAGGATGTCCATTACATCATTCCTAGAGCGGCCTTGTACAGATCGAGGATGGCTTCCTCTTCTGCAAGTTCATCCGGCTTTCGTTTCCGGAGGGCGACAATTTTGCGCAGGATCCGTTGATCGAAACCACGTCCTTTTGCCTCTGCCATCACCTCGCGTTGCTGAAGCAAAATCTCATGCCGTTCAGCGGCCAGAGTTTCAAATCGCTCAATGAATTGCCTAAGTTCATCCCCGATAATTCCATTGCTGTTGTGCCCGGTCATATCATCGTTCATTCTCAACTAACTCCTTCAATTGTATCGCGGCTTCCACTGCCGCATCAAATTCTTCTCGGTTGTTGGACAGTGCAACGCACGTCCATAGTTGTTCCATGGACAGTCCACTGAAGAAGGCATTGCCTATCGCGGAACCCATATAATTCCAATCTGTGATTTCAAAGTTCGGTCGGTGTCGCAATTTGAAGTGTACCGTCTCGAACAATCAGGGTATGCCTTTTACACCCGTGAATATTGCCCACCAGCCGGTGATATTCCCTGCCGCCGTCAATGCAGATTTCCTTGTCGGATGTGCAAAAGAAGTCGTGTCGGTGCCGTGAGAAAATAATTTCCCCTCCCGATTCCACGGCATCAATTTCTTGATCTTCGATCCAAGCTCCGTTGGTGACCATGAGATTGCCCGCCTGATAATACAGGGCCATGTATCGCGACTTTGAAACCGGATGGGGCTCGGCCGTATAGAATACTGAACAGGAGACGCCCTTATGTTCAGTTGATACTACAAATTTCGCATCATAGTGTTCTTCCACCTTTCGGAGATTGTCCGGGGTAAAGTGGAGGCAATGATTGATAATTTCAGGCATGAAGTTCCATATCTCCTAGCAATCTTACCGCTTTGGGATCCGTTCGATCACGGACAAAAATATAGGCACAGGTGTCCAGGGGAATCAGATGAGTGACCTCGCCGTCCCGAATCGGATAAGTCGGATCACGGACAATACCTGCCACGAAACCATCATTTATCGCGAAATGAACCTTTTCCGCAATCGTGTCCCAATCAGCCCCGAGGACAATCGTTGTCCCGAACCCCTGAATTGTCTGTTTGGACCAGTCGATGAGATCATGTCTGTCCCGTTCGGAGAACCTGCTTTCAACCTCGTGGACGAACATGTTGGCAGCGTGACACGCTTGGGCACACGCCTTTCCAGGATTCATTGATGCCAGATCCGTGCGCATCAGAATATACAGAGTTTCGAGTCCTGTGATCATGAACTTTTCTCCCGGGAACTGATCAGAGTAATGACGGTGACCATTACAATTGCCACGTTTGTGAACACGGAGGCCGCTACAGTCGCGATCCAGCCATCGATGAACATGAAATACCAAAGAGGAACCAGAGATAGTTTGGCCAGCAAAATCAAGAAGATTGCCAATGAGATAGTCGGCACCACGGTTTGATTTTCGGCCATTTTCCCGATCGCACTCTTGATTACCAAGTCGGTTCGAACCAAGGCCAGTGATACCAACCCGAAACCGACCCAGATCAATGTGCCAAGGACCCACATGAATCCTTCGTGCACCAAAAGGCCCAGGATAAGGAGAGTGTAAGGAAAGAACACGCTCAGTGAGGTTCGGAGAATGTTGTCGATCATTGATTTTCCAGTCTATTAGTGAAGTGTGTCCGTCACCGCAGGCATCATCTCAAACATTTCCCTCGCGTAGGAACCGTGACCGGCTTTGATGATTTCCACGACTGAAGCATATCTATCGTGACAATCTACCGGAAGCACTTTCAGTCCCTTGAACCGCTCGTCATATTCTTCCACACGGTGAATGAACTGGATCGCGGAAACCTCATCATCAAAAGTAACCGCTCGATCTACCGCTACCACGTTCTGCGTGGAGAAGAAGGCAACATTCTCAAATATTCCGAGAAAGATGCCAAGTTCCTCGTTGGCAACCATGTATCGTGTCACCGAGATTTCCATTGCTTCTTCAACTCTGCGATGTCATGTTCCATCCGACTCTTATCGAACCCAGGATACCGGCTCCAGAATTTGAGTTTCCTCTCGCAGATTTCAAGCTCAATTCCGGCTTGCCGTTTCTCCACGGGTGAATCGGAATTCACTTCGATGAACTTGAGGAAGAAGTGGTTCTCCAGGTGCTTCCGGTAAAGCCGGTTCGGATCTGGATCCTTCATGAAAAAGGAAGATCCGGATTTATCATCGCGATAGAAGAACATTGTTCAGTCCATCCTCGATTCGACCCGAGCATTGATATCCAGGTTGTCGCGAAGGACCTTGGCGAAAGCTCTCGCGTAGGCTTCCTTCTTCTGGAGGCTCTGATTGTAGGCTGAGACGCTCATATACACGCCGCCAAGATATTCGTCCCGGTGCATCCGATGGGTGTTCTTGGCCCAACGGGCAAACTGCGAGGTTGCCGGTTTGACGTGAACGGAAGCGAAACCACAAACTCCATCTTCCACAAAGTAGGTGGGCTTGGAGTTGTCGAGGTCACCCGAGAACAGATGCGTCTCCGTTCCGACGACCATGGGCACAACTTTCAGGGCCGAGACGGCAGCTTCCCCCGCCTCGTGGGCCTCTTTCCAAGCGGCTTCAAACACGGTAGACATGAGTATTGGTCTCCTCTGACTATGAAGATACCATACTACAATTTACCAGCCGTGTCTAGACCCAAATTCTTTTCTAACCCCAAAGAATTTTTCTATCCAGTCCCGCGTTCTCTCCACGAATACTTGACATGAGCCATCGTCCACCGTGATAACCGTTACCAGTTGTCCGATCGGAACTCCTGTCCTCTCATAGAAGAAATAGGCATAGGCAGACTCCTGGAGAAAGTAGTTTGTGATCCAATCCCGTTGCTTCTCATTCCTGGAAGTTTTGAAATCCACGATGCTCAACTCACCGTCCCATTCGGCGATATTGTCCACGCGGCCAGCACATCGAAGTTTATCTGAATACAGGGCGACCTCAAGACCGAATATCGTGCCCATGTGTTTGTCCAACGCAGGCTTCAATTTCCGGAAGGAATTCTTGGTAGCATAATTCGCATCCGAAAGATACTCTAGATCATTCTTCAGATATTTTTCCACAGTTTCGTGGACCGCTGTTCCGCGTTTGGAAGCGATCCGTGAGACCAGCTTTGCCTCTTCTTCGCCCACGCGGGCTCGCCATTCGTCCAGACCAGAGTGATCCCCGACCCCGCCTATCACAGTAGTCACCGACGGATACTTGTTGCCCTCTGGGGTCGTGTATACGCGACCACGTTCCGTAATTTCATCTGTCAGAGGAAGAAATTGAAAGCGGTCGCTGTGCTCAAATGTCCTGGATTGAGACACGATTGAACTTCAATTCAAAATCAGGAACTTCAAGGTCGTGAAGGTCATATGAAACGGACCTGTCATAGGACAATGACACATGAGGGACATAGGTGGGCCATTCGTCCTCGAAGCCTAGTTGTTCAAAGTGCCATCTTACTTGTTGAATGTCGTGAGACTCCAACATGAGAACAGGAATATCATGGTTTTCTCCAAGCAGTTTGAAGCCCTTGCCGAAGGCTTTACCGAAAATTTCCTTATCACCATTTTTCAAGAATACAGGATTGATACTATGGAAAATCGTGGTATGAAATTGGAACTCCCCGATATTTTGGAGAGTTCCATCCCATTTCACACCAAGATTGAAACCATTCTCCATGCACCAGGCTCGGAGTTTGGTCTGTGTGGCACCATCGTAGGTGATCGAGATATATTTGCGAGTGTAAGACTCGTTGAATTGTTGAAATGATGGAATTGGCATGAGTATGAAAGAGGCTGGCCCGATCAGGCCAACTCCAATGTCCTTTCTTTGGCAATGATGTATTCTTTTACGAACCCGGACCGAACAATATCATCAGTCTGAAATTCGATGATGTCAAAACACGACATCTTTCGGGCAACCTTCAGGAAGTCTCCTAGGCCGGAATTATCTCGCGTATTACGAGAAGTCTTGAGATCGTCCTGTTTCACGTCACCGCAGAGAAGCAACCTTGAGTTATGGCCAACCCTCGTCGCAATTGTGTTGATCTCTTGAAAATTCTGATTTTGTACCTCATCAACGATGATGATACTATTATCAAAAGTCAGACCACGAACAAATGAGGTGCTCATGAACGTGATCATTCCCTTCTGCTTCATGATCTGATAGGCATCCTTGCGCTCAAATAGATCATTGACAATGTCCATGTAGGGTGCTTCATAGTAGCTCATCTTCTCAGCAAGTGAGCCGGGCATGAACCCCTGTTCACGGGATTGAACAGCTGAACGGACAATAATGATCCGTTCATATTCTCCCTTCTCCATCACGTCCTTCAAGGCAAGGTACATCGAGGCAAATGTCTTTCCGGTTCCAGCAGATCCTATAGAGGCAATATGTTTCCCGGCGGCATAGCTTTGGAACAATCGGCACTGATTATCGGTCATTGGGGTAATCCGCTTCATGGCGAATTTCCGGTTGACCAAGTAGTCTTGCTCCCTGGTGATTTGGTTCCGCTTTGCCTTTGACAGACGCTTGTTGGATGACATTTGTCGATGCTCCTTGCTACGGTTATTTAAACGGAATCGGGATGTGTTCCTTTGCCTCCTCGTGATTTGCTGCCTCTCCTCTTCCGTTAGAAAGTGTTGATGTTGCTGTGACGATTGTTCTTCTTGATCCGCCGAAGCAGTTCCCGGAAACCAGGATCCGGTTTTTTGCGTCCAAGCTTGATAGGATCCCCGATAGAGGGAGCCTTGGATAATAGCTGTTTGCAGTGGGGGTTTTCTTTCAGGAAAATCTCAAGTTCCGAGATTTTCATGCTCATCTCCCGAATCTCACCAGATTCGGTATTCTCAATATTGTATAGTGGCAAACGGTAGCTCCGCTTATATGAAAACGGCAGGGTCATCCACAAAAATTGGAACAACCCTGCCTCGAATAATGTAATTGGTCGTTCGGTATATTTAGTCCTCCGGGACCCCTTCCAATACACTATCACGCACAATTTGATATACTTCTTTCCAGCCGCTCACGCGTTGGACATCCTGCGGCATTGTCACATTGTAGTGCTGATCAAATAGCAGGGCATTGAGTCCGAGATCATCTCCCATCTTGGCATTGGTATATTTGTCTTCCAGCCAGAACAGGCCGGTATCCTTGTATTGTTCAAGAATCGGGCCCTTCATTGCCGATCGACCAACACAATCGACCTTGTAGATCAGATCACCAAAGATCCTTTTCAAATTCCTCAACCGCACACCCTGAACCGAATCAGGAACGGACGTGATACAATGAAACCTGAAACCAAATTCCTTGTTGAGCCTGTTCATGTAGTGAAATGAATCTGGCATAGGTTCCAGGTTTCGGAAAGCCCGGCTCTCGTTAAACCTCTGAGCAAGATCCCTTCCCTCCTGTTCACCTACCCCATAGGTGAGATCAGTGCTATAATCTGTCTGGGATATTTTCTCATACCCTTGGGCTTCCATCCAGGCATCAAAGGCTTTTACCCACCAGAGCATAACTCCATCTACATCGGATAGAATCAATCGTTGATCAGTCATTGTCGCGTTCCTCGAATCGGTTCATCTTGTCGGCGACCTTCTTTCGCCGTTCATTTCTCCGGTCTTTGAGTTTGTTCCGCTTTCGTTCCGAGCGGTCTTCGTCGCCCCATTCATCATAGTAGTCATCACGGAATTCACGATAGGTCTTGTTTTTCTTTGCCATGTCATTCAAAACTGATTCAGTTCACCCATGAGATTCTTGAGTTTCTTCTCAACAAAATAGGACCAGAGCTTGGATCTACCGATGCTCTTTTCGTCCCAATATGCGGCCAGAATTTTCTCCTTCAGGTCGTCCGGTGTATTTTCCAGATCAATGATTGTTTGATTGCGTTTCAACCGGGCCTTCACAAGAGGATCGAGAGATTCTGGATCGTTGATAATCTGCTCCAACCATTTGGCAGTGATTGGTTTCTGCCTCTCCCCTACCACAAGACAGTTGTCTGCTGATCTCACATTAGGAATACCATCTCCGCCGTCTCCTCTAGCAATATGCTCAAGAAGATACCGTTCGGGATTGTTATTCCGAACCCAAGTCTTCATTGCCGGATTGTATTGATCAACATTGGAATATTTGTGAAGCTGAATGAAGTCCTTGTCGCCAGATAGGATCAGGATCTTGTCAGCGCCATTATTCAATTCCACGCCATATTCATGGCATATGGTCCCGATAATATCATCAGCTTCCGCATTTGGTATCTGAATCACTGTATACGGAAAATTCTCGTGAAGTTCAGATTTCAGGGTGGCAATCGTCTCGAAGATTGAACTCCAGTCCAACTTTGACTCTTCCCGAGACTTCCGGCGATTTGCCTTGTAATAAGGGAACACGTCCCTGCGCCATGAACCTTTGTCATCACAACAGATTACCAATTCGCCATATTCATCACGAAACTTCTTTCGGGATGCCTTCAGCGAATTGAGCAGAACATGTCGCAGAAAATCTTCCGAAATATCATCGCCGTGGCCAGGACCACCGATCGTGGCAAACATGGAAGCAAGAATCACCTGGGAAAAGTCAACAAGGATCATGATTCGGGGTCCTCTTCGGTACTATCTTCTTCCCCAGCAGATTCTTCGTCTGGTTCACCACCGGGAAACATCTCTTCCGCAATGTCCTGAAGTGGATGCTCAATGTCATTGGCATACAAGTGCAGGCTCCTGATTGCTTCCAAAACGAGGATCATATGCGGAAACATGTCGTCCAGATTGTCATCAAAATTGACACCCGATCTGGTCATTTCAAAGAGAACATGGTTCCACAGAAATTCGGAAATTTCATTGGAAAAACTGGCCTTGTATTCCCGAAGTTTGTCCATGACCTCTTCTGGGGTCTGTGGCGGAGAATTAAATTTCTTCGGTTTGGGGAAGGAAACTACGGACGTCAAATTCGTGCCCTTTCAATGTGCTTAGGAGAATGTCCCAGCGAGTCTTATATGTTTGAAGTGAATGACAATGGTAGAATAGGCTAGGATTTCGGATATTCCACAGGTGTCGAAAAAATTCATCGCGGCCCATGACTTCAATAGACTTCAGAAGGTGTTTTGTAGCTTCCAAGGACAAGACCGCAAGATCATCTGATTTCCCATCAAGTGTATGCATTCCTGTATTGCACCAAGATTTTCCGGTTTCCGGGAGGGCTCCCCATGCGGAATAGATAGAAATGACACCACAGGCGATTGCCTCAATCATTGCCAGACACGAAGTCTCCGGCCAGATACAGGGATACAGAAAGAAGTGGGATTTCTTCAGCGCTTCCAGAATTTCCCCATTGGAGACCGATCCATGATAAGTCATATTTGGATCATCTTCAATGGTCTTGAATAGAGCCTGATAGGGTTCATTTCGTGAAGGCCAACCATAAAGATCAAACGATGAATACACGTCGAAGTGAATATTCTGATGGGTCTTGGCTAGTTGTTGAAATATCGGAACAGCAAGTTCCAAGCCACGATGCGGGGTCGTATGATAGATGAACCGAAGTGTCTCTTGGTCTTTGAATGGGGCTGGATCATCGATGTATTCCTGCTCAATCGCATTTTCAATGACAATACACTTGCCTAGATCAAGATCATATCGGGCGATGAATTGATCACGTTGCCAATAGGAAACAAAGACATAAGCAGCGAAGGCATCCTTGCCGATTTGAGTGTGCAGAACATTGGTCGCCGGGTCTCCAGCCAGATCATGGCAATATAGAATGTTGATCATATCCCGGATCGGTTCTTGTGGCCGCGAAAAGTGAACAGCGATCCCTTGAAGAAGGTCGGGATCAACCACCTTCAGAAACCGGTCTCGCATCAATTCAGTGCCACCACGGGCATTCTTGGTGAGAACCGAATCTTGGATCTCACCGTTGATTACCAGACTCATGTCGTCACTTCATCCGATACATATTTTTCTGACGCTCTTTGGGATGACCCAGCTTGTCATTTGCACGGACACGAATGAAACGGGCGCGGGTTTCTTCCTTGTTCGGATTGGGGATGGTCATCCAAGGATTTTGCCCTTTCAGATATGCCTTCATGATATTGATCCATTTCTCGGAAGGATCACGATCTGCCTTCATCGCATTTAGCGTTTTCTGATTGACGTTGGAATGGAGACCCTTTGAGGTGTAGGAGCTACCGGATGATTTTGGTTTACCCATGATATTACTTTCTGTCAGGTTGCAGTTGTGTTGGCTGAGTTTAGTGAGAGGAGACCAAGAGAGGTCAATGTTCGGTAGTTGAGATTCACGAGGTCCGCTTCTGGATCTAGTCTTAAGGTTCCAATGAGTCTGTCCATGAATAGGACTTCTTTGTTCTGTGACTTGGCAATCTCAATTGATTCCATCAAGGAGAACAAGTCAAATGGGTTTTCAAGATAGCGAACTCCGCCATCAGATTTTTGGTGCGACATGAAAGTGGTATTCCTATTTTGGTTGATTTTCGTGTCGCCGACAGGATTTAGCCTGTCTTATATTTTGATGGAATCTTCGAGTTCCGATCTGATGTGCAAAGCGGCTAGAGATTGTCGGCGGAGTGGGAGAGCTTTCTCCCACTCCTAATTAGCGCGGTCAATCCTCGGCCTCCGCAAAGACGGCAGACCACTCTTCCGGAGTAATGCCGGTAAGAATAAATTCCCGATCCTCTGCCGTGAGATATGGCATCAGGGCCTGGATATTATCCTCACCATTCTCCCATCTTAGGAGATCCTCAGGGTTGGCCGGAATCATCCTCTCGTGAACTTTTCCCGAAATGGCGCTTTTTCGCCGAATGATCATAGCTCAATACTCCATCTTAGCTTTCGGTATTAGTATAGCTCATATGGCCCATCTTGGCAATCCAAAAGGCGTCCACCATATCAGAAACAGGGTTCCAGTGCTTTCTCTCTACCTTATGGCCAAGTTTTTGGAATAGGTTCACTTTGGTTTCTTCCAAAAAGGCATTGTACATACCTTCCTTGTTGGAATTGCCCTTTCCGGTCGCAAACTTCTTGATTGCGGTTGGTGCAAAGATTGTAAATGGAATTTCATTCTTCCAGAGATAGAATTTCAGAAGACCCGTATTTTCACCGATCTGAGTCAGGCGATTCGTGACCGCGCTGTAAGCATATCCCTCCAGGAACGCATATTTTACCCCTGATTCGTGGAGGATATTCACTGACCACCTGGCCAAATTATCGAACCTTTCCTGATCAGTGTTCCATTCGGGATACAACGATCCCTTGATTTGATCAGTGACTATAGGATCTTTCTTGCACATATAGTGAAGTGTGCAAGATTTCCAATCCCATTCATTTCCGTCAAACACGCAGATGGAAGGTGATGTCATCGAATAGTCAATTCCCGCAAGGCGCATGGCATAGGTTCTCCACAGAAGCTATGCCTATTTATTTGGGGAATTATTCGTGAGCCGTGTTCGCGGTTTTGTAGTGCTCAAAATTGAGCTTCAGATTGTTGGTCTGCCCACACCATATTTTCATAAAATATGCAACCTTGTCCAGGTCTGGAACCTGTTCCTCGAGGTAATCTGTGAGCGACAGGATCGAGGACTTATCCACACTATCTGAATCGAAGATGATATTCAGGGCCTCTTGGAAACCACAATCTTCAACGATCATTATGTCCAAGACACGTTTTTCAAAATCTGTAATTGCCATTATTAGACGTAATACTCCTCAACAATATCTCGTGTCAGATTGATCAAATTATCCGGGGTCAGATCCGCAAGTCGAATAATCTTGTCCAGAGTCACCGGAAGATATTCAGGCACATCGTCGCTATATTGAACTTTCTTTAGGTGAGCATAACGTCCCCGGGGCTGTTCCTTGTTGAATCCCCGATAAACTTCCAGAATTTCCAAATCAAAATCCAGGACATATGCCCATTCACACATCAGTGAATCTGATGCAAATTCCTCATCATCTACCAGACGCTGAGGACCTTCATTCAAGATGATTCTGAGAATCCCGGCGCTGGTGTTACGAGAATACACGGGGTTCCGATGGTCCAGTGAGTTCAATTCGCTCTCATCTTCGATGAATTCACAACCTCGAAGATGCTTCTTGAATTTCTCCATATCACTTCGATGATTGTCGATGAACTCGGCAATATCCTTGCCCTGTCCAGCGGGATAGCCGTCCCACTGTCCGTATTGTGCCAACTTACACTCACCGTCGATGTATGCCGCAATTAAGTGCCGGGTTCCCATCTAGAGTGCTCCTTGACCGTAATTTCCTATCGTTGATTCAATTTCTGTGGCCAAATCAGAATATCCACCGATGTGCCGATCGTCCCAGAATACTTGGGGAACAGTTTTCGCGTTGGGAAGTTTGGATTTCAACTCTTCCAAGACTCCCTCTTTATCAGTGTCTCGATAATCCACGGCTAGATTATACTGCTCCGCGAGCGCGACGGCCTTCTTGCACCAGACACATCGAGCATGTCCGTAGATAGTAATTGTCATGGAAGAATCTCCTCGGATGGATATCGGGCTTCATCGAACTGGCGCATGATTTCACCATAATAAC
>Ga0172382_10012490_pt1 | contig 11067 bp, 10 predicted proteins | sample Leawel138RmetaG_FD_122245 | JGI IMG/M metagenome (GOLD analysis project Ga0172382, IMG submission 122245) | Leachate microbial communities from a municipal landfill in Southern Ontario, Canada - Leachate well 138R metaG | ecosystem: Engineered > Solid waste > Landfill > Unclassified | place...
TGAGCAGAAGGCGAAAAGGCTTATTCGTGAATGGACAGGGAAGCCTGTGGTAAGTGCCCACGAGTTAAGCAGTGAAATCAATTCCTTGAGGAGAGCCTCCACAACCCTTTTGAATGCAAGGCTGATAACGCTTATAGACAGGTTATTGAAGGCCGTGAAGGAAGGCATGAAAGAGATGGGGATTTCAGCTCCCCTTATGGTTGTCAAGGGTGACGGCACTCTGATGTCGGAAGTCTTTGCCGTTGAGCGCCCCGTCGAAACCCTGCTGTCCGGTCCGGCTGCCAGTGTTGTGGGCGGCATGAAGCTGAACAACTGCCGGGATGCCATTATACTGGATATAGGAGGCACTACCAGCGATCTGGCCGTTGTGAGGGACGGCCTGGCGGTATTGGCCGAAGAGGGCGTGAACATTGCGGGATGGAAAACCGGTACCAGGGCCATCAGTGTCAATACCATAGGCCTTGGCGGTGACAGCCAAATCTCCTTTGACAAGAATGAGGAATTGACAATCGGACCCAGAAAGGCAGCACCAATTTCCTGGATGGCAGCAAAATGGCCTGAGATAAAACCAAGACTTGAATCAATCCGTTTGGCTGAAAGATGGCACACCTTGTCATTGGCCGAATTCTTCTATATAATAACTGAACCGGAGAGGAATTTCAGCCTGAGCAGGGACGAAGAGCTTATTCTCAAGGCACTTTCCAAGGGGCCCAAATGTCTGGAGGATTTGGCCGAAGCCGTTGGCAGTCGCCCCTATTTTCTCAACACGGACAGGTTGGAAAGCCAGGGGATTGTAGGCCGGGGAGCTCTGACACCGACGGATCTCATGCACTTGACCGGTTCATATCAATCTTGGGATACGGAAGCTGCAAGACTTGCCGCCGAAATCCTTGCCATCCGCCTGGGTATGCCCTTGGAAGATCTGATACAGGCAGTTTTCAGGGGTATCGAGCGACGCCTCTTTGTTATGATTGCCGACTATTTGCTGGAACGCAGCCTTCCGAAGCGCAATTATGGCTCCAAGCCGGATTACAGCCCCTTGATTAAGATGGGCTTTGATCATCCGTTTGATGAAATAAAATGCCTGTTCAGAACATCGATGCCGTTTATCGGAATCGGAGCTCCCACCCATCTTTTCCTTCACAACGTAGCTGAAGCCTTTGGCACCGAGGCTTTGATATCCGATGACGCAGGAGTCGCCAATGCGGTGGGAGCGATTACCGGCAGCATCATTGGCCAGGAGACCGTATTGATACGGCCAAGGTATGATATATCCGGCATTACCGGTTATGGATGCCATGCCTCAAGCAGTTATTTTGAGACGGAGGATTATGAAACGGCTGTTGAATGGGCAAAGGAAACCGCACGCAATGAAGCGATCGTCCTTGCAGAGGCAATGGGGGCAACCGGAATTGATGTCACTATTGAAGTCAGCGAAAACAAGGCGGAAGCGAAGGAGAGCGGTGAGGGCCTGCTGCTGGAAACCGTAATAATTGCAAGGGCTTGCGGCAATCAGGCAATATTTGCTTTAAATGAATGCTAAGCCAAATATGATATATACTGCAACAATTGTAAAATATAATCATCCATTTTTCTATAATAAATTGTGAGCAAGTGCAGATAATAATGACAAGGCTGCAACAGATCCAAAAGGGATGTTCCCCCGGGCTGCTTTAAAGCTGCCATGGAGCTTATTGCAGAAGTAAGAGCAATATACTAAAACTATGCAGGAGGGATTTTAATGCAAGGACGTGTTCCAAAGAAGAATGAACACCTGCCCGGTGTAAAATGTGTAGTAGATACTTGTTATTATTATGAAGAAGGCAATTACTGCAATGCGGCTAAAATTGAAATTCAGCCTCAGAATGCACGAAGCACAAAGGATACAGACTGCGCCACCTTTACTCCGGAAGTCCAATAGCTGAAACGATCTAAAAAACACGATTATTTGCCAAAGGCTGATAATCGTGTTTTTATTTTTTATACTTTATTTTACTCAATAAATACTATATAATAATATATATGGTAGTACGGCAGGCAAATAAACAAAAAATCAGCAGTATGGAAGGATGGTTATTTTATGCATTTCTTTTTTTTGTGCGCCTATATCCTCTTAATGACCGGAATAGGCCTATTCAGTATGAAAAAGGTTAGAGGTATCAATGATTTCTTAATGGGGAACCGTTCGATCAACCCATGGATGTCCGCATTTTCCTACGGAACAGCATATTTTTCCGCCGTTATTTTTATAGGCTATGCAGGAAAGATAGGCTGGGCCAACGGTCTTTCAAGCCTGTGGATAGCCTTTGGCAATACCCTGGTCGGCAGTTTTCTGGCCTGGCATCTCCTCGGCAGACGAACCCGGGAAATGACCACCCGGCTGAAGGCCTCGACAATGCCCGAGTTTTTCGCCGTACGCTATGACAGCAAGGCCTTGAAGGTTGCCTCTGCATTGATTATCTTTTTATTTCTGATTCCATATTCCGCATCGGTATACAAAGGCCTGACCTATCTCTTTGAGGAGACCTTCGGCATACCCAATATCGCAGCGCTTCTTATTATGACAGTACTGACAGCTCTTTATCTCTTCCTGGGCGGGTTTATTGCCTCTACCCTGGCGGATTTTGTGCAGGGCCTGGTTATGATTTTCGGTGTTATCATTATGCTGTTTTATATTGTGTCTCATCCTGCAGTGGGTGGACTGGGCCAGGCAATACCACGATTGGCTGATATCGATCCTTCTCTTGTAAAACCGGTAGGGGCTCCGGGAGCCCTGCCTATGCTGTCCCTGGTTCTTTTAACCAGTCTGGGCAGCTGGGGATTGCCTCAGATGGTTCACAAATTCTATACCATCAAGAGTGAAAAGTCTATTTTCTGTGCAAAATGGGTATCCACAGGCTTTGCCCTTATAATAACGATAGGGGCTTACTTTACCGGGTCATTAAGCCGATTGTTCTTTCCTGAGGCTATGCCGGTTGTAAACGGCATTTCCAATCCCGATGTCATAATTCCACGCATCTTCAGCCTTACCCTTCCTCCATGGGTAGGAGGTATTATATTGGTGCTTGTTCTGTCCGCATCCATGTCGACCCTGGCATCCCTGGTGCTGGCTTCAAGCTCCGCCATCGCCCTTGATCTTGTAAAGGGTGCCCTTCGGCCCAATATCAGGAAGGATAGGCTTATGCTTCTCATGCGTCTTTTGTGTGTAGTGTTTGTTATTATGTCCTTTATACTTGCTGTACTGCCAAACCCCATTCTATCTTTGGCTGCACTCTCATGGGGCGCTATTTCAGGATGCATGCTGGCTCCATATCTTTACGGCTTGTTTTGGAAAAGGGTTACGAAAGCGGGCATATGGTCAGGCATTGCTGCCGCCCTGTCTATTGTAATAGGAGGCGCCCTGCTGAAAGGTCTCAATTCACCGCTCATTCCAACTATCAGCGCTTCAGCCATTGTACTGCCCCTGTTTATTGTGCCGGCAGTCAGTATGATGACAAAAGGGTATTCGCCGGTGCATTTAAGGCGTATATTTAATGAAGGCACTGAAACAGACATTGATGTCAACAACACATTGGCAGAGGAGCTTGTATAACTAAATAGTCATCAACAGGCTTGTGATAAGCATAAACATGGTGTACAATAAATGAAAAAGTATGCCGCAGCCCGCACAAGGCAGCAACTTCTTTGCTGTCTTGTACTGGGGTGTTTATTTTTCACTATATAAATTAGCTCGGGGGGATTATGTGAAGAAACTAATGTTGGGCAATGAGGGAATTGCCAGGGGAGCCTATGAGGCAGGTGTCAGGGTTGTTGCAGCTTATCCGGGGACTCCCAGTACAGAGATTACAGAAGCTGTTGCAAAATACGAAGAAGTTTACGCCGAGTGGTCTCCCAATGAAAAGGTAGCCATGGAGGTAGCCATCGGTGCCTCCGTCGGCGGAGCCAGATCTATGGTATGCATGAAGCATGTCGGACTTAATGTAGCAGCGGATCCATTATTCACAGCCGCCTATACGGGCGTAAACGGCGGATTGGTTATTGTAGTTGCAGATGATCCGGGGATGCACAGTTCTCAAAACGAACAGGACAGCCGCTTTTATGCCAGAGCCGCCCATGTACCCATGCTGGAGCCTGCAGACAGCCAGGAGGCTTTGGATTTCGTAAAGCTGGCCTTTGATCTCAGCGAAGAATATGACACGCCGATCTTTATAAGGATGTCCACAAGGATTTCCCACTCGCAGAGCATCGTTAATGCAGGAGGACGCAATGAGTTCAGTTTAAAGGATTATATAAAGGATCCGAACAAATATGTTATGATGCCGGCCATGGCAAGGGCAAGACATATTCTGGTGGAAAAACGCATGAATGCACTGGCTGAGTATGCCGATAACACGCCGATTAACATAATTGAGATGAATGATCCCCGAATCGGCATTATATCCAGCGGTGCAGCATATCAATACGCAAAGGAGGCACTTCCGGAAGCGTCCTTTTTGAAGCTGGGCATGGTTCATCCGCTTCCGAAGAATCTGATTAGTTCTTTTGCTTCCAAAGTTGAAAAATTATATGTGGTTGAAGAGCTGGAACCTGTAATAGAAGAACAGATAAAAAGCTGGGAGATACGGATAACCGGCAAAGAGCTCTTTTCCAGGCAGGGTGAATTGAGCACTTCAATCATAAAACAAAAGATAGCAGGCGTCACTACTATTGCAGCAGCCCCCGCCGAGGTTCCCGGTCGTCCGCCTGTTTTATGCCCGGGCTGCCCCCACAGGGGAACCTATTACATCATGAAAAAGCTCAAGCTCTCCGTTTCAGGAGATATAGGCTGTTACACCCTGGGCGCATTACCGCCCCTGACAAGCCTGGATACATGTGTGTGCATGGGTGCCAGCATTGGCATGGCCCTTGGCATGGAGAAGGCCAGAGGGAGAGATTTTGCAAAAAAACAAGTGGCTGTCATCGGCGATTCCACCTTTATACATTCCGGCATTACGGGGTTGATTGACGTTGTTTACAATAAGGGAATCTCTACCGTTGCAATACTGGATAACTCCACCACGGGCATGACCGGTCACCAGGAGCATGCTGCCACCGGCAAAACCATCAAGGGTGAACCTGCACCTGTGCTGAATCTCATAGAGCTGATAAAAGCAATCGGCATCAGGAATGTCCAAACAGTTGATCCCTTTGACCTTAAAAATGTGGAGAGGATCCTCAGGGAGGAAACTGAAAAGGATGAACCGTCGGTAATCATCTTTAAAAGGCCATGCGCCCTTCTTTCCAAAGAAAAGCACCCGCCATTGGCTGTAGACGAGGCTGTCTGCAGGATGTGCGGACTGTGTTTGGGACTTGGCTGCCCGGCAATCGTTAAGAAGCAGAATCATGTGGAGATTAATTATGCCCTGTGCAATGGCTGCGGATTATGCATGTCAGTCTGCCGGTTCAATGCCATAAAGAGACAAGAGCTGACTGGTGAAGCCGGCTGCTCCCCGGGCCAGGCCTCCGCAATCAGCAAGGTGAACGCTGTAAGCTCAAACCAAGAGGGGGGTGAGTCCTGACATGAAGACAGTCAATATACTGATAGTAGGTGTCGGCGGACAGGGTACCCTCTTAACCAGCAGGATTGTAGGCAACCTTGCTCTCTCATTGGGTTATGATGTAAAAATGTCGGAAGTACATGGTATGGCCCAAAGGGGCGGCAGTGTGGTTACCCATGTGCGCTTCGGAGACAAAATTCATTCTCCCCTGGTTGAGCCCGGATGTGCCGATATCATACTGGCCTTTGAAAGGCTGGAGGCCTTGCGGTGGCTGCATTATGCAAAAGCAGACGGAACGGTTATAATAAACGATCAGGCGATTGATCCAATGCCTGTCATAATGGGCGTTTCCGAGTATCCGGCTGATACAGCCGAAAAGATCGGGAAGGTAATAGAGGACACGATTCTTATCGATGCCCTTGATGCAGCGGAGGAGCTTGGCAATATCAAGGTAGCCAATACCGTATTGCTTGGTGTGCTTGCCGGAAGGCTGGATATAGATGCGTTCCTGTGGCTTAAGGCCATTGAGGAATCTGTTCCTCCAAAGACCGTCGAAGTCAACAAAAAAGCATTTATGCGAGGTTATCAAAGCTTTAACCATTAATTGATCCTATTAAAGAGAGGCAGGATTCTATCTATGTATTGGAACCAGGCTTATGAATGCATGGAACGCAGCCAATTGGAAGCTCTGCAGTCCGAACGGCTGATTAATACCATCCAAAGGGTATACTATAATGTACCTTATTACAGAAATGAAATGCAAAAGGCCGGCTTAACGCCTGAGGATATAAAGGGCATAGAAGACCTTTCAAAGCTGCCGTTTACAACAAAACAGGATCTTCGTGACAATTATCCGTATGGGCTCTTTGCCGTACCTTTAAGCGAGATAGTAAGGATACATGCCTCGTCAGGCACCACGGGAAAGCCCACTGTAGTAGGCTATACCAGGCAGGATATAGCAACATGGTCCGAGCTTATGGCCAGGACGCTTACCTGCGGCGGTACCAGAAAAGATTCGGTGATTCAGATTGCCTACGGCTATGGGCTGTTTACCGGCGGCCTGGGTGCCCATTACGGTGCTGAGCGCATCGGTGCCTCAGTTATCCCAATTTCCGGCGGCAATACCAAACGCCAGATAATGCTGATGGAGGATTTCGGCACCACAGTGCTGGCCTGTACACCCTCATATGCATTATATATTGCAGAGACAATCAAGGAGATGGGGATTCCCCGTGAAAACTTCAAGCTGAAATACGGTATCTTCGGGGCAGAACCATGGACTGAAGCCATGCGCCGGGAGATTGAAGAAAAGCTGCAGATCAGCGCCATTGACATATATGGCCTGAGCGAGGTCATAGGGCCTGGCGTTGCCAGTGAGTGTCAATGCAAGCAAGGCCTTCATATATTTGAAGATCATTTTATTCCTGAGATCATAAATCCTGATACGGGTGAGGTTTTGCCTGCCGGAAGCAAGGGTGAGCTGGTATTTACAACCATCACCAAGGAGGGTCTCCCGGTAATAAGATACAGGACCAGGGACATTACCAGCCTGACATATGAACCATGCCCCTGCGGACGAACCCATGTGCGGATGCACAAGGTCCTTGGACGCACCGATGACATGCTGATCATCCGCGGTGTAAATGTTTTTCCCTCTCAAATTGAGAGTCTGCTGATAGAGATAGGAGAAACAGAACCTCACTATATGCTGGTGGTAGACAGAGTAGACAACCTGGATAACCTGGAGGTATGGGTAGAGGTTTCTGACAGGCTGTTTTCCGACGAAGTCCGAAGGCTGGAGGATTTGAACCGGAAGATAACCCATGAGATTCAAAGCACCCTGGGTCTGACAGCAAGGGTTAAACTGGTGGAGCCCAAAACCATAGCCCGCAGCGAAGGCAAGGCTAAAAGGGTTATTGATAAAAGAAACCTGCAAGGAGGGTGAGCATATGCTGGTTAAGCAAATTTCTGTTTTCATTGAAAACAAGAAGGGAAAACTTGCCGAAATCACCAGGGTATTAAAGGATCACAACGTGGATATCAGCGCTATTTCCATTGCGGACACCGAAAATTTCGGAATCCTCCGGATGATTGCCAACAACCAAGAGAATGCGGTGAAATGCATCCGTGAAGCCGGATATCCGGTAAATACCACGGAGGTAATCGCAATTGAGGTCCCCGATCATCCCGGAGGTCTCCACAAAGTCCTTGAAATCCTGGAGCAAAGAGGCATAAGCATTGAATACCTCTATTCCTTTGTAAGGGCTAAATCCGAAAAGGCATTGATACTATTCAAGGTTGAAAACCCGGAAACAGCGGTTGAGACATTGGAGGGTTCCGGAGTAAAAGTATTATCCGACAGGGAAGTCTATGAACTATAAGAATATCATTGGGGAAAACCGGATTCATCCGGCTTAGCCCTGCTATTTGGCATAAAGCAGGTGAGTGAATATGCGTCCGACAAAAGCCATAATAAACCTTGCATGCCTTGAGCAAAATATTAAGGCCCTTCGCGGATGTTTGAAGCCCGGCATTGTCTATATGGCTGTGGTAAAGGCTGATGCCTATGGGCATGGAATCGTTCCTGTTTCGAGGCATGCATTGAAATGCGGTGCAGGCTGCCTGGGGGTTGCGATTCCGGAGGAAGGCGCGCTCCTGAGGGAAGCCGGGATAAATGCGCCCATCCTTGTACTTGGCTCAATTGACGAGCACCAGGCTGAGACTGTCGCCCAATACGGCCTTACTCAGGCGGTGGCAAGCCTGGATGTCGCTCAATGTCTGGCTAAGGTATCAAAACAGGCAGGGAAGAGGATAAATATCCATATAAAGCTGGATACGGGAATGGGCCGCATTGGCTTCAGAAAAGAGAATGAGCTGGCTTCCCTGATAGACTTGCTGTCAGAAACCCATGGCATTGATGTGGAAGGCGTATTTACTCATTTTGCTGACGCCGACGGCAGCAGCATGGATTTTACCAAGCAGCAGCTTGAAGCATATTTGCGTCTGACAGGTTATATAGAAAGCTCAGGCCTGAAACCCAGGCTGCATCATTGCGCCAACAGCGCAGCTATCGTACGTTTTGCAGATGCCCATTTCAATATGGTCAGAGGCGGCATCAGCATGTATGGATACAGCCCCGGGGGCAAAAATGACAAATCCGGGCTGCCTCTGCAGCCGGTGTTGTCCTGGGTAACCAGGATTGTGCACATAAAGACGATCACTCAAGGCGAAAGCATCAGCTACGGCAGAACCTTCGTGGCCCAAGGCTCAACCCGGGTTGCAACCCTGCCGGTGGGATACGGTGACGGGTACCGCAGGTGTCTGAGCAACCGGGGCTTTGTATTGATACACGGGAAAAGAGCTCCTGTAATAGGACGGGTATGCATGGATCAGCTGATGGTGGACATTACAGACATAAGGGATGCAGCAGTGGGCGATGAAGCGGTGCTTATCGGCAGCCAGGGCAGGGAAACCATAACCGCGGATGACCTCGCCGAACTATGCGGCACCATATCCTATGAAATATTAACGGGAATAATGCCTCGCATTCCAAGGGAATATACAGGTGGGTGACAACCGGTTATGGATAAAAGTGTTATTCGAAGGACTATGGCTGAGCTGCGAAGGTCCCAGCCTATGGATGAGCTTAAGAAGAAAAGCCGAATCATAATTGATCGGATTACCTCCCTGGACTGCTACAAAAAAGCCAGGGTTTTGATGATCTACGTTGATTTTCGAGGTGAGGTTCAAACCCGAGAGCTGATTGAAAGATCATTGTCGGAAGGCAAACGGGTATCTGTCCCTGTTTGCATAACCCGGGGCCGGATACTGGTTCCCAGCGAGATTAAAGGTATAGATGAACTAAAGCCCGGAGTACTAGGGATTCCGGAACCCGATCGCGAGCATCTAAGACCCTTGGATCCCGCAGAACCGGATCTTTTTATTGTCCCGGGGCTGGCCTTTGATAAAAGCTGCAGCCGAATAGGCTTTGGCGCCGGTTATTATGATCGGTTCCTTCCCAATACTAAAGATACAGCCTTGAAGGTCGGGATAGCCTTTTCGTTTCAGATTATAGAGCATATCCCAACGGACGAATATGATGTCCCAATGGATATGGTAATTACGGAATCCGGCATTATAAGCAGATTATGACTGGAGTGGCTTTATATGGAGGAAAAAACCTACAAAACAGGTGAGCGCTGCGAAAAGGAAGGTACATACCAGTGTCAAATGAGCCGGGAGCTTCAGCACTACAAAAAGGGCGACATCTTTGATTATTGCCCCCTTGGAAAAGAGACCTCCTGGAAAAGAGTTGACTGAAAAGAAGGAATTTGGGCTGATGTGTCGAATATCCTAATTCTATGGATGCATTTACATCCAGGAATCATTATGAACTGAGGCCTGGCTGTTCAGCTTGTTTTCGGAAGGGGATTTGAATGGGAATGTTAAAGTTTGGCGCAAAGCTCTTTGGAACCCATGTGGTTATGACACTCATCCAGTTTTTCTTGTTTGGGCTGCTTTTTGGAATATTTGACAACCAGATCTATCAATGGATAGTCGGTATATTCTTTATTTTTTTATACTGGGTGGTAATCTATGCCGATGTCAGCTACACAGGACAAAATGATATAAAAAGGGGGATATACAGTCCAGCCAGAGGCTTTTTGGCCGGATTGGTGTCAATCGTACCGGATACCATACTTTATATCATGTCCCTGTTCTACAGCCCTTTGATATTTGTGCTGCAGATGTGGCAGATCCCCTATATAAAGATATTAACCAGCCTTCCCGGCCTGATGCCCCATATAGCCTATATAACTGTACTGTTATTCCCGTTAGGTGCAGGTCTCTGTTATATGGATGGCCCCAGACGCCGCAAAAAGATACTGAATGCCATCGAAAAGTCGGAATCCATGAGGGCCGAGAAATCAAAAATCGGAAGATAAAACGCCTGCGGGCGTTTTTTTTGTATAATAAGCCTCCAAAATTGACAAAATAAAAATACTGTGCTTAAATTTGTTGGAGGTAAATCATGGCAGATTTAATAAGGGGTACGCTTATCATAATCGGAGGCGCAGAGGATAAAACGGGTGATCGCATTATCCTGAAAAAAGTAGCTGCGCTTTCAGGCGGCAGGGACGGCTGCATTGTGGTACTCACCGCTGCCACCGAGTACCCCGAAAAAGTCGGGAAGGAATATACAGAGCTCTTCAGCGGCCTTGGGGTCAGGAATATCGATGCTGTGCATATTGAAACAAGGGACGATGCCAACTGTCTGGGAAAAATAAAGAGGATAGGTGAGGCAACCTGTGTATTTTTTACAGGCGGTGATCAACTCAAGATTACAAGCCTTATCGGCGGCACTGAAACTGAAAACCTGCTGAAGAAGGCTTTCACCAAAGGTCTTGTCATAGCAGGAACCAGTGCCGGAGCTTCTGTAATGAGCGAAACAATGATAACATCGGGCGTCGATGATGAGGCACCAAAAAAATGCACCCTTGAAATGGCTCCCGGCCTTGGATTGTTGAAA
>Ga0172382_10012491_pt1 | contig 11066 bp, 18 predicted proteins | sample Leawel138RmetaG_FD_122245 | JGI IMG/M metagenome (GOLD analysis project Ga0172382, IMG submission 122245) | Leachate microbial communities from a municipal landfill in Southern Ontario, Canada - Leachate well 138R metaG | ecosystem: Engineered > Solid waste > Landfill > Unclassified | place...
ATTCATCAATGAAGGCCACCTGGAAAGAGGCCGTTCTCGCCGAGAGCGGGGACACGGTCGTCGTCGAAGGCAATCACTACTTCCCGGCGGAAGCGATCAATCGAGAACACTTCCGGGAAAGCGGCACGCACTCTCATTGCCCATGGAAGGGCGACGCCAGCTACTACGATGTCGTGGTGGGCGACGAGATCAACAAGGACGCCGCCTGGTACTACCCCGAACCGAAAGAGGCGGCGGCCTCGATAAGGGGGCGCATCGCGTTCTGGAAAGGGGTCACGGTAGCGTGAGCGGGTCGGCCAGGAAGAACAGATGACAATCGAATGGACGCACTCCATCGACTCGCTCGACTGGGACGAGATGTCCGAGCTCTATCGGATCGCCCCACTCGGCACCAAGAGCGCAGACTGGCTCAGGACCGCCTACTCGAACAGCATGTTCAAGTGCCTCGCATTCGACGACGGCAAGCTCGTCGCGGCGGGACGGGCAGTGGCCGATGGCGTGGACTGCTCCTATCTCTGCGACATCGTCATCCACCCCGAGCGCCAGGGATCCGGGATCGGCAAGCAGCTCATCGAGAAGCTGGTCGAGCTATCCCGCGGTCATAGCAAGATCATCCTGTATGCGGTCCCGGGGCGGGAGCCGCTCTACGAGAAGTTCGGCTTTCGCCGCATGAACACCGCCATGGCGATCTTCTCCGATCCGGACAAGGCCGCCGCGGACGGCTACATCCAGCCCGAAGCCAGCTTCCGTGACGGGTAAGCGGCCGGCCGGGCGACGCGCAGCGGTGTCTGTGGCAAGCTATGGACCCGATCCTCAGCTCAGAGGCTTTGCGCAGACATGGCCGCCACACTCGAGTCCCTCCAAGCCCAGATCCTGAGCCTTTCCAAGGCCGACCGCTCACGCTTGCTTGAACGCCTCATCGCAAGTCTCGATGTCGACGTCGCGGCCGAGGAAGAATGGGAACAGTTGGCCGAGGCAAGGGACGCCGAAATGGACTCTGGAACAGTGGCTCCCGTGGCCCTCGAGGACGCGATGGCCCGGCTCCGGGTCAGATTCCCCGGATGAAGGTTGACCTTCATCCGGACTGATGCCCTCCCTTTCGGCGCGAGCGCCAGCAGGGCATCGGCAAGCGGCGCGGAAGACGCGGCCGCCGTCGCACCGCACCCAGCGAGCAGGAGACCGATAACGAGACGGCGACAGAGCCCGGCCCCTCTTGTAACGCCTCCTGCAACGCCTCTTGTGACGCCTCTCGTCATGCGGCCGCTATCGCCTTGTCGGCGGCGCGGAAGGTTTCGATCGCGTTGAGCATGTCGCCAGTGATCAAGAGCAGGTCGGCCCGGGCTGCAAGCAGCTCCCACAGCATCTGATCACCCGGGTCCGGGGCGGGCGACGCCTTGACGGGAACCAGCACGATCGCATGCTGGGCAAGGTCGGTGAGAATTGCGTCCACCTCGTCCTCGGTCAGCCCATGCAGATTACGCAGCTTCGGCCGAACGAGCACCGCACGATACTCGGCCAGGAAGGCCTCGGATACGACGAACGGAAACAGGGCAGCCAGCATGCCGTCCAGGATGCGGGCGACCGGCGACGCCTCGTCAGCCGTCAACAGGCTTGCGACGACAACGTTCGTGTCGATGATGACCGCCCGGCGGCTCACGACTTGCGGCGCACGGCTCGAACCTGCTCCACGGCCTCGGCCACTGCCTGGTCTTCGGTGAGTTTGCTGCGCGCTCGCGCGCGGCGCACGAGGTCGCGCGCATCCTCGCGCGACTTGATGCCATAGAAGTCCAGGCTCTCGTCGATCAGTTGCCCGATGGTCTTGCCGCGCTTCAAGGAGGCCTCCTTGAGCGCGCGGTAGCGGGCATCGGACAAGGTGATCGTCAATCGACTCATGTCGGCCTCACATTGGTGCGCAAACACCAGCACGTTAATGCGTCAGCCGATTCTCCGGAAACGCATGTGCCTGCACGCCGAGTCCGGGCCGGCTTCCCGGCCCGGCCTGGCTCGACTCGGAGCTCAGACCGCAGCCGAGAACCCGGGAGAAGATGTCCCGATCGAGCTACTGGTCGAAGGCGACTTCGAGCTGGTCCGGAACTGCGAGCATCCCGACTGCATCCTCTGGTTCTATGACCGCACCCGGTCCCACAAGCGGCGCTGGTGCAGCATGGCCACCTGCGGCAACCGCTACAAGGCGGCGCGGTTCCGGGAGCGGCGCGGCGGGTCCGGCGCGTAGCGTCCAGCCTTACTTCGCCGGAATCCGCGCGACGACCTTGATCTCGAAATCGAAGCCCGCCAGCCAGTTCACGCCGACGGCGGTCCAGTTGGGATAGGGCGGCTCCCCGAAGGCCTGCAGGCGCAGCGGCGCCACCACCTCGAACTGCGCCTCGGGATCGGTGTGGAAGGTGGTCACATCGACGATGTCGCCAAAGCCGCAGCCCGCCGCCGCCAGCACCGCGGCCAGGTTGTCGAAGGCAAGCTGCACCTGCCGTGCGAAGTCGGGTTCGGGCGAACCATCCTCCCGGCTGCCCACCTGGCCCGACACGAAGAGCAGGTCGCCGGAGACGATCGCCGCCGAATAGCGGTACTTCTCGTAGAGGGCCTGCCGGCCGACGGGGGTGATTGCGTGACGCTGGTTCATGATCGCTCCTGGTGGTGAATGAATCCTTGATGGGCGTATGATCGCTTCTTGACTCGTTGCCATGAATTCCCTCTGGGAACAATTCATTGATGCGCCAGAAGCACGAAAAAAGCGGCTCCCGCTTCGAGCAGATCGAATCCTTCGCGGCCATCGTGGAGCATGGCGGGTTCGCTGCGGCGGCGCGGGTGCTGGGCCACCACCCTTCGGTGGTCTCGCGCCGGCTCGATGCGCTGGAACGCCGCCTCGGCGTGCGCCTGCTGGCGCGCACCACTCGCCGGGTGACCGTCACCGAGGCCGGGGTGGCCTACCACCGGCGCGTGCATGCGCTGCTGGGCGAGTTCGAAGCGGCCGACGTCGAGGCGAGCGAAGGCGCGGCCACTCCGCGCGGACTGCTGCGACTATCGCTGCCACCGTCGTTTGCACGGCGCCACATCGCGCCGTGGCTGCCCGGCTTCATCGCCGATCATCCCGGACTGCGGCTGGAACTCGCGCACGGCAATCAGTTCGTCGACCTCGTCGCCGAAGGCTTCGATGCCGCCGTGCGCATCGGCGAGCTCGCCGACAGCAGCCTGGTCGCGCGGCGCCTGGCCTCGTTCGAAGTCTTGCTGTGCGCCGCCCCCGATTACGTCGCGCGCCGTGGCACGCCCACGCATCCGTCCGAGCTCCCGCAGCACGACTGCCTGGCCTTCTCCAAGCCGCGCTTCTGGCCGGACTGGCATCTGCGCAGCGCGCAGGAGCGGGTGGCGCAAACCGTTCCGGCCCGCCTCCTGTCGGACGACGACGAGGGGATGCTGGTCGCATGCCTTGGCGGCGCGGGCATCATGCCCGCGCCGGCCTGGCTTGTAGCGACGGAATTGTGTGAGGGCTCACTGTTGCGGGTGCTGCCGGAATGGCGCTTCGACTTCGATGCGGCCGTCCATGTCGTGCTGCCACCCGGACGAATGGTCCCAGCCAAGACCCGGGTGTTCGTGGACCGGCTGGTGGAGCAGCTGTCACCGGCCTGAGCAGGCACGACCGTCGTCCGCGCAAGGTACGCGCAACACGCCCGTGACATGCGGTCGGCGCAGCGGCCCGGCGGAATCAGGCGCCGAATCCGCCATCGATCGTGTGCATCGCTCCGGTGACGAAGCTCGCCTGCGGACCTGCCAGCCAGGCCACCATCCCCGCCACTTCCTCCGGGCGCCCATGGCGCTTGATCGCCATGAAGCCGTGCAGGGTCTCCCGCATCGGCCCCGTGGCCGGGTTCGCATCGGTGTCGATCGGGCCGGGCTGCACCACGTTCACGGTGATCCCGCGTGGCCCGAAGTCCCGCGCCAGGCCGCGTGCCAGGCCCTGCAGGGCGGACTTGCTCATCGCATAGGAGGCCATGCCGGGGACCGGCATCCGGTCGCCGTTCACCGAACCGATCACGATGATCCGTCCACCTTCCGGCATCCGCCGGGCCGCCTCGACCGCTGCGTGGTAGGGGGCATGGATGTTGATCCGGAACAGCCGGTCGATGGCGTCCGGATCCTGCTCCAGCGAATCGCCGAAGATGCCGATCCCGGCGTTGACCACCAGCACATCCAGCGGGCCGCTCTCGCGCACCCGGGCGATGACCGCTTCGCGATCCGCGCTGTCCGTTTGCGCCGCCGTGCTGCCGGTTTCGGTGGCGAGGTGGTCCGCGGCCGCGGGTGAACCGGCGTAGGTGAAGCTCAGCTTCGCACCCTCGGCGGCGAAACGCCGCACGATCGCTGCACCGATTCCCCGACTGCCGCCGAGGACCAGGACGGATTTTCCTTCGAACAAGGGCATGATGTACTCCTTCGAGTATTTTGTAGGGCTTGCTACAATAACACCCTAACCTGCCTCGCCAAGGCTTTGTGTAATGCAAACTACAAAATCACCACGGCCTCGCGGCCGGCCCCGCGGATTCGATCCGGACGATGCGGTCGTCACCGCCCAGCGCCTGTTCCATGCCCGCGGCTACGATGCGGTGAGCGTCGCCGACGTCACCGACGCGCTCGGGATCAAGCCGCCCAGCCTCTACGCCGCCTTCGGCAGCAAGGCCGGCCTCTACGCCCGGGTTCTCGAGCGTTACAACGGCACCGACGCCATCCCTCTCGGGGATCTCCTGAAGTCCGGGCGGCCGGTGGCCGAAAGCCTTGCCGCCGTGCTCGAGGAGGCCGCCCGCCGCTACGCCGCCGACCCCGCGGCAGCGGGCTGCCTCGTGCTCGAAGGCATCCGCTGCGACGATCGGGAAGCGCGCGCTGCGGCCCGGGCGCTGCACGCCGCCGCCGAGGACATGATTCGCGCCTATGTCGCGACCCGCCACCCGCGCGACGCGGACCGCATCACGGACTTCGTCGGCACCACCATGGCGGGCATGTCCGCCAAGGCGCGCAACGGACACGGCCTCGACCGCCTGCTGGCCAGCGCGCGCCTCGCCAGCCAGGCCATCGCTTCGACGCTGCGCGCCTGAGCGTTCGAGCGCCGTGGAGGCCGCATGGAATCGAGCAGTTAGACTGTTCGCTCTTTCGTAGCGGGATATTTCATGGTCACACCCATCAACGGGGGCGCGCGGCGCCCGTCCGGGCCACCGGATCTGACGGAAGCGTTCGAGAAGTTCTTCGCGAAGGTCAGTGGCGGCAAAGGCAACGGGAGCGGCCGCGGCAGGGGTCGCGGACCCGGCGGCAAGGGCGGGTTCGGCCTCATCGCCATCATCGTCATTGCTCTGGCCGTCTGGGCCGCGCTCACGGGCTTCTATACCGTCCAGCCCGAGCAGCGCGCGGTGGTCAAGCGCTTCGGCGCGGTAGTGGGAATCAACGACCCGGGACTGCACTTCAGGATTCCCTTCGGCGTGGACCAGGTCCAGCTCGTGGCCACCGAGCGGGTGCTGAAGCAGGAGTTCGGTTTCCGCACCACCGGCACGCAGCCGAGCGGCCCCGGCGCCTACTCCACCGCGAACCTGCAGAACGAATCCCTGATGCTCACCGGTGATCTGAACATGATCAACGTGGAGTGGGTGGTGCAGTACCGCATCCAGGATCCGATCAAGTTCCTCTACCAGCTCCGCGAGCCCACCCGCACCCTGCGCGACATCTCCGAGTCGGTCATGCGACGCATCGTCGGCAACATGCTCGGCTCGGAAGTGCTCACCATCGGCCGCGTGGAGATCCAGCGACTGGCCAGCCAGGAAATCCAGGAAATCCTGGACGGCTACGACGCGGGCATCCACATCAGCACGGTGGAGATGCAGGACGTCGTACCGCCGCCCGCCGTGCAGCCGGCCTTCAACGAGGTCAACGAAGCCCGCCAGCAGCGCGAGCGCATGATCAACGAAGCCCAGCGCCAGGTGAACTCGCAGATCCCCACGGCCGAAGGCGCCGCGCTGCGCGCCATTGCCGAGGCCCAGGGCTACGCCACGGAACGCGTCAACCGGGCCTACGGTGAAAGCGCCCGCTTCTCCGCCGTGCTGCGCGAATACCGGCAGGCGCCGGAAGTCACCCGCACCCGGCTCTACCTCGAGACGCTCAATGAGGTGCTCCCGACCCTCGGCCAGATCCTGATGGTGCAGGAGGGACAGTTGCCGCCGCTGCCCCTGCTCGATGTCAACCGGCAGCGCGCCGGCAACACCGGAGGTGAACAATGAAATCCACCTTCCTGGGCATTCTGGTCGCGGCTTTCGCGGCCCTCGGGTACTTCACCCTCTACACCGTGGATGAAGCCGAACAGGCGATCATCGTCCAGTTCGGCGAGCCGATGGGCACGGTCATCTCCGAACCCGGGCTGAAGATGAAGCTGCCCTGGCAGAACGTGCGTCGCTTCGACAAGCGCCAGCTGGTCTGGGACGGCGATGTCTCCCAGATCCCGACCCTGGGGCGGGAATTCATCCTGGTGGACACCACCGCCCGCTGGCGCATCGCCGATCCCCTGCTTTTCCTGACCAGCGTGCGCGACGAGGTCGGCGCCCGCACCCGGATGAACGACATCATCGATTCGGTGGTGCGGGACATGGTCTCGTCGACCGAACTCGAGGAGATCATCCGCTCCCGGGACTGGGAAGTGGATCTCGATGAACTCGATGACCCCACCCTGGCCGAGCGCGAGGACGTGAACCTCGCGGAACGACCCGAACTGGGCCGGGAACAGCTGGAGAAGGAAATCCTGGCGCGGGCCCGCACCTCCATGCCCGCCCTCGGCATCGAGCTGGTCGACGTGCGCATCAGGCGGGTCAACTACATCGACTCCGTCCGCCAGCAGGTCGAGCACCGCATGATCGCCGAGCGCCAGTCCATAGCCGAACGCTTCCGTTCCGAAGGCCGCGGCCGCAGCCAGGAGATCCTGGGCAACATGGAGCGCGAGCTCCAGCGGATTCGCTCCGATGCCGCCCGCCAGGCCGAAGAGATCCGCGGCGAAGCCGACGCCGAAGCCACGCGCATATACGGCGAAGCCTTCGGCATCGATCCGGAGTTCTATGCCTTCTTCCGCACCCTGGAGAGCTACCGCGCCATCGGCGAGAACAGCACCCTGATGCTGCGCGCCGACTCGGACTTCTTCAGGTACCTGGAGAAGGCGCAGGTGGAGTAGGCGTGCGCGGAACAGCAGGGTTGCGACTGATCCCGGTCGCCGGACGCACGGGCGGCTGAGTTGAGCCAACCGATTTCACTGCGTTTCGAGTCGAGGCTGAACGCCCCGGCCGAGTGCGTGTGGGAGTGGATCAGCTCGATCAGGGGCATCCGTGCCGAGCTGCGGCCTTTCCTTCTCATGACCGCCCCGAAAGGCATTCGCTCGCTCGACGACGTCCCGGTAACACCGGGCAAGCGGATGTTTCGCAGCCGTATCTTCCTGTTCGGCGTCCTTCCCATCGACTACTCGGACATGACGCTGGAGGAGCTCAGCATCGGCAGCGGCTTCATCGAACAATCCCCGATGGGTTCCATGAAGTCATGGCGCCATGAAAGGCGCATCATCCCCTGTACAGCGGATCCGGATGCGGTGCTGCTGGTGGATCGACTGACGTTCCGCCCACGAATGGCGAGTGGCCTGGTCGGATGGTTCATCCGACGCCTCTTCCTTCATCGTCACAAGGTCCTCCGCTCGAATCTCGGCGACGCTTGAGGTTCCTTGCCCATTCACGCTGCATGAGCGCAGGCAGGCGCGAAGCTCTCTCTCGCGACGGCCCGGATGGAGGGTCGTCTTGTCGGTCTGGCCAACGCGATCTCGGACGGCCATCTCGTCGTGTATTTTCCGCACATGCTCGTGCATCCCGACCATCATCGCCAGGGCATCGGACGCGACCTGATGCGGGCGATGCTCGATCGCTACCGATCGTTTCATCAGCTCATGCTCACCGCCGAAGGCAACGCCGTGTCGTTCTACGAGGCGATGGGCTTCACGCGAGCCGGACGGACGGTGCCGATGTGGATCTACGATGGAACGGAGCACTCGTGAAGACGCTGCGGAAAGTTCGGCGAGGGATTCAACGCAGGAACAGCTGATGGGATCGAAACGGCTCGACTCACCCTGATCATGAAAGCCACCGCCACGCCATGAACGGCGGACGCGCTCCTTGCAAGGGCATGTCTTTTGCCGGAATCGCGACCGCAGCCTATCCGACCGAAGGAGATGCATTCATGAAACCGATCGATATCCGCGCCGCACTGGAGACGATCGATACCCTCGAGATCTCCGAGCACACCACAGCCGAGGAAGCGGGGGCGGCCATGAAGGCTCTTGGCGACTTCAACCAGTGCATGTTCGGCCTCGTCGGCTTCGTTGGCCTCACGCCCTGGGAACGCCATCCCGATGACGAGCTCCTGCACCTGCTGGAAGGCGAGGTCGATGTCACGATCCTGCCGGATGGAGGCGGGGAACAGCGCCTGACCCTGCGCGCCGGTGAGGCCTTCATCGTCCCGGCGAATCTCTGGCACAGGCAGTTCTCCCGCAATGGAACCAGGCTCCTGTTCGTCACCTCGCAGGAAGGCAACGAGGAATCGACCGCGGAAGACCCTCGTCGATGACGTCGGCGTGAGGATGCGTCAGCCGGACGAAACGCTGGCTTCGTCCCGTCCTGGGCGCCGCCTATGAAGCATCCTCCGACTGCCAGCGAACGGCGAGCCTGCGGAGCGCTTCCCGGTACTTCGGCTCGGCGGCCTCCGCGCGGTCGATGTCGAGACCGAGGTCGTTGATGTGGCCGTCCTGCAGGCCGTAGATCCAGGCATGGACCCGTAGCGGCTGGCCGCGCGCCCAGGCGTCCTGGACGATGTTGGTCGCGCAGACGTTCATCGCCTGCTCGATTGCGTTGAGTTCGCAGAGCCGGTCGTGGCGCGTCGCGAACGGCAGTGATTCCTCGAGCGAGTCGCGATGGCGCGTGGCGACATCGCCGACATGGCGCAGCCAGTTGTCGATGAGGCCCATGCGCTTGTGCTCGAGCACCGCCCCGACCCCACCGCAGCCGTAGTGCCCGACCACCATGATGTGCCGCACCTTGAGCGCATCGACCGCGAACTGGATGGTCGAGAGCGCGTTGAGGTCGGTATGGATCACCACGTTCGAGACATTGCGGTGCACGAAGATCGTGCCGGGATCGATGTCGACGATCTGGGTGGCGGGCACCCGCGAGTCCGAGCAACCTATCCACAGGAAGGACGGCGCCTGCTGCCGGGACAATCGCTCGAAGAAGCCGGGGTGTTCGTGCTCGATGCGCTCGGCCCAGGCGTGGTTGCGCTCGAAGAGTTCGCGGATTTCACTCATGTCATTTCGCCATCATGACCGCCGTGCTGCTGACCGACACCATCATCATTCCGTTGTTCTCGCCGAGAACCTCGTAGTCGAAATCGATCCCGACGACGCCGTTGGCGCCCCGTTCGCGCGCCGCGGCGATCATGTCGCCGAGCGCCGCATCGCGTGCCCCGGAGAGCGCCCGCTCGTAGCCACCGGCGCGCCCGCCGACGATATCGCGCACCGACGCGAACAGGTCGCGCAGGATGTGCGCGCCAATGATCGCCTCGCCGTTCACGACGCCCAGATACCGTTCGACCCGCGCGACGTCGTCCGCGGGGGTGACCGTGGCGAGAAAGAAGTCATCTTCCTGCTTCCTGGAGAACCAGCTCATTTCGGACTCCTTCGAGGGTGGCCATGCCGGCCACTTCGCAAAACGGCGTTCAGTGTAGCCTTCGTTGCCCGAGCCCTGCTCCATCGCTGTCCGGCGTCCGAAGTCCGGCATCGGGATCCGGGCCATGTGTGCCACCATGGCGCCGACGACGCCCTCGCCACTGCGGATTTTCGTTGATTCCGGCACCGGCCAGGAAGATACTGGGTAGTTTTCTTCGCCCACCCGCACACCGAGCCCGAGCTGGAAGATGCTGTCGGCCGAAACCATACTGACATTCTTCACCGCGTCCGTGCTGCTGGGCATAGCGCCGGGGCCCGACAATCTCTTCGTGCTCACGCAGTCGACGCTTCACGGCCGGACTGCCGGCCTCGTCGTCATGCTGGGGCTGTGCACCGGCCTCGTCGTCCACAGCGCGGCGGTGGCGCTGGGCGTGGCCGCCATCTTCCAGTCGTCCGATGTCGCCTTCACGGTGCTGAAGTTCTGCGGCGCGGGCTACCTGCTCTACCTGGCGTGGCGGACATTCACCGCCAGGGCCGACGGCCTGCCCGAAGGGCTCCAGAGCGGGCCCGGTCGCGCAGCACTCTATCGGCGCGGCATCATCATGAACATCACCAATCCGAAGGTGTCGATCTTCTTCCTCGCGTTCCTGCCGCAGTTCGCGGATCCGGCCCGCGGCTCCGTGGCCGTGCAGGTGATGCTCCTGGGCGGCCTTTTCATCATCGCGACCATCCTGGTCTTCGGCGGTGTCGCCATCGCGGCCGGCAGCCTTCGCCAGTGGCTGTCGAAGTCGGATCGGGCGCAGAACATCCTCAACAAGCTCACCGGCGTGGTTCTTTTCGGACTGGCGGCAAGGCTTGCGACGGCGCAGCGGTGAGACGGGACACGCCTCGACAGGAGAAGACATGTGCCACCACATCATGGTCGGATCCAGCGACGTCGAGCGCTCCAGGCGCTACGACGATGCGGCGCCTGTTTTCCAGACGAGCGCGATGAATTCGCGGGTCGACATACCGGGCGCCGCTCCGAGCTCGCCTGCCGTCCGGTTGGTGTGCGAGACGATCCCAGTCTCCAGCAGCGACCTGCCGTCGCCGATGCGGGCGCTTTGCGCCGACACCGTGGCCGCCGGGATGCCGCGCTTGTCGAGCGTGAACAGCCGGCCGATGCCGGCATCGTCCTTGCCGACCCCAGCGTCGGAGAAGACCCAGGCCAGGGCGTCGACGGCGAGCAAGGTCTCCTGCCGGGGGCCGGGGGGACCGAACAACGCGCCGTGGGATGCCGCGACGATGATCCTGCCTTCGTCCTCCGGGACGGTCAGCGTGATCGAATCCATGA
>Ga0172382_10012496_pt1 | contig 11063 bp, 13 predicted proteins | sample Leawel138RmetaG_FD_122245 | JGI IMG/M metagenome (GOLD analysis project Ga0172382, IMG submission 122245) | Leachate microbial communities from a municipal landfill in Southern Ontario, Canada - Leachate well 138R metaG | ecosystem: Engineered > Solid waste > Landfill > Unclassified | place...
AGCTCTACCTCGTGCGTAGCAAGGTTGACGCGCCATAATAACTGCCCTAACACGGCTATGAGATAGTCCTGCCCGTGATAACGGTATCGAGTCGCGCCCTGAAACTTGCCGTTACGAAAGTAATCCATCGGCTCTACGGTATCGCCCTCGTTGTTTAGCCATGACTTTGCGCGCGTCCATAACGGTAGCTCGCTAAACCCGGCGCGTGTCCGTAACAAGCCGTCGGATAAATCCACGTTCACGGCACGGGCGACTTCATTGTTGTTCAGTAGCATCGGGTGCACGTTTTCGTTCATGCCCCTTGCTACCGATACAAACCCGTCAACTATGTTTTTTAACGCCATATTATTGCGCCCTTATAATAAAGATTAAGTCCATACATTTCGGGCGCGTCTCGGCGTCCCAGCCTATGTTTAAGATATGCGTGTGCGCCATGTCTTTATACTCCGTCTTGCCGGAGTGCGCGTGTGCGCCCGTGTCAGTGTTGAATGTAACGTTGTGAGAGTGAGTCGCATTACTCTCTTGAACACCGTGGTTATGTTGACCGCCGGTGATTCCGTAATTTTGCGCAGCATGTTGTGTTGACCGCCAGTTTTGAAAATCAGGCTTCATTGCCGGATATGTTATAAAAAACGCCCACTGCCCGCCGCCATCGTTAAGCGTATCATATGTCGTTTCGTTGCCGGTATATGGTAGAATGTCAGGATTAAACTTGCTGTTACGTAAGAACGCTGTTATCGGCGTGCCGCCGTTGCCAAGTAAATGGTCGTGCGCAGGAATTGACAGCATATGGTCGTGCCCTCCGCTTGTCAACGGGTCGCTTGGGTTGTATTCAAGATAGTGGTTGTGCCGTGCGTTGCTATCAGCGGCGGTAACATCTGTGTGCTTATGCGCGCCGCTACTCGACAAATTAACGTCATGCCTATGATTGATTGACGTGCTAGATATACTGCTCGCCCCTGCGGGCGCACCGGTGGAAGCCTCGAACGTAGTGCCCACCGGCGAATAACGCTTGCCTCTGGTAAATCGCTCGCGCAAGTCCGGCACGGCAAAAGTCGTCACGCCGTTACCGCCGAACGTCGTGCCAAGAACCGCGTATAGTTCAGGCTCATTAACGATTAAGTGTTCCTCGCCGTTACATTCCAGCCAGCCGGTCGGGATTGTCGTGCCGCCCCACGGTATTATAAGCCCACGCAAAGGGATTGAGTCATGCTCTAAGACGCCTACCCTATCCATGACACCGCCTGGCTCGGTAAGGATATTAGTCAAACCGTCAATCAGGTTTTCTAGGCGCGTAATGTCGTGGCGTATAGGCGATATGGAGTTGCTTTCCAGTTCGTCTAGCTGCTTCTGCTTCACAATCTCAGTGCCGCTCGGTAACGGTTGCCGTATAATTAAATTAGGCACTACCAAGTTAGGGTTCGTTCTATTGCGTATTATGTTGGGCATATCGGAAGCTCCTTGTTATGATAATCGCACCACGCGACCAACACCTCGCGATATAAATCAGGTTGCGGGTTACGCTTGCGTCTATGGCAACTCCAGCCGTAAAAACCGCCTAGCCGTAAGCCTGCCGTCCAGACGCGCCCTCGCGCCCAGTGCCCGAAATCCAGCATCGCGTCCTTGAACCACAAGTCCGCCCATCGTTGCGCTCGATGATTAGTCCGACATCTGTCAGGCAGCCACGGACTTTTAGTCCCTAAATCGTAGAGTAAGTCATGCCCAACGCCGATAGGGTGCGGCATTTTCATGCCTCTAAAATTAAGCTCGTGCATGAGCGTTATGCCGTCCGATTGTTTGTAGTAGCCTACCCTATGCGCAACTATAATTACCTCGCTCACAATCGAACGCGGGTTAATCTGTTTTAGGTATAGCTCCAAAAATTGCATATATTCATCATGCGATAAGTTAGTCATACGTTACCTCGTCAATCTTGTATATCTCTGCCGTATCACCGTCGGCGCAACGGGCAAAATAGTTTTGGGTAGCTCGCACATTAAAACAAGTGCCCCCGATTTTAGTATTGCCATGTTTGATTTCACCAACGAAATGCATATTGCCTAAATAATCCGCGTCCCATACGCTGTCAGGGTTAGCACAGGCTATCCGTAACGTTTGACCTACACCCTCGCCAAACACGTGCAAGTCCATAATCTTCTCGCATGGCATCTCGGCGGCTTGATGGTAGTTGTTACCGTCGTGGACGTAAACTTTGTTCTTGCTAGTAAAGATTATCTTGTCAAAAAACCTAGCTACGCATTGACAGGAGTCCAGTCTGATAAACTCGCCGTTGCTAGCGATTACGCCATGCCTGCCTTTATCGTCGTCGGTAGTAGCCGCGACCAAGACGCCTTTGTAGTCTATAGCAGATAACGCTATACCCCCGGCGTCTAGCTCAGCAATCTTGTTACCCATGACGCATTCAAGGACGCTGTTACGTTTCCCGTCCCAGTTAATTACGACAGGATTGCCATTCCATACGGTGCAGGCGCTAGCCCATTTGAGCGGAAAATGCGTTGCAAGATTGCCCTCGTGGTAATATATTAGCCTGAAACACTCGCCTGCCATAGCAACGTAATTACCCCATACTAACGGTTGCCCTATCGTCTCGGCGTTGAAATGTGCTATCTCTTTACCGTCAACGATAATCTTGCTGTCTCTGCGTGATTTGTTGTCGTATATACAAGCTACCGTAGCTTTCACAGGGTGTTGTAATTCTGCCAACGCTGATAGTTTCCAGCCTTTAGGTGCTTTATACACCTTGTCGTTCGTCAGCCTATACCGTTTTTGTGTATTCTGTAATTTAAGTAACACGTAATATTCTCCTTACATAATTTTATGCGCCGCCCACCTACCGCTAGTTAGTGTTTTTAAAAAGTAGCGTTCTCATTTGAGGACTCGCGATCGTGAGACGGCGCAAATTGTTCTTGCTCGGCATTGAGTTTCATGCGTTGCGAAATTAAATCGTCTAAGTGCTTGCGTTGCGTTATGCCGTTTTTCTCGGACGATACAGCCCGCAATATACATACCGCCTGCGCAATGCGGCGGTCAATACATCTATGGCAGTAATCTTTTAATGGTATCATCATTTTATTTGTTCCACCCAAAAAATGCGGCTATGGCAGATATAACCGCCGAAATCATTGCAATGGCAGCAATCCACCGCTCTGGTTTCTTATCGTATTCGTTAAGACGATTTTCATTTAACTTACCTTTAGCACACCCGTCCGACTGTATCTGCTCTAGCTTCGCAAACACATTCCGAAAATCATCTCTTGTGTTTTTCTCTAGCCGATTGAGCTGGTCTGACAGCCCTTTTAAACCCGCTTCAAGGTTACCTATCATTCGTTCGTCTGCTATCTTCGCCATCTTCCTTTCCCCGCTTGTTATTATGCAGTATCCTTTGCAATGGCTCAACGGCGTTCTCGCAAATTGAGCATATACCTATACAATCGTTTTTGTCTATTAACTCACCTGTTACCCTGCATTTAATCACGTCCGTTGTATCCTGTCTAAGAATTCGTCCATCAAAACAAATAGCGTCCCTACGGTGACTAGGAAAGCTAGGTTTAGGAAGTCTTTAAAGAATGGTTTCATGGTTACAAATCCAGTATTTTTACGATTGACATCCAAGTAACAAGCTCGCTACCACCGGCGCCCGATGATATTATCTTAGCCTCACTGGCATTATGGTAAACCCGAGCTCTGATAACGTCGCCCGCGCCCAAAACTATTGCGTCCGATGCGAATGTAGGGTATTCGCCCGCATTGACTTCAGAGGTGTATCTTAAATACCGTGTAAAACCCCCACCCAAAAGGTAAGAATAAAACGATTTATTGCTTCCGTGTTTTTCCACAGAATAGCTAAATTAACTAAATACACGCCCGCGTTTTTTGCAGTAAAAGTGCTACCCGACCACTCACCTAAATTGTCGTGAATAATATCGTTAAAAGCTATATACACAGAAGTAGTAACTGCAATAGATAAATCGTTAGTTAAACGCACCACCACATAACTCGCATTACTGCTAACGCTCTTACCAATCCCAAGAATATTATTCCCCCCCATCTGTATGTTCCCCGTCATCGTGCCCCCGCTCTTAGGCAACGCCCCTTGTGCCAAGTTACTCACCGCGTTGCCGCAGTCCCCGCGATAGGCGGTCGTGCTTGATGTGCCGTAGCCCTGTATCACGCTGCCGTTCGTAAGGCTCAAGGACGCAAGATTTTTTATGCCGTAATCTGCCATGTTGAGAGTGCCGTTAAGCATGGTGGTATTCGCCTCTTCGTTGTTCACACCCCAGCCTATGGCTACCGAGGTGCCTGTTGCCTGAGCGCCATCGCCAATAGCCACCGCGCTTGGACCCGCTACCGTGTTGCGACCGACAGCTACCCCGCCACCCGAAGCGGCTGATGCCTCACTACCGATTTGAACGGCTGTCTTGTTAGTCATCAAGGGGTAAGCGTCTCTCACTTCGTCAAGAGTTATGAAACCGCTGGCGTCAATCGCGTCCAATCGGTTGCTCAAAGCGTGTCCTAAATCGCCTCTATACGCTGTAGTGTCTGAGATACCGTAGCCGTCAATTTTGTCCCCGCCAATATGCGCTGAACCGCCGTGCAGGTCGAGCGTGTAGGAGTAGGATGGCATGGTTAATTCCGGCGGAACAGAATCAGAATCTGGACCATCTATTTCAACCGTCCCGCTTTCATTAAGCGCAATAATGTTAAAGTCTTTAAAATCAATAGAAATTGTATTGTTTGTTATGCTGTTTGGAACAATATTTCCATCCATATCCCATTTTATAATTTCACCATTTTTAATAGCCGTGGAGTGTGACCAACCACCAGCAATAGCGGTTACACCGCTTTGAGCTTCTAAAGGAACGTTGGTTGCGTTCTCACCCCATGAAATCACCTTGCCGTTTTTAAGAGCTAATGAATGATAAGGACCACCTGATATGTCAGTAACACCACTCTGAGCTTCAACAGGAACGTCAGTTTGACCATATTGGTTGTCCCCCCAAGCAATTACCCCGCCGTCTTTAAGGGCAAGTGAGAAGTAATAACCGGCAGAAATAGCGGTCACGCCGTTGGTAGCTGTATCTGGTATAGTTGTTTGACCTTTATTGTTAAGACCCCACGCAATTACCCCGCCGTCTTTAAGCGCAAGTGAGTGAAAATAACCACCAGCAATAGCGGTTACACCGCTTTGAGCTTCTAAAGGAACGTTGGTTTGACCGTTATTGTTATTACCCCACGAAATAACTTCGCCATCTTTAATAGCTAACGAATGATAATTACCACAAGCGATTGCGGTTACGTTGCTATTAAGAGATTCGGGGATGTTGGTTTGTCCCCAATTATTTTCACCCCAAACTATCGCTTTACCTTTTTTGAGCGCTAAAAAATGATAAGCACCAGCAGCAATAGCAGTCACGCCGCTCTCACGAACAATCGTATCACTTACCACGTTGCTAATCGCATCAGCCCAGTCGCCCCTGTATGCATCCTTATCAGTTATACCAAAGTTGGTTATCCCGCCACTGCCACCACCCTCGCTGTCAATGTAAATCGTTTGCCCGTCTATCCTTACCTTCGTGTTCGTGCCGTCTTCAAAGGTGATGTCGCCGGTCAGGCTGTTTAATGCGGTAACACCAGCATTGGTTATGTATCCTGCGTCGTTGTTGTAATCGCTTAGGTTGGTCATACCCTCCAACACGCCTAAGCGCATGCCGTGCATTACTAAACTGCCAGACATAATTGCCGCGTTACTGTTTATTATGCCAATATCATTGTCGTATTGTGATTGAAATACCCTGCTAGTAACCGTGTTCCATAAACCTGTCGCGCTCTCTAAACCCATCACCCGACCGCTCATCTCGGAAATCGCAAGCGCGTTCGTCTCAGCCCAGCCGGAAATCGCGGTTGATAACGCACTCTCAGCCAGTTGCGCGCGCGTAATCTCATCAACCAATGCTTGCGCTAAATCACTGTAATTGCTCGCAATAGCCACGAACATGTTCTCATACTCTATATGAACATGGTTACCCGACGCCACCTGATTGGCGTTCGTGCCTATCTTGTCGTTTAATGCCAAGTTGTCGTAAGCGTCGAATATGTGCGGCGGGATCGTGCCCGTAATATCGCTAAAATCGTGCGTGTGAATGCCGGGCGCAACTTGGTCTAAGTTCGTGCCAACTCGGTTGTGATAAAGTAAATTGCCGTAAGCGTCAAAGACGGTATGCACCAAGAAGCCGGACGTTATATCACCCGCGCTGTGCGTGTGCATCAAGTCCGCTTTCTGTCCTAACAGATATATAACGTTTGTGCCGTCAATGCTCGGCTGTCCCGGACGGTAAATCGTCTGCGCGTTAGCCGGTCGGCCACAAATAAGGAGCGCCAGCGCCCCACATAGTGCAATCAATCCGTAATGTCGTGTTCGTAGCGTCATATTCTATTGCCTCGTAAGTTGCGTTTCCACCCAAAACGGGATACATCAATGAAGTGCCCGGGCGTAATATCTCACCGTTCACCAACGCGTCCAATTGCCCATCGTTCAAAAATGATATACTACGCACACCGGCAGGCACTGTGCCGGCAACGCCGTCCGCACGGTATGAACGCAAGCGCGCACGGACGCTCTCAGGCTCTTGTATAACTATCGTAGCAGAAGCCGCAACCTCGCAAGACGGAGGCGGCTGGTTTGCAGCGGCTTCTATCGGTAAGGCGTTCACCGTTACCTCACCGGCGCAAGGGCATTGATTTAATAGCATAATCGCACCTCCGAAAGTCCTTTTACATCCCTTTGATAGGTGACTAGCAGCGAAAAGGGAGAAGAAACGCCACTAGCCACCTACCGTTTGGGGGTGGGAAGATTACTCTCCTATCTGCTTCCAATCGTTAGTGGTTAATCCAATCGCTACCCAGACGGCGCCGGTATCAGCAGCCGTGCGACCGACCAACATATCGCCGAAATAACGCGGTAAATATGCGGTGGTAGCCGTTGTCTCGTTAGTGTCGCGTTGCTGGACAGCCATCAAAGAGAATGACTGTATAGTCTCGCCAACACTTACCCAGTCGTCAGTTGACGTGCCTTCGGATACCCATACGTTAATAGACTCTCGCGAGCCGCTAGGGTATTCATAGGTAGTTTTGCCAATCAGCACATCGCCGTATTTACGCGGCGCAAGGGCAGGCACGGGACCAAGATTACCTTGCACAACACGAATAGCGGCTAAGTCGCCTTTAGCAACGCCAATATCACGGGTAACAATAATCGTTACAGGCAAACGTAACGCCGTCTCAGGGCTGTTAGTCTGCGTAACAAGCACCTCTGCACGATAATTGCCAGCCTTTAAGCCGGATGCAGCCGTCGCCGTTATTTGTAAGTAGTTATTGCTTATCGTAGCGGACGACGTGTTCACGGTAAGAACGTTAGTATCAGATGACTCAATCGTTACCTGCGACACATTAGCCGTTCCGCCGGTGTTGTAAATGTCAAACTTGCCGGATAACGCGCTGCCGACTTCGCCAGCTAATTGAAGCCTGTCAATCGAAAGCACCGGCTTCTGCGCTAATAACACACCGGCGCTAACCAGTAACACGCTTAATCCTATCAAAAGTTTCTTCATACTTCTATACTCCTTGTGTTTGTGGCAATGCAACTAGGGTTTAAAGCCCTAGTTACATGCCGCTGTTGTTGTTATGTTACGGCGTTACGGATGCGATGCCACCATCGTGCGCTACCCAGTCAGCCTTAGACGTGAATGCCAACTCATAAGTAGGCGCGTTAGCGTCCTTGCTTATGTAGGCCGTCGCAGTATCACTGCCGACAAAGGTCACGGTCACAGCGTCGTTAGCGGAACGCCCTTGTAACGGAGCATTCAACGTTAACACAACGCGAGTGTAAGAGCCAGTGCCCTCAGGGTCAACCGCTTGGACGCTGTCCGGCACAACTGCGCGTAAGCCGGCGGCGGCATCAACGCATGGTTCGCATACTTTAAGGCATACTTGCGGGCAACGCTTGTAAAACACTGCCACAGGTTTGTCGTAGTTGCGTAACGGTTTAGCGGCGTTCTGGAAGCGGCTGAAGTAACGCCCCTTCTCACCTAGCGGGTTGTTGCAAGGGTCTTTGAACACCTGCCACTGCCACTCGCCAGCTAAGTTAGGAGTATCACCAAAGCTCGTTCCACCGCCCGGCGATGCCGGACCGGCAGGCGGCACTAATTTCTCGAACACGCGGTCAATCATATACATACCAATAGCGTATTCAGCCTTGATATATTCAGGGTTCAATGACATCTGAACACCCATGCTGCCAGCGGCTTCCTCGACGAACGGGTCAACACGCTCGTAAATCGCTTCGCCGTTTTCAACACGGTTCAAGCGGAAACGAGGCGGTAACTTGTGCGTCATGAAGCCTGTGCCACGCCATTGCTTGATATTGCCGTAGTTTGCCACCAACGCTGTCGGGTTGGCGTAACGGAAATCCTCGCGAATGGTCGCGTCGTTGTTCAACATGTCGTCAAAGTCCATCGGGTGGACTATAAACGGGAACACAGGCATGTCGCCGTCTTGACCTAATGCGTCGCTCTCAACATCTAACATCATCATTTCATACCAGTAACGAAAATGCTTGGAGCTTAATGTTGAAACAGACGTGCCGGCAGGCAAGCGCACTTCTTTACTAGCAAATGGGTCGTAATCAAACTCGACACCATCAGCGGTATCAGTCCAAACAACTTTACGACAGAAACGTAAATACATCTCTTGGTTAAAGTTTTCATGGACGTTAAGCGTAACGTCGGTCAATTGTCCGAATATCAACGCTAGCTGTTGCTCAAACTGCCAGTTCCACTTGATATCGTTTATACAAATATCCTCAGTAGCGCGCGCGGTCTCAAACACTCTGAAATCGCGGACACTAAATCCGTATTTGATTTTATAAACGTCGTATTTGCAAGGATCAAAGCCCGGGTCATCAGCGCCTAAAGTGCCGGGCGCACGCCCTTTTTGCACTTCACGCCATGTCAACAAGCCGGATTGGTCGCCCATACTGCCGTGATAACGGCGGGTCTCTTGGACTAAACCCTCGCCTAACGGGAATGCGCCAACAGGAATAAGGTTGCGAAACGGATTTTTGTATTTCTTCGTCGCATCTTCAATCACCGGCGCAATAAACTCCGTAGCGTCCATAAACGCACGGTTAATTTCTTCTACACATAGACTAATCGGTCCACGCGGGTCGCTCATATCTACCTCCTCTAAAACAGGTTTTAATTTTAAAACTCGGAAACGAGGGGAGTTCCCAAACATACACCTCAAAAAAGTGTCTCGTCGGGGGAGCGAAACGGCTTTTACGCCCGATTATCCTTGCGGTAACTCGCTAGAACGACGCGAGAAATAATCTACGTTCTATCCGCTTTTATTCTTTACATAACATATTTAGTGTTTTATGTCAAGCATTATTATGAAAATCTTTTTAATACCATACGGGCGGCGTCATCGGCGGTCATGGATTTTGGTTTATCCGTGTCGCCGGCATCTCCGCTCGAAGCGCGGGGATCTCCGCTCACGCTAGGCGTCTTACCAAACCGGCGCGCAAGCTCTTGCTCTGCCTTAATACGCGCCTGCCGCTCTATATGTAACATGTGCAAGTATATCGGCGCGGCTACGCCTAACATCATCGCTTTCGATTGACGCTCGCCGTCGTTGCTGATAAATAACTCCTGCGCTAAACTGGTCGCTTTCCGCACTAATGCGTTACGGCTTTCGTTGCCCGGTATCTCCTGAAACACAAAGTTGCCGGTCTCACGCGCTGATACAAGCGCGCTCTCAAATAACCGTGTTCGAGCTTGCTGCTCCATAGCCAAATCCTGCACACCACGTTGCTTGTCAAGCTCGGCTCTAGTCTCATTATGACGCGCAAGCTCGCTTGCTTTCTGTCTCTGCAACGCATCACGTTGCGCAAATAAGGTCAATAACGTCGGCGCGGCATGGCTTGCCTCTTCGTTTAAATACTCTATACGACGGCGTAATGGCATTGACATTACCTGCGCTATCACGTCCTCTGGCACATCAAGCTCTTTCGCCGTGTCGCGTATCTGTTCGTCAAGGGTCTGCTCCAACTGCTGATACTTAGCCTGAAAACGCGGGTCGCGCTCCAAGTCAAGCACGGCAAGCCGGTTCATCAACTCTTCGGTTTCTCTGTCCTTTGCTTGCAACTGCTCGCGCAAGGTTTTGAGCTCCTCCGGCTCGGTCGGCGGTTGCGATTGCACTTGCGCGAGCTTGCTTTCAAGCTCTTGGATTTGCTTGCGCATGGCTGCAAAGGCGCGCCCGTCTTTGGTGGTAGGGTCAGGAGCTTGCGGGTCAGAAACAACCGGCTCGGCAACAGCTGGTGGCTTATCGTCCATAACGTTCGATAAATCCAAGCCAAGATTGTCGCCGGGAATGATGGGCTTATCACCTTCGGCGGGCGGCGGCTGAGGCGGCGTTTGTTCTGGTTTGGGTTTTTGGTCTGGGGTCGTGCCATCTTTTACTCCATCTATGTTCTTAACGTTCAATACTTGCGCTAGTCTGTCCTTGCTAATAGGCATACGGTTATCCCTCCTTTTAGTTGTTAGCTGCGAAATCAGCCTTGTAATCGTCTTCCGGCATCTCACGCGGTTTAGCCTTAAATTCGTCCAGCTTCATTATAATTGCCAAACATTGCGCTATACCGGCTCTATGCCGTTCGGTCAACGCTAACCGCTCGGTAATCCATGACGCGTTTGGCGATACCCCAGCCGCGAACGGGTCGGGCAACATGGTCGTCATCAGGTAATCCTGCACAGCCGCAACCACCGCTTTTGTCATCGGTAGCTCACGCCATTTTAAATACTCGCCCATCGCCTCCGCGTTGCCAATCAGTTCTTCCATCTTGTTCATTACATCTGCCCTTTCTGAACCTCAGTATATGTTTGCTCGAAAATATCAGCCCTACAAGGATAGTATTCTTCATCCACGCCTTTGATAACCCAGTCGCTAGGACATACGGTATGCCCGCCCCTTGCTGTGTCAATCCATCC
>Ga0172382_10012500_pt1 | contig 11059 bp, 8 predicted proteins | sample Leawel138RmetaG_FD_122245 | JGI IMG/M metagenome (GOLD analysis project Ga0172382, IMG submission 122245) | Leachate microbial communities from a municipal landfill in Southern Ontario, Canada - Leachate well 138R metaG | ecosystem: Engineered > Solid waste > Landfill > Unclassified | place...
ACAACCGATACAAACGGACTTGTCTCTTTGTTGAATGAAGATATCATAATCAAAACCGATACAAAAATTGATGCAAGTGTTCTTCCTATCTATTATGTAGATTCTGATACTAGTATGCAAACGGAAAAACTTTTTAAAGAAATAATGGTTGAGCAATGGGAAAATCCCACCAATTTTGCCGGTTATAGAAAAGATGCCAATACATTAATTATTTATGGAATTAGTATTTATGAAATTGAATTACAATACATAAATAATAACATCTATTTGATTTATAACAACAACAAAATAGAAATAAAAGAATCCGAAACGTTTATACGTTTCCCTTCTTCATTTATAACGAGGTAAAACTACATGAATTCGACATTGCGTACCGAAAAATATGCTAGTTTTCATTTATAGTTGAATCAATTTTTCGGTCTAATGGATAAAAAAGTAAGCGAGTGAATTCACCCGCTTACTTATTATTTTCCTAAAAAAATTAAGGTTCTCTATTTAACCGGAACATTTTTTAAAGTAGCCAACAAGAAATTCCAGAATTTTCCAACGCTTTCAATGTTCACTCTTTCATCGGGGGAGTGGGGATTGCGAATGGTAGGACCGAATGAAATCATATCCCAATGAGGATATACGCCGCCCAATAAACCGCATTCCAAACCGGCATGAATAGCTTTTATTTCTGGGGTTTTACCATATAAATCATGATATGTTTTCTGCATAGTTTTTAAGATAGGCGATTCCATATTGGGTTTCCATCCTGGATAAGCTCCCGATAAAGTTATTCTTGCTTTTGCCAATTCGGCGATAGCTGTCATTTTTTCACCTACGGCTTCCTTAGCCGAATCGACGGAACTACGTAATAAACACATGATTTTCACTGTGCCCTTTTCGGATTTCACAATGGCCAAATTCGTTGATGTTTCAACCAAACCTTCCATCGAATCGCTCATACGCATTACACCATTAGGTAATGCATACACAACATTTATAATCGTTTCTTGACACTCACTACCCATAATCACCGAAGGCATATCGGTGTCAACAATTTCTATTGTCAAATTAGGCTCAGTACCGGAAAACTCATTTTGCATAACCGAAGTAAATGCTTTGACACAAGCTTTAAACGCATCTGTTTTTTCTTGGGGAACCACAACAGTGGCAAAAGCTTCGCGAGGGATGGCATTACGCAAACTGCCGCCGTCGATAGAGGCTATTCGTATACCGTAATCTCTAATAAGTTTCTTTAACAAACGGATAATGATTTTATTGGCATTGCCGCGGCCCAAAATGATATCCATACCGGAATGACCACCTTTTAATCCTGTTACGGCAATTTTAAATGCTTTCATCCCGCCGGGGACAGCCACTTCTTTGTAATCCACTTCAAGGGTAGCATCTAAACCTCCGGCACAACCCACATATAATTCTCCTTCGTCTTCGGAATCAAGATTCATTAATATCTCTCCTTTAAACATGTTGGGTTTTAATCCGAACGCACCTGTCATACCGGTTTCTTCATCAACAGTAACCAGCACTTCGATCGGGCCGTGTTCAATATCTGTTGATTCAAGAACAGCCATGGCAGCAGCGCAACCAATACCGTTGTCGGCACCGAGGGTGGTTCCGTTGGCTCTTACCCAACCATCGTTACCTATCACCGTTTCAATGGGATCTTTGGTGAAATCGTGTACTTTATCCGAGTTTTTCTGCGGGACCATATCAATATGTCCTTGTAAAATAACTCCTTTTCGATTTTCCATGCCCTTTGTTGCAGGTTTACTGAAAATTAAATTGCCTGTTTCATCTTGTTTAACGGTTATATTCTTTTGTTTTGCCCAATCCAATAAATAAGCTAATATTTTGGCTTCATGTTTCGAAGGATGGGGTATACTGCATATTTTACTAAAGTTTTCCCATAAAAAACGGGGTTTTAAATCTGACAAATTACTCATGTTTTTATTATTTTGATTATGTTAATATTTTTCTGAAAGCTATTATGAAACGCTAAACACGCAGGCTTTATTTTGTAATATATGGAATAAAAAATTATCATCCCAAAAGCTTATTTTTGAAGTAAAATAAAACGCTTATTATTATAAATTTTTATAAAACAATCTTCACTGTAAGTCCCCTATTGAGCATGGTGTTTGCAATAGGTTCCAATTCGGAATAGGCACCGTGCATCACATCACATTTTCCATAGTTATGTGTGATAAAAGCACATTGGAACGCTTGTTCGTAGGTGTGATGACATAACTCCATCAAGGTTTCTATTACGAACTCAAAGGTATTAAAATCATCGTTAATAAGCAGTAGTGTATAAATGTCGTCTAATAATCCGACATCTTCTTCTTTCGATTCTTGATGTGTTTTTTCTTTTGTCATAGAATGATTACCATTCATCCTTTATAACAGCTTTGGGTTCCATAGCTGCTTCCAGTTTTTCCATTAAGACTTTAACCCCTTCATCTACTTGTCGCAAATGTTCGTAATGTGTAGGTATCCAATCTTTCCGCGATTGATCTAACCATATTTCAATAGGTAAATTGGAGGCTCCTCTTAAATTAAAATTTGTTATGGTGTACCGGTAACGGTCGGGACGCATTTCAATTTTTAAATTATAATATACCAATCCTGCCATCACAAAAGATTTTCCATCTCTTGACGGTGTTGTTATTTTAATATTCGATACACATTCAATCACTTTATTTTGAGCATCTGCTTTCTTGATTGCTTGTGTCGGATTTTTATAATAATCATTAGCCCAATCGTAAGCACGTTTATACAATTCTTCCGGTGTTCCTTTCATGCTTATGGTGTATTGGTAAGTAATTAATTTAGTGTTTTCGTCAATGGGGACGAGGGGAGGTACAATAGCTTCGTTTTTTTGTCCGATTACTACTAATGATTGGACAATAAGGAAATAACAAATAGCAAATGATTTCAAATAAATTTTCATTATAAATCAATTTTTTTCTTTCTAACGTAAGTTCTATAGTAAAAATTATATATGTGTTTATCGTCCGCAGGATGAAATATTTCTTCTGTTAAATCCCATTCATGATAATTGATTTCAGGAAAAAACACATCGGCTTGTGGAAATTCGGCATCCATAAACGTTATGTAGAGCTTGTTGCATAAAGGGAAAAATTGTCGATAAATAGAAGCTCCTCCCATGATAAAAACTTCCTCGCCGGCAGGACAAAGTGCAATGGCCTCATTGATGGAATAAGCCATTTCACATCCTTGATATGTAACCGATTTATCGAATGTTAAAACAATGTTTCTTCGACCGGGAAGAGGTTTAACGGGTAAAGAAAGATAGGTGTTTTCACCCATCAATACCGTATGACCGGAAGTGATTTGTTTAAAGCGTTTCAAATCGTCGGATAAATGGCACAACAATCGGTTATTTTGACCTATTTCCGAATTCTTTCCGGTTGCAACAATAATGGAAAACATAGGTTTTGTTTTATTGGATTTTAAATTTTAATAACTGAAATAATCTGTTTTCAATGTTATTTACGGAGATACGTTCTTGCTGCATGCTGTCACGTTCGCGTAAGGTAACGGTATTGTTTTCGAAAGTTTCATTATCCACTGTGATGCAAAAAGGTGTACCTATGGCATCCTGACGGCGATATCGGCGGCCGATAGCATCTTTTTCATCGTATTGACACATAAAGTTACACTGTATAGAATTTAATATTTCCCTGGCTTTTTCGGGCATGCCGTCTTTTTTAACCAAAGGTAAAACCGCCACTTTGACAGGGGCTAAAACGGGAGGTATTTTCAACACTGTTCTTATGCTATTGTCTTCGAGGGTTTCTTCTGTATATGCCTTGCTCAGTATGGCTAAAAACATTCTATCTAAACCAATGGATGTTTCGATAACATAAGGGACATAACTCTCGTTGGTTTCGGGATCGAAATATTGCAGTTTTTTTCCGGAATGCTGTTGATGGGCTTTTAGATCGAAATCGGTACGAGAATGTATGCCTTCAAGTTCTTTGAATCCAAAAGGGAATTTAAATTCAATGTCGGTAGCAGCATTGGCATAGTGTGCCAGTTTTTCGTGATCGTGGTAACGATACATGTCGCTACCTATACCGAGGGATTCATGCCAGCGTATGCGTGCCTGTTTCCAATAATCGAACCATTGCAATTCATCGCCGGGACGGACAAAAAACTGCATTTCCATCTGTTCGAATTCTTTCATACGGAAGATAAACTGCCGTGCAACGATTTCATTACGAAAAGCTTTCCCTGTTTGTGCTATTCCAAACGGGATTTTCATCCTTGCTGTTTTTTGCACATTTAAAAAGTTAATGAAAATACCCTGAGCCGTTTCCGGACGAAGATAAACCGTATCGGCACCATCGGCTACAGAACCCATTTGTGTGGCAAACATCAGGTTAAATTGGCGGACATCCGTCCAATTTCGACTGCCCGATATCGGACATACTATTTCCAAATCAACAATCAGTTGTTTTAAATCATCCCAATTACCGACTTCCATGCAAGCGGCAAAACGTGCATGCACTTCATCCATCTTCTTTTTATATTCCAACACACGACCATTGGTTTGACGAAACATTTGTTCGTCGAAAGATTCGAAGCGTTTGGAAGCCTTTTCTACTTCCTTCTCGATTTTATCTTCAATCTTTTGTAGATAATCTTCAACCAACACATCGGCGCGGTAGCGTTTTTTACTGTCTTTATTATCTATCAAAGGATCGTTAAAAGCATCGACATGGCCCGAAGCTTTCCATACTTTGGGATGCATAAATATTGCACTGTCGATACCTACTATGTTTTCATGCATCTGAACCATCGATTTCCACCAATAGTTACGTATATTGTTCTTTAATTCACAGCCATAAGGACCGTAATCATACACAGCACTCAATCCATCGTAAATTTCACTTGAAGGGAATATATAGCCGTATTCTTTGGCGTGGGCTATAATCTTTTTAAATAAATCGTCGTTGTTAGCCATCTGATTATCGCAAATAATGTAAGGCTGCAAAGGTACATAAAATTATGAAATTACAAAATAAAGGTCAATTCTTTTTATGGCTGTTTTCAAATCTACCGTTATAAAAACCTTTTTTTAAAGATTTTACCCCTTTTTGAAGTTGACCACTTACTTACATTATTTTGTGTACCTTTGCAAACGTTAACTAAAAAACTTAAAAAGGTATATTTCAAGGCAATGGATAAAAAAAACACCATAAAGAAGCAGTATCCTTCATCGGAAAAAGTTTATATTAAAGGGAAACTTTTTGATATTAAAGTCCCTATGCGTAAAATCACCTTAACCGATACGGTTCAAATTGTGGACGGGAAAAAGAAGTTTACGACAAATCCTCCGGTATACGTTTATGACACCAGTGGTGTTTTTACCGATAACAACATTTCAGTTGATTTGGAAAATGGTCTGCCACCTATTCGTAAACCATGGATATTGGAACGTAAGGATGTGGAACAACTCACTGAGCTTTCTTCGAGCTACGGTCGTGCTCGTTTAAACGATAAGAGTCTAAATAGTATTAGGTTTAAACACCTCAGTTTACCTTATAAGGCAAAGCAAGGAAAAGGGATTACTCAAATGTATTATGCCAAAAAAGGGATTATCACCGCCGAGATGGAATATGTGTCGATACGCGAAAACCAAAATGCGGAAGCCATGGGGATAAAATCGCATATCACACCTGAGTTTGTTCGTAAAGAAATAGCCGAAGGTAGAGCTATTATACCGGCCAATATCAATCATTTGGAGTGTGAACCCATGATTATCGGAAATGCCTTTTTAACCAAAATAAATACCAATATAGGTAATTCGGCACTTTCTTCCGACATCCATGAAGAAGTGGAAAAATCGTTGTGGAGTTGCTATTGGGGAGGTGATACTTTAATGGATTTATCGACCGGTGCCAATATCCATGAAACCCGTGAATGGATAATCAGGAATTCTCCGGTTCCCATTGGAACTGTGCCTATTTATCAAGCTTTGGAAAAAGTAAATGGCGTTGCCGAAGATTTAACATGGGAAGTTTATCGCGATACTTTGATAGAACAATGCGAACAAGGAGTGGATTATTTCACCATACATGCGGGTTTGTTGAGAAAGCATATTCCTTTGGCTGCAAAACGTTTAACGGGAATAGTTTCGCGCGGCGGGTCCATTATGGCCAAATGGTGTATGAAAAACAAACAGGAAAACTTCTTATATACGCATTTTGAAGATATATGTAAAATATTAAAATCCTACGACACCGGTGTTTCCTTAGGTGACGGATTACGTCCGGGTAGTATTTACGATGCCAACGATGCGGCTCAATTCGGTGAATTGAAAACAATAGGTCAATTAACAAAGACTGCTTGGGAAAACGATGTGCAAGTAATGATTGAAGGTCCGGGTCATGTTCCTTTGCATAAGATTAAAGTGAATGTAAATAAACAGAAAGAATATTGTTTCAACGCACCTTTTTACACCTTGGGACCTTTGGTAACCGATATAGCACCCGCTTATGATCATATTACTTCAGCTATAGGTGCGGCATTAATAGGATGGTACGGTACTGCCATGCTTTGTTACGTAACCCCCAAAGAACATTTGGCTTTGCCCGATAAAGAAGATGTAAGGGAAGGTATCATTGCCTATAAAATTGCCGCTCATGCCGCCGATATAGCCAAAGGACATCCGTCGGCTCAAATCAGAGACAACGCCATGAGCAAAGCCCGTTTCGATTTCCGTTGGAAAGACCAATTCAATTTATCATTAGATCCCGAAAAAGCACTGGCTTTTTTTCGTACCCGACACGGTGCCGATGAAAAAGAATCATCCTATTGCACCATGTGCGGGCCTAATTTCTGTGCCATGAGAATTTCCAAAGAGGTGAAAGATTGTGTTAAATCAGATAATAAGAAATAATTTCTCTTATTAATTACACAATTGCACCCTTTTTATTGCTAAACCAAAGTTTAAATTAATCCTTGTATCTTTAATTAAGTGGATTGGATTCTCCACAGATAACTTTTACAGTATCTTTCCCATTAAAGCTATACGTATCAAAATCTCCACAGGTAGCGGCTTTTCCGGTTTTTAGTGATTTTTCAAACTGTTTTGTCTCTTCATTCCCGTGATATTCAACACAAGTACAAGTATGCTTTTCACACGACAATAAACCGATAGTACATAATACAAAAATTCCGATATTATCTTTCATCCAATAAAATTTAATATTGTATTAACAAAAACCGCGCAAATATATATTTTTTTAAAATATATTTACTGATTATAAAAATATATACTCAATAAAAAAGAAGAAGTATAAAGAATAAGTATATAAATTATTATTTAAAAGCCGTCTCACTCAAGCCTTTCCCTTTAAGTTCGAGGTCTTTCATATAAGCAGGCACTTTATTTCCCAAATATTTATCGACATATAATTTAGCTAAATATTGTCCTAACATAAAGCCATGACCGCGTAAACCGATCAATAGTCCGTTTTCAGGATCTACAATATAACGGGGTTCGGTATAGTAGCCGCTCCAAACGGCATGGAATCCAATACTGCTTAGGTTAGGTATCCATTCACTGAACACTTCGGAAACGATTTCAAGAAAATCTTTGCTGTTGTATTTCAGATTTTGGCGTGTTTCATTGGGATCGCAACCGGGAGAAGCGCAGCCGATGATTTGACCGGTTTTTAGGAATTGTTGTCCGTAAACAGCCGAAAAACCTTTATAATGCCGACGGTCGATAACCATATCCAAAGCATCTCCGTTTTTCCCCAAGAAAGGCATACGGCGCGTGATAAAAGCCTGATGTTTTACCGGATAAGAACCGGTTTCTATACCCAACATTTTGGCGAATTTTTCGGCATTATATCCCAACGCGTTTACAAAATGATTACAGTTGTATTCTATATATTGTTTTGTATGTGTTTGCACCAAGACATAATATTTATCTCCTTGTTTTTTAACATTCAAGAGTTGGCAGTCTTCCATAATCATGCCGCCTTTATCTAATCCTTTGGCACGAACAAATTCAATGGTACGACCCGGTGTAGCTTGCCAACAGTCATTTGCAATCAACGCATGAGAATAGGTTGTTAAACCGGGATTCCATAAGGGTGATACTTCTTTTTGAAAATCTTTTCTTTCGACCATATAGGCATCCGACCATGCACGTGAGGCATCCAAAGCACGGTAAGTGGCTTCGTCATGAACTAAATTTACGTAGCGTGTGGGTTTATAATCTATATTATATACTTTTTGAATTTCTTTGAATATTTCCAAATTATGTTTGGCAATATCAGAGATGTCGGGATTAGAGAAGGTAGGACGACCGCCACCAATATTTCTCCATGAAGCACCTCGGTCGAAATTTACGAGTAAGCATTGTTTTCCTGCTTCGGCAAAATAACGGAACAAGGCACTACCTGCAATACCTCCTCCGGCAATTAAGATATCTACCGATTCTTTTTTAACGTTATCATTAGCAGAGAATACAAATGTTTCTTTGGCTTTGGAATTATACAAGTCACCCAATGTTACCTGATTGGATAAAGGAGCACGGGGAGTGGAATCGCCGGTAACTTCAATGCCGTATCCCTTGAGGATTTGTTTGGCACGCGGAATGCAACGTTTTCCGCGGCAGGGACCCATGCCTAAACGGGTAATGTGTTTCAACTCATCAGTCGATATAAAAGAGCGTTGTCCAATGGTTTGCAACAATGACTCAATGCTCACATCTTCGCAATGGCAAACATAGGTTTCGCTTTCAACTTCTTTGGCAGGCTTAAATTCTATGGGTTTCGGATAGTTCAATTTGAGAATAAAACCTCTTGCTTTGATTAAATCTTCTCCCGAAAGTGTAGTGGCTTTGACGCGGGCAACATGGGTTTTGTTTTTCTTGATGAGAATCTTTTCAATGACGCCTTCGCCGAGTTTTTGGCCGTTATTGTCGACCAAGAATACTTCTGCACCTTCTTCGGCCTTATATTCTATCGGTAAAAACAGTTGACCTTTGGCGAGATTGTATCCGAAAATGGCCAATCCCGGACATTGATACACGCATTCCATACAGCCTATACACTTGTTGAAATCAATGGCGGGAACAGTAGATGTGCTTGATTTGTTGATAGCACCGTGGGGACAAGCAAAAGCACAGGGATTGCAGGCAAAGCCATACAAACAATCAATTTGAACAAAGGGTTTGGCTTGCATACGCTCCGGCGATGGCAGATAAGGTTTTTCTAAAATCCGTACCGGATGTTGTTGCGAGTCGATGTATTGTTTGGATATTTCCAAATAATCATCGTAATTAAAACGTTTGCCAATGCTTTGTGCAACTTCATAAGCAGCTTGTTTCCCGCGCAATACGGCACTGGTCCCTTCTCCTATGCGAATGGCATCGCCTATGCCGAAAGTATGGATGCCGAAAACTTCTTTTCCTTTCACCAATAATTGGTCGTCGGGCACTAAACCTGTACATATATTAATGATATCAATATCGTCGATGATTTTTTCGGTTCCCGGAATAGGTTTGAAGTCTTTGCATTCGGCGATAACGGCAGCCGTAATGCCATCGTGTTTTGCGTTGGGTATGGCTTTTAATAATATGTGGGATGTTAAAACGGGAATGCCCAAACGGCGTACACGGTTTGCTTGAACGGGGAATCCTCCTTCGCCCGGCATGGCTTCGATGATGGCTTTGATGCTTGCACCTGCTTGCATACCTTGATAAGAGGTTAAATAGCCGATATTACCGGCTCCTACGGTTAACACTTTTTTGCCGAGGAGGGTATGTTCCTGATTCATCATTTTCTGGAAAACGGCTGCGGTATACACGCCAGGAAGGTCGTCGTTCTCGAAGGTTGGCATAAAAGGAATGGCTCCCGAACCTACCACGAGATATTCCGCATCCACATAAGCTATTTCTTGATTTTCGATGTTTTTAATGGCAATGCGTTTGTCTTCCAAGATATCCCATACCGTTTGGTTGAGTAAAATTCCGTCGTGATTGTCGCCGGCTAAGGTTTTGGCAATTTCGAATCCCCGCATGCCGCCGTATTTTTTCACTTTTTCGAAGAAGAAAAACTGATGGGTTTGCATATTAAACTGCCCGCCGATAACGGCATTGTTATCAATCACCAAATTAGGAATATGCAACTCATTGAGGGTTTCACGGCAAGCCAATCCTGCAGGACCTGCTCCGATAATGGCTACCGTTGTTTTATAAATCTTTATTTCTTGTTGACGGTTTTCACTATAAGAGGGTTGGTAATCTTTGGGGATTTCGCGCACTTCTTTCACACCGTCGACTTTGGTGATGCATATACGGCGTATTTCACCGTCGACCAACATTTCACAGGCACCGCATTTACCGATGCCGCATTCCAAACTCCGTTGACGGTCTTTAAGACTATGGCTGTGGATGGGATATCCCGCCTGATGCAAGGCAGCTGCAATGGTATAACCCTTTTTCCCACACACTTTCTTTCCTTCAAATAAAAATTCGACGATATCGCTCTCCGGTATGTCTAAAATGGGATGATTCTTTATTTCGTACATATTATAATATCGTTATTTATATCTTGTTATATATTTCTATATTTTTAAAAAAACAAAATGCAAAGGAAAACAAAATTTTTGTAAACTCACAGGGTTTTTTCAGAGGAAAAGAAAAAAAAGGAAAAATTATTTATAATCCAATGTAGAGACATTGCTATTGATACAGTATATATTGTGTGGAAAAGCAAGTTAATCTATAAGTTGAGGATGTAGTGAAATAATAAATTTTGGCTATGTTCTATAATAAGTAAGTAAAAAAGCGATATAGTTTCAACATGAAAATAAAAGAATTAGGGAAAGGGATTTTCGAAAGCAAAAAACGAGGCTTCAGTGATGAGAAGATAGCTGTAAATATCAGTGCGGATAGAAGAGGAATATATCCAGTGCAACCGTCCTTTTGTAGATTTGTGTTTGATTACTGACTTTCATAACAAAATATTTAGTCATCCCGTTTTCATTTGGAACTGCACAGTAA
>Ga0172382_10012502_pt1 | contig 11058 bp, 7 predicted proteins | sample Leawel138RmetaG_FD_122245 | JGI IMG/M metagenome (GOLD analysis project Ga0172382, IMG submission 122245) | Leachate microbial communities from a municipal landfill in Southern Ontario, Canada - Leachate well 138R metaG | ecosystem: Engineered > Solid waste > Landfill > Unclassified | place...
TGTGCGACACCTTCGTCCATGAGCTGGTCAATCCCTTTTGTCAATTGCTTCGATTTCATGGGATCGGCATTCTCGATATAACGGAACAGTTCGGGACTGAAACTGGGCAGCCCTTTAAAATGGACCTCTTCTCCTGAGGTCAGCGTATCACCGATGATCAGATTGCCGCTGTCGGGTATTCCGATAATATCGCCCGGATAAGCCTCATCCACGATTTCTTTCTGCGATGCCATAAACGCGGTTGGACTTGAAATACGGAACGATTTTCCGGAGCGGACATGTTTGCAGAGGCTATGCCGTTCAAATTTGCCGGAGCAGATCTTGACAAAGGCAATGCGGCTCCGGTGGTTGGGATCGATATTGGCATGAATTTTAAAGACGAAGCCCGTGAAATCACTTTCTTCCGGATGCACTTCCCGTTCCTCCGTCAGACTGGGTTGCGGGGATGGGGCAATCTCGACAAACGTATCGAGCAGTTCCTGCACCCCGAAGTTATAGAGTGCGCTGCCAAAGAACACAGGGGCCAGGTTCCCTTTGAGATATGCGTCGGCCTCGAATCCGGGATAAACGCCTTCGATCAGTTCCAACTCTTCCCGGAGGGTTTCCGCATCGTTCCCGATGTGCTTTTCCAGTTCCGTGTTGCTCAGATCATCGAACAGGATACCGGGTTCGATTTCCTGAACGCTGGCATGGAACAGGTTCAGGCTTTTACGATACCTGTTGTAGACCCCTTTGAAGTCCGGACCGCTGTTAATGGGCCAGCTCAACGGATGTGTTTTGATCTGAAGCTGCTTTTCAACTTCGTCCAGGAGCAGGAACGGATCGTGGGCAGGCCGGTCAAGCTTGTTGATAAACACGATGACCGGTGTTTTTCTCATCCGGCATACGTTCATGAGTTTTTCCGTTTGCGGTTCCACGCCCTTTGCCGCGTCAATCACAATAATGACACTGTCGACGGCTGTCAGCGTACGAAAGGTGTCCTCCTGGAAATCCTGATGCCCGGGCGTATCAAGAATGTTGATCTTGTAGCCTTGATAGTCGAACCCCATGACCGACGTTGCAACCGAAATGCCTCTTTGACGCTCAATTTCCATAAAGTCGGAAGTGGTTCCCTTCTTGATCTTGTTGCTTTTAACCGCTCCGGCAATCCGGATGGCACCGCCAAATAAGAGTAATTTTTCCGTCAACGTCGTCTTTCCGGCATCAGGGTGGCTGACGATCCCAAAAGTCCTTCTTCGCTTTATTTCTTCAAGAAAATCCATAGCAACTGTTTGAGCTGCAAAAATAGGATTTTTCACAGAACCCGGCATAAATTGAGTCCTTTACTTTCCACCCTGCCACCTCCTTTACTCACGGCTTCCGGTCTCCCTGCTAATTGATGGCTTTTGAGATTCTTTTCCAGAACCTCTTGTGAAACTTAACGCCATTGTTTCCAATACGTTCATTGTAGCTTTGCAGGACATCCCGCGGTGAAAATTTGTAGGTTTCCCTGGGTTCATACAAGGCGGGAACTTCGGGATGGAACTGAACCCCGAACACATTCAGATATTTTTTGTGCCTGATTCCTTCAATGACTTTGCCATCCATCGAGCGGGCAGTGACTTCCCAGCAACTGTTCAGATTTTCAACAGCCTGGTGATGGGAACTGAGAACAGGAGGTGAAATGTTCGATTTTTTCCATTTGACTTCCTTCATGAAGAAGCCATCGATTTCAAGTCTCAACGGATGGAAACACACTTTCATTAACTGATCATTGTCAAAAATATCCTGCCAGTAATTCCGGTGCAGGTTATCCTGATCCAGTTGGACAATGTCCTGGGGACTGCTTGCTCCGTATAACTCCTGGGGAATATCCTGAACCATGGTACCGCCTGTTGCCACGTTCATGGTCTGCATGCCCAGGCAGAAACCAACGACGAAATACTTGGGATTTCTCTCCAGAAAGGGTGTAAAGCTTGGATTTTTGTTGCTGCCCAACAAATGAAAAACAAGAGAAAGCTCAAATAAGTGTCTCTGAGGATCAGTCACTTCGGCGTACGTTTTCTCCTCTCCATAGACCTCGGGCTGGATGTCGGGTCCTCCAAAAAGGAAAACGCCTTTTGACTGACTGAACATGATGTCGAAATTGTTAGTGAAGTCGTTTGGCGTAAAAATATTGTCATTCATCAGCGTGCCTGTCAACCGCTGCAGATGAAATTTCTCCAGGTTATTGTCACGGATGTAGCGGATAGATTGGGAATAGTCGTATTTCTCCGCATAGAAATAGATCCCGATAAGCTCCGATTCACCGGCAAACAGAATATGGTTGTCAATAAGGTATTTGACGGACTCAATATTTTCGACGGTGGGGTGGGTCATCAAAATATAGGTTTTTGCAGGATCATAATCAGAATTGAAAAAATTCTGGGCGCTTCCTGAAACCGTAAAAAAAACAGCGAAGATCAATAGAAATTGGTAGAAGGTTCTTTTGCTTTTCATACGATGTTTCATTTTAAAACAGCATTGATACGATAACTGCATAAACTTAATCGAAAAAAATTAAAAATAAAACAAATCATGTTGAATGTCATGATACCTGTTCCATTTTCTGTAATATGCCCCCTGCTAATACCCCCGTTTATTAAACAGGATATACCCAAAGCTCAGAACAACAGCGAATGGCTTGTCTTTGTTGTCAAAGTAGTTGACCGTCAAACTAACCGGTCCCATGCCGGTATGATAGATCAACCCACCCATCCCCATGGTTTTCAGGGACGTAAACTCCTTTTCCTGGTAGAGTGCCTGGTGATTTTCGGTTTCCAAAACCTCTTTCACCGGGGCAAAAGCATAACCTTCGGCTCTGATATGCAACTGATCGTTGAGTTTTCCGACCAGTTTCACGCCCGAAGCGACATATTTCGAAGCCCTGAAATCCTCGAGGAAAAGGGTTTGACTGTAAGGAAGAGGTGTAAAGGCCGGCGCACCTAACACGGTTGACCGGTAATTGCTCATGACCTTTTTGTTGCTGTATACCCCCTCGGCAAAGAACCCCATTGACAATTTCCGGTTGATTTTGAAATACTTCTCGTAATTGCTTTTCAAAATGTAAAACTGATGATCTTTGTTGTTCCGTTGCAGCGTGGAAGACAGGGAAGAACCTGGTCGAAAAATCTCTTTGCCGTCAACGAAGATCAGACCCACCAGCGAAGACATTCCTTCAGTGGGATATTGCCTGAAATTGAACGAGTTTTTCTCAAACCGGACTTGTGCGGCAAACGCATCAAAGCGGGTACGATCGGCAATGTCCGCTTTTTTTACTTCTTCGTTGATGTAATATTCGTCTGCCGCGACCGAGAAACTGCTTCCCAGTGTAAATTTTCCTTTGGTGCCGACGGGGAAAGCCAGTTCAAAACGCAGGTTGTTTTCGTCCCGGATCACGTAAGGGGGCAAGACGTCTTCAAAAAAGAAATCATTACTGGTGGCGTAGTAATCCCATCGGTTGAAGGTGAAGTCGCCGGACAGGCTGAACGGGATCTTTGACGGGAAATCAATCCTCCCGCCGAGATTAATAGAGCTGTAAAAACGTCCGAAAAAGATGTTGGTGTTTAGCGTGTAGGCCCGGTTGTTGAAGAAACGGTAATCCACACTGAAAAATCCCTGATTAATCGGTTTGGTGGATACATTTCCGCCGAACCTGACCTCCATGGGTTTTCCTTTTTTTACCTTCAGGTGGAGATCGAAGTATCCGGTTTCGGCGTTATAAATGGCAAGAGGGCGGGCAGACTTGATTTGCGGATCCGCGACCAGCTTGAAATATTCACTTCGCAGTTCTTCCAGATCGATGGTGGTTGACCGGTGTTTCAGGCTTTGAATAATGTATTTTCGCTGGAGCGGATCGGCGATACCTTCCACCTGGATGTTCTGAAATCGCAGTTCTGGTTTTTGCCGGTTGAATGCCTCTCTATTTTGTTGTACTTCGTGCAGGGGCACCCTTCTGGCAATCCGGGATTTTATACTGTCGATGACGCTTTGAGCCTTGTTGTAGCCCGCCTGTTCAATGAGGTCGATCTTGTCAAAATCGAGCAAGCTGATATTGCTGAAGGATGTTTCGAGCAGGACGCCTTTTTGGGAGGGTACCTCATATTTTGTTTTTTGCATGATGAGGTTTTCCAGTTGGGCCATCACATCGTCTTCGTCAGGCTTTCGCGCGTTATTGGCTACTTTATGCCCGATAATGATATCCGGATGAAAAGCCTCCATCGCGTTTTGAACGGGAAAATTATTGACGATCCCGCCATCAAAGGCCAGGGCGCCTTCAATTTCAATGGGTTTAAAATAAAACGGGAAGGTCATAGAAGCACGTATTGCTTCGCCCAGGTCGCCGCTTTGGATCTCCAACTCCCTGTTGTTGTACACATCGGTCGCAATGCATATAAACGGAACAAATAACCGGCGAAAATCATTGTTGCAAACGGCGCTGGTCGATGAGAACAACTCCATGAAGGCAAAGTCCATCTGTTTTTCCGGGATAATATTCGTGGGGAACAATAGTTTCAGCTTATCTTCTCTTTTTTCGAGATCAAAGCTAATCCACGCCGGTGTTTCCTGGGATCTTCTGAAAAAATAGCGGTATTCTTCCTGAATCAGGCCTGTGGACCAGAATTTAAACTGTTCAGACCTGAACAGGCTGTCCATCTGTTCTGTGGAAAACCCGGCTGCATAAAGGCCGGCGACGATGGCCCCCATCGAAGTCCCTGCAACATAATCGATAGGGATATTATTCTCTTCCAGGGCTTTAATCACCCCGATGTGTGCGAGTCCTTTTGCGCCACCGCCACTCAGGACCAATGCTACAGTCTGGGCACGTGCAACAGGGATGCAGGCGATGATCAGGATGATGACAAGCAGGTGTTTCATAGCTGGTTTTCCGGCAGAATGAACAAAGTTAAAAATTTATCAGGTATTCCTGAATTTTTAGGATGAAATGTTACCGGCGGGTTTTCATTTTCAGGGACTGAAATCCTTCGCCCGGGATTTCCCGGGTATCCGTGATCGCGATGAACGTTTTTTTGTCGTAAACATTGCTATGGTCGGAAGGTTAATCGCTGTTTTGAAAACCTTTTATCCTGGACCGGAGGAGTTTCAGGAGGCAAAAAAAAGGCCTCCTGCGGGAGACCTTTTTATCATGAGCGTGTTCAAATTCTTTTTTCTTTAATTCTTGCTTTTTTACCGGTCAACCCACGCAGATAATAAATGCGTTTGCGGCGTACGCTTCCTCTTTTATTCACTTCAATCCCGTCAATAAAGGGTGACGAGACCGGGAAAATTCTTTCTACACCAATGTTCCCTGACATTTTCCGGACCGTGAACGTTTTGGTCACCCCAGTCCCTCTAACCTGGATCACGACACCACGGAAGTCTTGTATCCGTTCCTTGTTCCCTTCTTTAATCTTGTAATGAACGGTGATCGTATCGCCGGCACCGAATTTCGGTAATTTGTTTTCCAGGGCAAATGCGTCTTCTACTACTTTAATGAAGTCCATTTTCTTTAATTTTAGTGGCAATATTACACGTTCCTGATTTTGTGTAAGAGATTGCAAATTTTGCGCAAAAATAATAAAAATAAAACAAGTCCAAAGGGTTGGAAATTTTTATTTTACCTTAAAATGATCGCCTGTGCTGTTCACAATGGCCCTATACCACCATTCGGGGTACCCCGGGTGTTCGGGTGCGGCCGGAAGTCCGTGGTCGTTTCGCTCAAATTGACCGTCTTTCTCCTTTTTTACGTTTCCGTCCAGATATTTGACCAGCAAATACTGAAACAGGGTTTCCCACTTTTCTCTTACGCTGTTGGCTTCCCTCACCGAATATTCTGAAAGAAACTCCCGGGCTTTTTCCGGTCCTTCTGTTTCATAAAGCGCTTTCGCTGTCTTTTCAACGGCAGGCATGTCCTTGAGGAAGCCATTTTCTATTTTGGCCTGACTTTCCCGGATATGGCTGATCATGCTGTCGTAGCGCAGATAGGCCAGGTTTGAAACTTTGTTGAATGTCCAGAAGGCGGAGTTTTCGGAATAGGTCAACAGGTCTCCGTTGCCCACGGCGAAGCATTCAGGAATGCGGGTAATGCCGCAGTACATCGGGACGTAGCAGGTACTGTAGGTATCATCCACGCCAAACCAGAGAACACCCCCAACCGGCGCCGGCAGCCATGAGCGGCATTGGGCCACGAAGGAAAAGCCGGTTTGCTGGGTGGAGATGGCCCGCTCATTGCAATAGGTCACCGAATCGACCTTCCAGGTCAGTCCCCTCCACCGGTATGGCAACTGATAGGGACCTGCCCCCAGGTCGCGGGTCATGTCCAACTCCGTTCCTTCAAAGTGGTCGCGCATCATTTCCATGACGTCTTTTACGGAAAGCTTCTTGTCGGGCTTCACCCATAACGGAAGCCGGTTTGATGCGAACTTGTTTTCATTGTCATGCCTGATATCGCCTTTGGCGTATTCGAGGTAAAGATCCATACCCGGCGTTACTTTTCGGAAGCCTGACCAGACGCGGGCCTCACAGAAACGAGCGCCTTCAAAGTCCAGAGGGGCATACACGCCAGAAAAGCTGAAATCTTTATTAAGACCGTCATACCAGCCCTTTTCCCGGGCAAAAGCGATCACGTCTTTTGAATAAAGACAGTTCTCCGGATCGTTTAGCGGGAATGTAGTGATCCGTGCCTGATTGGCGTGTCCGCTGACGTATCCGTCGGGCACTTTTACGGCTACCCATACCGCGCCTCTTTCGTTTTCACCTTTCCCGATCATTTCCATGATCCACACCTCGCGCGGATCGGCAATGGAAAATGACTCTCCGGAACTGGCGTAACCGTGTTCTTTGACCAGTGAAGTCATGACTTCGATCGCCTCCCGCGCTGTTTTGGCGCGTTGCAGGGCCACATAGATCAGGCTGCCGTAGTCCATGACCGCCCCCTTCTGCCGGGCCAGTTCCTTACGGCCTCCAAAAGTGGTTTCGCCGATCGCGACCTGATGTTCGTTCATATTGCCGACGACGCTGTATGTATGGGCGACCTGCGGGATCCGGCCCAGGGGTTTACCCGTGTCCCACTCGGTGATCTCGCGCACGGCACCTTCCGGATAGTCAGCCGCCGGCTGATAGTACAATTCGCCATACAAGGTGTGTGAGTCGGCCGAATAGGTGATCATGCAGGAACCATCGGTAGAAGCGCCTTTGGTAACCAGAAAATTTGTACACGAAAAAACTTCTCCTGCCCCTATCAAAGCGGTCATGAATAACACCCAGCACTTTTTAACCATGATCTGCTTATTTTATGTTGTGATACCTTCCGGTTACATATTCGCATCTTTGAGGATCACATCGTGTGCGCCGCCTTCAACGATGCTGGTTGCAGACACCAGGGTGATTTTCGCATTCTCTTTCAGTTCGGGGATTGTCACTACCCCGCAACTGCACATGGTCGATTTGATTTTGCCAAGGGTGATATCCAGGTTGTCTTTCATTTTACCGGCATAAGGCACGTAACTGTCAACGCCTTCTTCAAATTTGAGATGTTCGCTTCCACCCATATCATAACGTTGCCAGTTTCGGGCCCGGTTTGAGCCTTCGCCCCAATATTCCTTGAAATAGCGGTTATTGATCATGATTTTCCGGGTAGGACTTTCATCAAAGCGTGCAAAATACCGGCCCATCATCAGGAAGTCTGCACCCATGGACAATGCCAGCACCATGTGGTAGTCCTGGACAATCCCCCCGTCCGAACAGATTGGGATGTATATCCCTGTTTTTTTGAAATACTCATCGCGGGCAGCGGCGACTTCGATGACCGAGGTGGCCTGTCCGCGTCCGATTCCTTTCTGTTCGCGCGTAATACAAATGGACCCGCCACCGATACCGACCTTGACAAAATCAGCCCCGGCTTTGGCCAGGTACAGGAATCCGTCGCGGTCTACCACGTTTCCTGCTCCAATAGGTACTGCTCCGTTATATTCCTTTTTGACGAATTCGATCGTGTCATGCTGCCATTCCGAGAATCCGTCGGAAGAGTCGACACAAAGGACGTCAACGCCGGCTTTGATCAATTCCGGCACCCGCTCGCGGTAATCCTTGCTGTTGATCCCGGCCCCGACCAGCAGCTTTTTGTCTTCGTCCGACAGCTCGTACGGGTATTCCTTATGGCTCTCATAATCCTTCCGGAATACAAAAAAATGAAGATTTTGGTACTCATCGATGATGGGCAGCGTATTCAGCTTGTGATCCCAGATAATATCGTTGGCATCGTTTAAACCAATGCCGAGCTTCCCGGTAATGAGTTTATCGAAGGGCGTCATGAAATACTTGATTTTCATATCTGATGCGTCACGTCCTGTCCGGTAGTCCCTGCTGGTGACAATGCCGAGCAGCTTTCCGTTAGGACTTCCGTCTTCGGTGATGCCAAGGGTAGAATGGCCCGTTTTATCCCGGAGTTCCAGGACATCCTTCAGGGTATGCCCGGGCGTCAGGTTCGAATCACTGATCACGAACCCGGCTTTGAATTTTTTCACCCGTCTGATCATCTCGGCCTGGGTGTCGATCGGCTGGGAACCAAAAATGAATGAAAGCCCTCCGTTTCTTGCCAGGGCAATCGCCAGATTATGGTCGGAGACCGACTGCATGATCGCTGATACAAAGGGTATGTTTAATTTGATCGCGGGTTCCTCCCCTTTTTTGAAACTGACAAGAGGTGTTTGAAGCGACACATTTGATGGGTTACACTTTTTTGAGGTTAAGCCAGGGATGAGCAGGTATTCACTAAAGGTTCTTGAAACTTCGTTTGAGTATTTTGCCATGGTGTCCAGCTTTTATGTTGAAAAATTGCGCAAAATTACTAAATTTATTCAAGTTGCCAAGCGTCTAGTGCGTGATCATCGCGGAGACTGTAGCCTGATAATTGGAGTAGTTGTACAGCGGGTTCCGCGTGGGTTGGTATAGCCGCTCGTCATACCGCGGGTTGTCTTCCTGGGTATAAATCCATAACTCACCGGGGTTCCAGACCACGATCTCATCGCGGCAGTCGCCCGTGATATCCAGAACGGCATAACACCTGTCCGGATGTCCGTCGGCGGGGAAGCGAAGGACTCTTCGCCCGTAACCATCCCAGGCGCCACCCTCTTCGGTATTGGCATTCAAAACAAAGAATTCCTCGTTGTTCCCGGTCCAGTTCAAGGGAAGGCATAAGCTGCCATACTGGTTGGGCTCGAACGAGTGATAAATATCCCCGTTTTTATCATAAAGATGAATGATTCCCTGGCTTCCCCAATAGTTGACGGAGACGGTTTCCAGTCCCGGCAGGTCATCGCGGAAGTTGGCAACCGCAGGGTTCTGGGCATGACCAATGTAATGATGTTTCCGAATATGGCCGTTGAGGTCAATAAACAACATCCCCTCGTCGCCGGCAGCGCAAAGGACCGTGGGGCCTTCATTCTGATCATACCGGGCCACAGCGACGCCGTCAGCATGGTCGGACAGCTCGTGATCGAGGCTCCACAACATCGTGCCGTCGTCGTCGAACAGGGAATAGCCGATGAGCAGTTCATCCTTCCCGTCCCGATCCGTATCGTAGGCAAAGGGATAGTGTCCGGTCCGGCATTTGCCGTTCCAGATCGGGTTCAGGTTGGCGTCGTAAGCCCAGAAATACTGGTAACGGTCTTTCAGGATGAAATCACTGTCAAATCCATTTCCCTGAAGGTCAAGAAAATAAAGGCAATCCCCAAGGATGCGCGGAAAGCTGTTATGTCCCGATTCCATCGGTTTTCCCCCCGGGGTAAGCGGTGTTGGTGTTTTTTTGATGATTTTGCCTGTGCCCCCTTCGGCGATGGTGATTTCCTGATTCATGCAATAGATCACTTCATTTTTGCCATCCTGGTTGATATCATGAATCTGGAAGGCCACGTCGTTTGTGAGCATGGTTTTCCAGGGGTCCGGTTTCCCTGTTTGCCAAAGGATCTGTCCGTCCAGGGTGATGGCCGTCAGGCAACTGAGTTCGCTGTTGCGGTCCTTTGGTCCGTGATGGACCACCTGACCCATCAGGAGGTCGACTTCGCCATCGCCGTCCAGATCGCCAAACCGGATATTGCGCCCGGCGCCAAAGTCTCCCAAAAACAACTTTTTGTACACCGTCATCCCGGGGTTCCGGGATGCAAGACTGTCCTGCTCCTGCGAAAAAGCCATTTCTTTTTTTTGCAGTGCGTCCATGTCCGTCTTCGTGGTTGTCGCGTTTACCGAAAAGAATTCACAGGGGGCATCCGCCAGCAAACCAATCTTACCGGTCAGGAACGTGCGGTCATAGATTGTCCAGACTTGCTGGTCGGGCAGGACGACCGTCAGGACAGAGTCGCGTGCGGTGACCCTGACTTTCAGGTTCTCTTCCGGGAACAGTTGGTAAGCAGTCTTTGACAGGATGGTTTCGTCCGGTTTTCGGAATCCTTTACCATGATTGACCCGGATCAGACAAACGGTTTCGTCGTCAACTCCCAGAAAATAGTAGCAACGGTCGTTCCGGTAACGGAAAACGATCCCGCTCCGGGCACGGAGATTAGCGGGCCTGAATTCGGCTTCAATGGTATAGTCGCTCCAAAACGGTGATCCGGTGATCACCATGGGGTGCCAGTGCGCATTGTGGTTGACCTTTGTTTGAACCATGCGTTTCCGGTCGTCTTTTGTCCGGATTTCCCAGGAAGGCGGAAGGTTAAACCGAAAAGCAGAGACCACCCAGTTTGACTGGGGCCTGGCTTCAGCGAGATAATGGAATTCTGTGGCAGCCCCCGGATCGCTCAACAGCGGCCCATTCATCTGGCCGGAGAAGTCTTCCTTTAAAAGGATCACGGTGTCTTTTTTTTCGTTGCATGCCGATAAAATCAAAACGAAAAAGATCGTAATCATGCAACGTGGCACGGAAGGGTTGACGAATGGTTTCATAGTGAAAGAATTTTAGCACAAGATTATGCTAAAGGTACAACTCTTTGATCATAAAATAAAAGTTTAAGACATAATTCACCCACATTTATTCGTTAAAAAAAA
>Ga0172382_10012503_pt1 | contig 11057 bp, 8 predicted proteins | sample Leawel138RmetaG_FD_122245 | JGI IMG/M metagenome (GOLD analysis project Ga0172382, IMG submission 122245) | Leachate microbial communities from a municipal landfill in Southern Ontario, Canada - Leachate well 138R metaG | ecosystem: Engineered > Solid waste > Landfill > Unclassified | place...
CGCACCGTCAGAGACCCACCACCATGCTGTTGGCGGAGAAGTTGCCCACGGCGGTCGCACTCACCGTGTTGCCGCTGATGACGGCAGACCCCGGGCCGCCTACGGAAGCCACCCCGCCGTTCACGACAGAGGCGGTGATGTTGCCCGTATTGGACTGGATGGAACTCAGCGAGGCGCTGGCCGTGATGACCCCCATGGACTGGGCCGTCAGGCTGTTCTGGGCAAAGTTCCCGTAGGCCCCACTGCTGACGGTGTTGCCCACCAGCGTCGCCACCGCAGCGCCACCAGGCCCCATGCTGACCCCATGGAGAACACCGTCCGTAGAACCCTGGACCGTAGAGGTCACCGACGCGGTGTTCACCTGGCCGTTGTTCAGGGCCAGCGACGCCGACAACGGCGCAGCCGTACTCAGGGCGTCGAGCGCATTCAAGGCATTGTTCCCCATGGCCAGCGAGGTCACGCGGTTGTCTGCCACCGTGGCCACCCCGTTCAAGGCGGTGGCCGCCTGGACCCCGATCCCTTCGGTCAATGAGGTGGTGGCCTGCACCGTACCGGCATTCCCCTGGGCATTGGTCAGGCTGGCCGCGGCGTCCAAACCCGACACCGAACGCACCGACACCGCGTTGGAGGCCAGGTTGGCGATGGCCTGGCTGGCGACGGCGTTGTCCGATACCATGGGTGAAGTGCCCATGTCGCCCCCGCTTTGTATGCCCAGCAAGTCTGTCAGAGTGGTACGGGCCGTGACCGAGGAGCCGTTCACCTGCCCGCTGATCAAGTCTACGTCACTGGTATTGTCGGCCAGCGCGGACGTGCTCAGTATGTTGACGGCCCGGTTGGACGTCGCCTCGCTGGAGAACACATTGCCTGTGACCACAGCCGAGCCATCGATGGCGCCAGTGGACGCGATGCCGATCGTGCCGGACCCCTCCGTAACCGCAGTGACACGGCCTAACAGATTGCTCTGCCGATTGCGCAGTTGCGCCGTCGTGTCGTTCGCGGTCAAGGCCGACGAGTCGAGGGTGTTGTCCGCCGAATTGGCACGGGCCATGCTGGTGACCGTCTGACCAGCCACCGTGGCCTCATCATCATCACCGAGCAGATCACCCGCCTGGATACCGCTGACACCGGACACCGTCGTCCGCGCCGTGACAATCCCCAACAGATTGGCCTGGACGTTGGAGAGCGACGCGTCCTGCGTGCTGGATCCCGCCGTGGAAGCACTGGAAACGGTATTGGCTGCCTGATTGATCGTCGCCTGGCTATAGGTGAGGTTGTCCGCGACAAGGGCGCTGCCCTGCAGCGTACCTGCGGTCGCCAAGCCACTGGTGTCTGAAACCGTCGTGCTCGCCGACACATTTCCGCCATTGCCCTGGGTGTTCGACAACGCCACATCCGACTCATTCGAGGTCGTGCCCTGGGTCTGCAGCTCGTTGACGGCGAGATTGGCCAGGGCCTCGCTGCCACGCCGCAGGCCAGTGACGGTGTAACCGCCCGTCATGGTGCTGGCGCCCGCGACCGTATGCACCCCGCTGGTACCCGAGACCGTCGTTGCGGCCGTCACCACATCCCCCAGCTTCACGGATAGCTGATCATTATCCAAGGTAACGCCCGTCGCCTCGTTCGCCGTACCGGCGGCTGCCGACAGGCGATTGGCAACCTGGTTGCCGATCGCCTGGCTGGATGCCTCATTGCCAGCCACGGTAAATGAACCATTCATGCTGCCGTTGCTCTGGATCCCGGCCACGCCCTCCAGTGTCGTGCTGGCGGACACCAGACCCGAATTGGCTTGCGCACTGGACAGATCGGCACCCCTGATCTGCGTCGTCCCCGCGGCGGCATCGAATGCCAGGGTACTGCTTGCCAGATTGCCCAGCGCCTGGCTGGATGCCACGTTGTCGGCCACCGTATGCGTGCCGCCCAACCCTGAATCCCCCCGGACCCCATTGGTATCCGGGGCCGGCAGGTGGGTGTCGGCGTGCACCGAACCCGCGTTGGTCTGGCGATTCGCCAGCCCCGTATCCAACGCAGCGAGCGGACCTGCCGTGGCGATCATTGCCAGGCTGTTGTCGGCTGCATTGCTGAGCGCCTGGCTTTCCGCAGTATTTTCGGCCACCGTAAACCGACCTGAATTTACGCCTTGATGAACGGCGATCGGCGTCGATGACGTCACGCTCGCGCTCGTTGAAGCGCCGCGATTCACCGTCTGCGTATTGGTCAAGCGCGCACCGTCCACGGCCGTCCCCGAGGCGGACTCGAGTTCGAGTTCATTGGTCGCCTGGTTATGGGTGGCCAGGGCCTGGTATGTATTGTGGCTGACCACGAACGGGCCCGCATTCCCGAGGCCGGACATGGTGATGTGAATACCGGTCGACCCGTCGGCCTGTGCAGCAATCTGCGAATTGGACCACTGCGTGCTGGCCACCACCGGCGACGCCACCGCCAGCTGGGTCGACGAGGACAAGTCAAGGGCATTGGACGCGCTGCTGCCAGCGGCAAGCGCCGCCACCCTGTTATCGGCAATGGTGATCGACCCCCCATGCGAACTGGTGGGATTGGCCTGGATGTCCGTGTCATTGTGGGCCTGGATGACCGTATTGCGATTCACCTGACCATTGACCACCGCGGCACCCAGCCCATCCAAGCCGACCGCATCCACGGCAACGGCGTTTTCGGCCACATTGCCGGAGGCCGATGCAAGCGATTCGTTGTCGCTGAGCGTGACCTGCCCGCCGCCGCCCTTACCCTTGAACACGATGTCGCTGGCATCGATGTCGGAGCTCAGCCGGGCGCCGCTGTTGCGCTGCGCATTGACGATAGCCAGATCGGCCTGCTGGACATCTGCATTCAGGTTGCCATTGGCGGCCACCAGGTTGACAGTCGGTGTGTGAGGAGTCGCAGGGGTCAATGCCCCCGACACATCCAGATCGATGCCGTTTGCCGCCTGATTGCCGACCGATCCCGCTTGAAACGTTTGCTTGCTGACCACCGCCATGGCATCCATCTGGTTCGTGGCCACGTCGATGGACACCCCGCTGCCGGCAATCGATGCGGTATGGCCTGGCGAGTTTCCGGTTTCGACATTGTCCTGCAGGCTGGTGACCATGAGACTGCCATCCATCGACTGGCGCGCCCCCACATACTGGATCGTACTGTCATTGCCCAGGAACTGGGCCTGTACGGAATTATCCGTCACGGTGATCGACTTGGATGAGTCATGCACGTTCCATGAACCCGTTGGAATCTGGACGAGGATACTGGCACCCGTCACATGGGCGCCAGAGCCATTCGCCGCGCCGGCGTTGCGGGCATACTGGCTGTTCGTGAGCGTCGCATTGCCGGACGCCTTTACAGTGTCCGTGGTTGAATTGGCATTGAGTTGCGATGAACCCGCTACTGGAGCCGCAAAGCCGCCGGTGCTCGAATCCTCGGCAGATATCGTCGTTGTGTTGATGGTTGCCGCGGCGTTTGCGCGGTTCTGATCGACCGTGACGTTGACCAACGGCACCGTGAAGTCGATGCGGACCAGCGGAGCGCCAGACACTGCTGCCGTGACCGTGGCGGCGCTGCCCAATGGCGTGCTTTGTGCCGACGCCACCGAAAAATCCGGGGAGGACATCGCCGCGCTGATGACCAGGCTATTGAGCGAGCTGTTGCTCACCGCCTGGGCCGACACCTCATTGTCGAACGCCGTGACGTCGGGGAACCCACTGGACGCAAAGGGGGATCCGGTGATCGCCCCAGAAACGGACTCTGTCTTCCATTGGGAATTGCCAATGTCGAATGAGGTACCTGGGTTGGTGATGACCGGCTGAACCGGCATGTTCATGTCCACCGTCACGTCGCCGGCCAGAGCAGCATTCAGCAGGCCCATGATGACGGTCAGCCCCGAGACGCCCGCAGCCGTGCGGGCGGCATGACCGCGCCTTTTACTTTTGCATGTTTTACTCATATTTTTCTCCGCTCAAACCAGCGTGATGCCGACGTTCTGTCGCCATTCGCCGAGGCGAGGCACCGCCGCGACAAGCTGCTGGATGGCTGTTGGATTGAATTCAAACCACTGTTTTCCACACGACTCAACCGATTATTCCCTCCCGATAATGTTCAACAATCTTGTTCGATGCGTGATAGAGGCCATCAGGGCATGATCTTGACGAGCGCAAAAATCTGATAGCCGGCGCCGTCGCGCCGGATCGATGTATCCGACATGGCGGGTTCCCACGCGGTGACCACCCGCGCCGGGTGGATCCCGCGCATGGCCAGCGCATCGCGCAGGTTGCGGATACGCTGGCCGGTCAGTTCCTGTCGCTTGATGGGCGACCAATTTTCGGTATCCCGGGCGATGATCTGGATCTCCACCGGTTTCTTCAGGGCGGCGGCGGCCACGATGTTGCCAATCGCCGACGCCGACTGCTGGCTGATGCCCGGATCCCCGAACTCATACGCCACCTGATACGTGGATCCCGTGGTGATGGGTGCGGCATTGGCCACCGTTTCAATCGGCACGGGCGCGGCGCTGGCCGCCTGCTCCGATGCGATCGGCTCGGCCTGCGGGGCACCCGCCGCAGCCTGCGGACCCGCCGCCGGGGCTGCCGCTGTGGACGGGCCATGCGCCTGCATGGCCTGATCCAGGCACGGTTGCGGATCGATGTCATTGACGGCCCCCAGCAGATCCAGAACACCCTGCTCCAAGGTGGCCCGTACCCCCAGCTGAAGCGGTTCCATGTTCTTGGCACCGATGTTGATGTCGAACAGGTTGTCATTCCAGAAACGGAAGGTGTCGAACCCCACTTCAAAGCCGACGATCTGCTTCTGCAGGCTGACCGTATCCACGACCACCAGGGTCTTGGTGTCGATGATGCGCAGGTCGATCCCGATGCTCATGGTAAAGGTGCGCGCCTTGGGGCCTACGCCGCCAATCAGGACCTGACCGCCATTGGACTGGATGTTGTAATTGAGTTCGGTGATGCCGCCCACGATGTAGTAATCGGAGCGCAGGATGGTGCCGCCAAAATAAGGCACCCAGGGCACGGCCTGCGTGCCTTGCGGCGTCTGCAGCGGATGCGAGCTGCCGTCCCCCAGTTGGCGCCGGTCAATGTAGGCCAGCTCGAGCTCGGCAATGCGGGTATCGAAGCGCTCCTGAAGCTGAATGGTGTTGCCCATTTTGCCCAGTGCCGAGTACACCATCAGGGCGCCACCCTGGGTGATCGCGCTGCCATCGTTCTGGCTGTATTTGCCGGTGTAGTCTTTGACGTCGCCCACCGCAATGGCCAGGCGCGGCCGGTGGCGGGCCCGAAGTTCATTGGCCAGGCAGACGAATGCACCGTCCACCGGCGTGCGGTTGCCGCGGGGCGCCGACCCCTGGATGACAGGGGCCTCATCGGGCGCCTGGCGATGCATGCTCATCATGGGTGCGCATCCACCCAGGGCAAACAAACAGATCAGGCTTGCATGGCGCACCCAGCGCCAATGATCGGGCTTGGATACGGGTGTACAGTCGTTCAGCGCAAAGCGTGTGGTTTTCATGAGAAAGGCCCCTTGGGTCGGATCGCTATCAAACATGTTCGGTCAACGGACATCAGTTCAGGGCCATGCCCGAACCGAAATCGCAACCAACGCTTCCTGTCACGTAGGCGACCTGCTTGCCGCTGTTGCTCTGTGACACATTCAGGGCCTGGCGGCTATACCCGCCACTGGCATTGATGGGCCCCGACGACGCCCGGCTCGGGGAGCCGTACACGCCGGCATCGACGTCGCCCTTGTTGCTCTGGTCCGTGCTCGATTGCGTGCCCGAGCCAGCCTGCCAGCCATATCCGGCGTCGGTCGTCGTCGTACTGCTGTTGCCCGCCGCGTCTGCACTGTTGCCACTGGTATTGGCGGTGTTGGGCGAAGACACTTGGGCGCTCTGGGTGGTGTCGGCCACATTGCCGGAGGCCATCGCCGACACGCCACAATTGAATTGCCGCTCGATATTCGTGGTGTTGTAGTTGTTGACGTAGTTGTTGACCTCGAAGGCATCGTAATAACCGCCCTTTTTGCGCTCCATGATGTCCAGCACAATGGCCTTGTTCGCCTGGTCGGCCGATGTCTGGAACTGCCAGGGCAAGCCTTCTATCGCCCATACCTGAGCCTGGGTCCCCGCCGGCAACCCCAGAAGCAGCAGAAGCCCAAGCAGGCCCGGCAGGGTGCAACGACCCGATCCACCCAGGCCGCCTGCCCTCTTGCCGAGGATGTCTTTCTGATTGTTCATGAACGCCTCACCTTGAAAGAAAAGTCGAACGGCAACACATCATCCCCACGACATCGTTTTGGACACGTGTCGTGCTGGGTGATCTCGACATGTTGCGTGGTTGGAACCGCCCCCCGGAAAAGGGGTGGAATTGATACTATCCAGTGGGTGGATATGGAGCAAAGATCATGATGATCTCTCCGGGTTTTGGCTTCTCGTCTGCTGGCACAACCATGCACTCCACACGGTTTTGTCAAGCACAGGTGGCGATTTTTTCACTCGGAAATGTTCAAGTCAAAACATTTTTTACTTGAATAGGGTAATTCCTGATGGCCAGCCATGAATGGATCGTTCCTCTCAGGTAGAGTCACACCATGCACAACCACTCTGGAGGCCGCCATGATCGCCGAATCCGATCTACCCTATCTGAAACGCTGTGTCGAACTGGCCCGCGAGGCCCTGGACGCCGGCGATGAGCCATTCGGTTCCGTGCTGGTATCGGCACAGGGCGAGATCCTCTTCGAAGACCGCAACCGGGTGGCCGGCGGGGATCACACGCGCCACCCGGAATTCGAGATCGCACGCTGGGCTGCCACCCACCTGAGCCCGGCAGACCGGGCAGCAACCACCGTGTATACGTCTGGAGAGCATTGCCCCATGTGCGCAGCTGCACACGGCTGGGTGGGCCTGGGCCGCATCGTGTACGTGAGCTCTTCCCGCCAGCTGATTGGCTGGCTCAATGAAATGAAAGCCGGCCTGCCCCCGGTGCGCGCCCTGCCTATCCAGGACATCGTACCTACTGTCCCGGTGGCCGGCCCCGTGCCTGGCCTGGCCGAAGAGGTCCGTGCGCTGCACGAACGGCGCCATGCCCAGCGGGGGCGATCGGCCTGACAACCCAGGCCAACAGCAAAGCCCCCAGGCCAACAGCAAAGCCGTCTGGCGGCCCACCACCACGACCCGCCCCGGCGGCTGCGCGCCGCGCCAGGGGCCAGATGCCTCAGCGCTCGGGCATGAAACCCGACCATTCGATGCCGGCCAGTTCTGCGATGGGCTTGTGCCAGCTGGCCAGGTCATCCTGATTGAACTGATCCAGCCGGTCATGGCCGCAGGCGCGGGCCAGCACCTGCATCAGCTGGACGCTGGCCTGCAGGAAAGTGGCCAGACGCTTGGAGGCCACGTCGACATTCAGGCGCTTGCGCAGTTCGGGGTCTTGCGTGGCGATCCCGGTGGGGCACAGATTGGTGTGGCAGATCCGCGCCGCGATACAGCCGATGGCCTGCATGGCCGAGTTCGCCAGCGCAATGCCATCGGCGCCCAAGGCCAGCGCTTTGGCAAAATCCGTATGCGTGCGCAGCCCCCCCGTGATGATCAAGGTGACCCGCCCGCTGGCCCCGAGCCGATCCAGGCAGTGCCGGGCACGGGCCAGGGCCGGGATGGTCGGCACGGAAATGTGATCGCGGAACATCAGCGGCGCATCGCCCGTGCCGCCACCGCGGCCATCCAGGATGATGTAGTCGGCCCCGGCCCGCACGGCGAATTCGATATCGCGTTCGATGTGCTGCGCGCTGAGCTTGAAGCCAACGGGGATGCCGCCGGTGCACTCGCGCACGTGGCCGGCAAAGCGGGCGAAATCATCCACCGTGTGCAGATCGGTAAAGGTAGGCGGCGAATCGGCATTCAGCCCTTCGGGCAACTTGCGGATCTGTGCGATGCGGCCGGTGACCTTGCGCCCGGGCAGGTGCCCGCCGGTACCGGTCTTGGCCGACTGCCCGCACTTGAAATGGAACGCCTGCACCAGCGGCAGCAAGGCGTCGTCATAGCCGAACCGGGCCGAGGCGTACTCGTACAGATAGCGCCGATTGGCCTGCTGTTCTTCGGGCAGCATGCCGCCTTCGCCCGAGCATATGCCGGTACCTGCCAGTTCGGCCCCGCGCGCCAGCGACAACTTGGCCTCTTCGGATAACGCGCCAAAGCTCATGTCGCTGACCAGCAGTGGAAGATCCAGCTGCAGCGGCTTTCTGGCCTCGGGCCCAATGACCAGCCCGGTGTGCACCGGCACGTCTTCCATGAGCGGCTGGCGCGCCAGCTGTGCGGTCATGAACTGGATGTCGTTCCAGTCGGGCAGCTGGCTGCGCGGCACGCCCATGGCGTCCATGACACCATACGGCCCCATCGTGGACAGGCCTTCGCGCGCCAGGCGGTGAATGAAAGCGACCGTGGGTTCTTCGGGCGTGGGCACTGCAGCCGGCATGGCATCTGCCGCACGGGCCGTATCTGGTGCCGCATCGGCGGCGGCGACCGGCGCCGTATCGGCCGGGCCCGCAGCGGCGGGCGCATCGGCTGGCGCCGCTGCTTCGAGGGAGAATTCCTTGCCGACCATCGCGTCGGGAACCTGACGGTGATGGCCATCGCAATACGGCGCCTTGTGCGTTTGCTTGCAACGGCACAGCCAGGCTTCGCCGTCTTTTTCGGCCGTGAACGCGAGGGGCGTGAAGCCGGTGCCACGGTGCGAGCCATCGCAAAAGGGCTGGTTCTTGGACCGCCCGCAGCGACACCAGTGGTATTCTTTGCCCGCCTCGAGCTGCACGGCGATGGGCTTGTTCATGGCAACGACGGGTTTCATATCAGTCTCCTTGCAGGATGCCCGCTTCGCGCATGCGCCTGTGTACGCCTGCCACGATGCGGTCGCAGCGCTCGCCGGCAAACGAGAAGGCTTCGGCCAGGCTGTCGTTGAAAGGCGCCTTCAGGGCCCATTGCAGCTGTTGCCGGGCACGCATGTAGCGCACGCGAACGGTGGTCTCCGGGATATCGAGAATCACGGCGACCTCGGCCGAAGACAGGCCCTCGACGCCGCGCAGCATGAATACCGCCCGATACAGGTCGGGCAGGGCATCGATCTGCTGCTCGATCAGGGCGCGCAGCTCCGCACGCCAGACCTGATGCTCGGGCTGCATGTCGGCGGGCAATGGGACGTCGGGAAAATCGGCGGACATGGGGGTTTCTGAAGAATCGGTCTCTACCAATTGGATGACGGCTTCGCGGGATTTGTTTCGCCGCAGGCGCATGAGGGCTTCGTTGACCACGATGCGCGTGAGCCAAGTGGTGGGCCGTGCCTCGGCGCGGAAATCCTGCAGGTGATTGTAGGCTTTCCACCAGGCTTCCTGTACGGCTTCTTCGGCATCCATTTCATTATGCAAGATGCTGCGGGCGCTGCGGTACAGGCGCTGGTTGTATCGCCGCATCAATTGGTTGAACGCGGCCAGATCGCCCTCGGCGGCCTGCTGAAACAATACGATATCCTGCGCCACGGCGGGCTCGGTCAACGTGTCCATGGTGAATCCCCTGCGTTTTGAGCCTATTGAAGCATACAGACCCCGAAAAATCACCTTCATCCAACCCGCTTGTCACGTTTTGCTGATCGGCTGCATCCAATGGATGAAGCGGCGTGTTGCCGCCTTGTCATTCAATCGAAGGAGCATCCATCATGAAACTCGCATCCCTCCTGGCCACCACCGCCACCGTCGTCGGCCTGTCCCTGTCCGTTGGCAGCACGAGCGCGCTCGCCGCCGGCGACGACGTCCTCAGCGCCCCCCCTGCGGCGCCCTATGCTGCCGTCAGCTCACTAGTCAAGCTGCCCGACTTCATCCCCGGGCTGGGTCAGCTGTTCGTCGACCCCGATACGCTGCCCGCAGGCCCATTCCTGGGGTATGACCACGACGGCAAGCTCGTCAGCACCACGTACATGGTGCCCTTGTCCATAATGACGCCGGACATGAATCTGGCCGACCTGAAAGCACCGGCCGGCACGGTGGATCACGTGGATATGATGTACAACGCCGGCCATCCGGGCGTGGCGGAACCGCACGTACACATCGTGCTCTGGAACATTCCGGCTGATCAGGAAAGCCGGGTGGCCGAATGATGGCTTTCGCCCATGACCCCCGCCGCCGGCAGATTCTGTCGGCCGGGGGCGGTCTGTTGCTCTCGGCCGTGCTGCTGCGCACGGCACGGGCTGCCGACGAGGTCGAGATCGCCCTGTCAGGCACCGCCAACGGTTCGGAAGTGTGGTTTCGGCCGCGTGCCATTCTCATACAGCCCGGCCAGACAGTACGTTGGGTCAACCGGGACAAGGGGAATGTGCACACCACCACTGCCTACCACCCCGACAACGGCAAGCCCCTGCGCATCCCCGCGCAGGCCAAGAGCTGGAACTCGGACTACCTGATGCCGGGCGAATCGTTTGCCATGACGTTTGACGTACCTGGCGTCTATGACTACTACTGCATCCCTCACGAGCACGCAGGCATGGTCGGACGCCTCATCGTCGGAACGGCCGATGCCGCATCGCCGCCCTACGCCGACACGGACGCGCAGCTGCCGCCCGCCGCACTGAACGCGTTGCCGGCCATCGGCGATATCCTCAGGCAGAAGGCGGTGCCTTGAGCAGGCGGCGCACCCAGTCGCCGTGGGTGCGCACGGCGGGCGCCATATCGGCTTCACCAGCCAGCTCAAAGCCCGCGAACTCGAAGCCCGGCGCGACCACGCATCCGACCAGCGCGAATGGGGCCGGGTTTGGCCAACGAGCGGCCGGACTCGCTGCAGGCAGCAGTTCGGCTGCGAACCAGGCACCCGCCGGAACCACGGCCTGGAACCGCGCTCCTGGATGGCTGCGAGGATCGCCCACGAGAGTAGTCGTCATGACATTGCCTCTAGCATCCCAGGCGTGCAGCGCCAGGGCGGCGCCAGCATGAAAGGACCAGACTTCGTCGGCATCGATGCGGTGCCAGGCGGAATAATCCGCGCCCGACAGCAGATACTGAATCGAGGTGAG
>Ga0172382_10012506_pt1 | contig 11057 bp, 19 predicted proteins | sample Leawel138RmetaG_FD_122245 | JGI IMG/M metagenome (GOLD analysis project Ga0172382, IMG submission 122245) | Leachate microbial communities from a municipal landfill in Southern Ontario, Canada - Leachate well 138R metaG | ecosystem: Engineered > Solid waste > Landfill > Unclassified | place...
ACAGACTTAGAAGGGTACTCGGCTGTATGGACAATGGCAGATGAGGGGACGCCTGTATTGTTAAAACAGACGGGGGACGGGAGCATCACGTTCGATGGGAATAGAGTCTTAGTACATTTAGAGAGTCAAGACACGGACTACACCTCGAACATCACAGCCGGAGAGTATGAACACCAGTTATATGTGGAGGATGCACAGAATCACGGTGTGGTAGCGTCAGAGGGTAAAATAACTATCAACGATGCTTTATATAAGTTAGGGATATGAGAGGAGAAATTTCACCATATATCGACTTACAAGGACGTTTAGGTCTTTTCGTTCCGTTTCAGGGTGGCGTAGGAGAAGCATTGTCGCCTTTGACAAAACAAGTTTTAAAAGGGTTCGGCCGGAATAATTACGGGCAGTTAGGGATAGCAGGGGCGAGTAATAGAACATCTCCTGTGGGAATTATAGACACCTCAGCGTTGATGTTATCATGTGGCTATGGCAGTAGTTATATTATTATAGGCGATACGTTGTTTGCAACGGGGGATAATTCTTTCGGACAGTTAGGCCTGGGGGACACTAACAACAGGTCGGAGTTCACAGAGGTAAGCAGTGGGTGGCAGATAATTTCTGTGGGGGGGAATCATGCAATGGGTATAAGAAACGGCGAGCTATATGCAGCGGGGAGGAATTTTCACGGGCAGTTAGGGTTAGGCGATAATGATGACAGGTCGGAGTTCGTCCGTATAGGGAGCGATAATGATTGGCAAGCTGTTTCCTGCGGCAGTTCTCATACGTTAGCTATCAAGTCAGGGAAGCTGATGGTTTGCGGAAGAAACGACAACTATCAGTTAGGCCTAATGGATACAGATCATAGAAATGAGTTTGTACAGGTTGGCAGTGAGACGACATGGGAAAAAGTAGCAGGAGGGTATGAGTTTTCTGTAGCTTTACAAAAAGGGAAGATGTACAGTGCCGGATACCCAGCACCGGGACTTGGATCAACAAAAAAAGTGTTCACGCATGTAGAAGGCTTTAATGACTGGGAGAAGATCTCTACATCGTTTAAGCATACGATGGCTTTACGCAAGGGGCGGCTGTACACCGCTGGAAGTAACTTAAGGGGAGAATTAGGAAGGACTATTGGGACATATTACGAGTTTAACCAAGTAGGTGAAGACACTGACTGGAGAGATATAGCAGCTGGGCAAGAATTTTCGGTAGCTCTTAAAGCAGGTAAGATGTATAGCACCGGTTTAAACGACAACGGACAGTTAGGGTTAGGGGACACGACAAACAGGTCAGAGTTCACTAAGGTAAGCGATGAGAGATGGGCTATGTTAGCGGCAGGGGGAGTACATGTATTAGGAATAGCAAATGAAATGTTGTAAACTACCCACCCACACTTCGTGATGAGTGGGTTTCCTGCACTAAGATTTTATGAAATCAAAACTAAAAAAACAAAGACAAGACGAGCAACGTCGAATGAAACAGCTTACTCGACAGGTAGTTATACAAGAACTACAACAATACTTCAAAGTTCAAGAATTAGTTTGCCCGCATACTTTTTCGAGATTAGGAGATGATAGCTGGATGATTTTTGACACCTCGTTTTTACACACCTTGTTAGTCATTCGTAAAGATATTCTACAAGTGCCTTTAATCGCAAATGATTATGTTTTCGGAGGGCGCAACACACAAAGGGGCAATCGGTGTAATATGTGTGAGATCGTAAAAGAAAAGACAACGGCTTATCTTTCTGCGCATGTATTAGCAAAGGCAATAGACGTTGTTTCATCAAGAATGACAGCAGAGGAAATGAGAGTAAAGATAAAAGAAAAAAAAGAATTACTTCCGTACAACATCAGAATAGAAAAAAGCGTAACTTGGCTACACTTTGATTTGTATGATATGAACGTGAAAATATTTGAGTTTAAACCATGAAATATTTAGATACTACGATTATAACAGTATTAGTTTCCGGGTTAACGGGGATTATGGGCTGGTTTGCGGCACGGAAAAAGAACCTTGCGGAAGCAAAAGGGAAAGAATTAGATAATGTCGAAAAGGCTGTAGAGATATGGCGTAACTCAGCTGAAGAGTTAAGCAATCAGTTAAGAACGTATAATCAGGAGTTATTGAATACCCGAAACGAAAATATGAAGCTGCAAGCAGAAATAGACAAGCTGTTAGAAATTAACAAGAAACAGCGAAAAGAGATTGAAAAGCTACAGAAAGATGTAGATGAACTGAAAAAACAAAATAAACGGTTAGAAGGATTAATTAATAAACTAAAATGATTATGAGAAAATTTGCTTTAATTTTATTTTTGATGATGCCGGTGATGGTCTTTGCGCAAGGCGATGACCCTGTCGTCGGTATCGAGATGTTTTCTTCGTTGACGGCTCTTGCAGCCGGAGTACTTGCGTTGACGTCTCTTATAAAAGGATTGTTCAACACGAATGGTCTTATCACGGATATTGTCAGCTGGGGGATTTCCTTACCGCTGGCTTTATTGGCGTGGAAGTTTGGCTGGGGAATATTTGAAGGACTGACATGGTATATGGCACTTATACACGGCATTTTGGCCTCTTTCCTTGCAAACAAAGGTTGGGACTTGGGATCAGTTATCTTCGGTAAAAAAGATGTTAATTATAAGAATAAGTAGTTTAATTTTGTTATTGTTTCTAAGCAGCTGTAGCGTTGTTTGTAGGTTTTGTGATGTAACAGTAAGAGATTCTATCCGGGATGTGATAGAATACAGGGACACAACTATATTTGTAGTTCTACCCGCAGATACTGTCAGAGACACAATTCCGATTGTGAATGAGTATGCCTACAGTCGCTTAGAAACTTTACTTGCGGTGAGTACTGCTAAATATGATTCGGGGGTACTTACGCATGTTTTAAGAAACAAGACCGACCCCTTGCCTTCTCTTGTAAAGTTTCCTTTTAGGGAAAGGATACAGATCAGATACAGAACTATAAAAGAAAACTATGTATCGGGCTGGCAGTGGTTTCAGATTTACGGTTTCTGGGTTTTAGCCGGGATATTATCTATTGTTTTAGTGTTAAACAAATCCTCTTTACTAAAGATCATCCTCAAGCTTTTTACTAAAATAAAGCCCTTAAATGTTAAAAAAAGTTAAATAACAGTTTTTATTTAGCAAAACACTTGACATGAGGGGTGTTTTGTTGTATCTTTGTAATACAAAAACTAAAAGACATGAAAGTGTACATACGATTTAGCGACAACATCGAGAAAGACCGGGAGAGGGGGTTCTCAAACGATATGCACGGCAATCAGTTATCAGGATTGTGCGCATGGGGCACACCTTATTTCTTCCGAGATGAATTTTCAACAGCAGCAGGAGAAAAGGTCGAAGAAATAGACCTTGTTGATTATGCAAACGAAATATTAAGAAACACATACGGTAGTTACTCGTCAAACGACGAGGCTCACGTGATTACAGGTAATTACGTAGGGCAGGGCAATGACGGGGTGCTGCTTACAGATATAGAAGTATTAACATCATTTAAAACCCAAAAATCATGAAAGCTGATGCCCTACCCTTTATACGGTTGAAATAGACCGGAACGAGGCAAGCAAATTAACAGGGTTACGGAAACACAATCCGTTGGACGACAGTATTGCAAGTTTAACGGTATTACTTAACTACTTATGATACGCCGTGTGCCTTTATCTAATACTCCAAAAAGTAAAATTTGAATTAGTATGAACTACTTAAATTATCTAAAGTCCGAATCCGAGCTTCGTGCTGAACACGAAGACTGGCTTCAAAGAAGAAACCACGCACTCAATGAGTTGTGTCTTTTGTTAAACGAAAGGCCAGACCTTATTGAGGAGGTTGAAAAAGACTTAGAAGCAATGAAAAATAGTATCAACCCGATTATTTATTAAATGTAGAGCCGTCTCTTTAGGGGGATGGCTCTTTTTTTTAAAATTTAAAGACATGGAAACAGATATTCAAAGATTCGTTGGAATTGTAAACGCTATTAGAGAAAAAATAGATGTCCCTAAAACCGAATACAATAAATTTGGTAATTTTTATTACCGAACTGTTGAAGGTATTTTGCAGGGGGTAAAGCCTTTTTTGAAAGAGCATAATTGTTTGCTCGATATAAAAGATGAGTTAGTTTTGATCGGTGATAGATACTATGTAAAAGCGATGACGACACTTAGTCATCCTGAAACAGGGGGGATTATTGAAACAATTGGTTTTGCTCGAGAGGCCGAAACAAAACCAGGAATGGATTTAGCGCAACTTTCGGCTTCTACAAGTACACACGCTCGAAAACTCGCATTAAATGCATTGTTTCTCTTAGATGATGTGAAAGATTTAGATCATCCAAGAGAAAAAAATCATCCAAAAAAAACACCCCAAAAAGAAGTTACTGATGAAAGTATATATAAACAAATAGAATTAGCCTCTTCTTTGGAGGAATTAAAATTAATTTGGGATACTTATCCGCAACTTCGTACGAATCAATCTTACAAAGAATATGTTACAAGAAGAAAAAAAGAACTTACCGAAAAGTGAAGTTGAGTTTATAGAAAATCCGAGAGGTTATTTCTATAAAGAAAAAGAACTACAAGGAATCACCGGGATAATTAAAGAATACTTCTTTAAAGATATGTATTCTGATATTCCAGAACATATCCTTGAATCCGCTGCAAAGCGAGGTACGGATATTCACAATGACTGTATTACCTATGATTTCTTTCAAACTATTGAAAGAGATGAGGTAGAGTGGTATGCAAATATCGTAAAAGACTACGAGGTATTAGACTCGGAGTACTTAGTAACAGATAAGGAAAACTTTGCTTCGGCGATTGATAAAGTCTTACTGAAAGACAACAAATTTTACTTAGCAGACATTAAAACAACGTATAAGTTAGATAAAGACTATTTGCGTTGGCAGCTGTCTGTTTTGAAGTATTTGTTTGAGTTTCAGACCGGGATAAAAGTAGCGGGTTTGTTAGCTATTTGGCTAAGAGAAGGCGGAAAGTTAGAACAGATAGAAGAAATAGATCAGGAAATCATAAAGACCTTCCTTTATGCCGCAGCACACAACGAACCGTTTGAGAACCCTTTTGTAAAGACGGATACCGATCTAATAGCAACAAGGTTAGTATCCGAAATCGGAGAGATAACAAAAGAAATTAAAAGGCTTCAAGACTTAGAATCTGAGTTCAGAAGCAAAGTCGAGAAGCTTTTTGAGGACTACGGAGTGGAAGTTTGGGAAACAGACCTTTTCAAGATAAGCTACTCGAAAGCTTATGAACGAGAGCTGTTTGATAGTAAAAAATTTAAAGAAGAAAACCCTGACTTATTTGAAAAGTACAAAAAAACAAGTAGGGTTAAACAATCTGTAAAAATAAAAATAAAATGAAGACTACACAAGATATAATCGAGAATTTAGTTTTATCGGTAGTGCAAGATGAAAAAGCGCTTGATAATATTTCAAGAAATCTTTTCACTGCAAAACCGGTAAATCTGAACATAAGAAACAAAGACACAGGCCTTGATATTTTAAATATTAAGGTCGATACAGAAGGCTACATTGATGTAGTTACGTATTTTATTAATTACCTTACCGAAAGAGTTCTGACTAATAAAGAACTGATACAAAATCTAAAATCACGGTATAGGATTCGAGAGGGGAGGAAGATCATCGAGGGCACAGGAGATGCTCCTGCGGGGGCAGAATATTTCACAGGTAAGTGTGATATGAAAGGAAAAGACATTTTTGAGGGAGACAGTGTGAAAAACCAGTTCGGGAAGAAATATTCCATTGTCAGAATAAACAATAAATTTATGATGCATGACGGAGAAGATTATTTCCCGATCCATACAAAAGTAATAATCGTGTAAACTACCCACCCACGCAAAGCGATGGGATGGGCTTTAAACCTAAGATTTTATGAAAACAAAAATGACAACCCATCATTTCGACACAAGGATTGCGAAAGAGGTGGGGATCACGGCAGCCGTGATATTTTCTAATATAAAACACTGGGTGGAGTATCACGAAGCCAATGATCAAAATCTACACGAAGGGCACTACTGGACATATAATTCGGTTGTGTCTTTTGAGCGTATTTTCGACTATTTGACGAAGTCCCAAATACGAGTTGCATTAGAAAAATTAGAGAAAGTTGGGTTAATAAAAGTGGGAAACTTTAACAAGTCTCCATACGACCGAACTAAATGGTACACAGTGCTTTCAGAGAGGCTTCCTGAAAACAGCAAATGCATTTGCGAAAAATCACAAATGGACATGCAAGAAAACACAAATCAATTTGCGAAAAATCACAAACCTATACCAGATATAAACACAAATATAAACACAGATATAAAACAAAAAATTAATAAAAAAGAAATTGATGAAATTTATTTAGCCTATCCGTCGAAGTGTCCTGTTAAAGGCACATCGACAGGAAAAGGCAACTCAAGTAAGAAAAAAATAGAAAAACTTTTAAGAGAACACTCGAAAGAATACTTGATACAAGTGATCCGACAATACATATCGGAGAGTGAAAAAGCTGGAAGATGGATCAAGAACTTCAACACGTTTTTAAATAATCTACCCGAACCGTTCTTTTTAGACAGTGTTGTCATTTATCGAGTGGAAGGGCTGCCGCAATCGAGCTCTTATCGACAATACTTGTTAGACAAAGAAAAATACGAGAGTGTTGTCTTAGATAAAAATTCAGCTGAATTAGTAGCGAAATGGACTTCAAAATAGAAAAGTTCAACCAATATGGATTAACTGAAGGTGTAAAACACAGTACTTGTCCGCTTTGTTCTAAAGATAGAAAAAAACACGATGAAAAGTGTGCGTCTTTAGACTGGAAGACAGGATTAGGGACTTGTCATCATTGCGGAGAAGTCTTTCAGCTTCACACTTACACGAAGAAAGAACCTCGTAAAACGTATGAAAAACCTATTTTCAATAAAACTAATCTTAGTGATAAGTTAGTGTTGTGGTTTAAGAGCAGAGGAATTTCAGCGAAGACACTCATGCAAAACAAAATTACCGAAGGAACAGAATGGATGCCAAGTGTCAAGCGAGCAATCAATACCGTCCAGTTTAACTATTTTATGAATGACGAGTTAGTCAACATAAAGTATCGGGATGGGAAAAAAGGCTTTAAGCTTTTCAAAGGCGGTATATTAGTCTTTTACAACATAGACAATATAAGAGGCTCAAGCGAGGTTGTAATAACAGAGGGCGAAATGGACGCATTAAGCTATTGGGAAGCCGGTGTACAGACGGTAGTCTCCACGCCTAACGGATCAACTTTGAAAGGGGTAAACTTAGAGTACCTTGACAACACGATTGATTTCTTCGAGAATAAAGAAAAAATTTACCTCGCCTTAGACAACGACCCGGCTGGAAAAAATGTTACAAAAGAATTTATTCGGCGGTTAGGAGCAGAGAAGTGTTTTTTAGTCGATTTTAAAGACGTTAAAGACGCAAACGAGTATCTACTCAAGTATGGTAGAGTAAGTCTCGCAAACACGATCCTTGAGGCTGTACAAGCCCCTATTGAAGGAGTGAGTTCGTTGTCAGACTGGGAAGAAGAATATGATGACTATCTTTTGCATGGTATGAAAAAGGGCTATGTGATTGGAAAACATAACTTTGATGAGATATTTAGCACTTATACTGGGCAAATTATTTCTGTTACGGGAGTTCCAGGACACGGAAAAAGTGACTGGGTAGACGAAATGGTTTTAGGCTACGTAAGAAATTACGGGTGGAAAGTAGCGGTAGCGAGTCCTGAAAACAAGCCAAACCCGATCCATGCGGGGAAGATAGAAGCAAAAATAGCAGGAAAATGGGTAAATAGAAAAGATTATGTGAGATCATCGTGGCATAAAAAAGCAAAAGAGTTTATAGACAATCATTATAAATTTATTGATATTGAAAAATACTCTTTAGAAAATGTCCTTGACAGAACAAAACAGTTAGTCAAGCGTTTTGGAGTAAAATGCTTGGTCATTGACCCTTTTAACAAAATCAAACTAATCGAAAGCCGGAACAAATCTATTACGGACTACACTGCAGATTATTTATTTATGTTAGATGAGTTTGCGAGGCAAAGCGATATTTTGATCATTCTAATAGCCCATCCACGCAAACCATCAACTGATGAAAAAAATTATCGTCCAAGCTTTTACGACATTAAAGGCGGCGGAGAGTTCTTTGATATGTCCTCACACGGGTTAGCTGTTTATAGATATTATGAGTTAGACGATGTGATTGAGGTGAAAGTGTTGAAAGCAAAGTTTCGGCATTTAGGCAAGAACGAAAGCTCGGCATTTTTCAAATGGGATAAACGATCAGGACGTTTTTCGCAATATACAGGGACTGCGATAGATGATTTAGGCACGTTAATAGAAAACGACGAAAATTATATTTCAGAAAAACAAGAAGAATTATGGTAGAAGTAGAAAAAATAACATTTGTTACAGAAGAAAAAACTGTTGTCAAAACGAGTGATAAAAAATTTAAAAACGTGATGGAACTAAACGAATACGGTAGGAGGTTAGGAAAGGTTCTTGGAAAACGTTACAAGACAGAGGTAGGTGTTTTTTTCGATACCGTCAAAGAATATTAAGTTAAATAATGTTAAGGCGTTTTTTAAGATGAATTTGTTTATATTTTTGTTTTATGAAATGTAGGTATTGCAGAAAGGAAGTAACAGAAGTGATTAGCAAGCGTCCGATTGTCTGTAAAGATGCTGAATGTATTGAAAAGTATTTTGACGAATATCAGGAAACTATTTTACGCAGGGCAGAAAAAAGAAGGAGATCGGAGCAAGCTAAAATAGACAGAGAGCTAAAAGAAAAAATGAAAACACATTCGCAGTGGTTAAAAGACTTACAAAGAGTGTTTAATAAATACATAAGAGAGAGAGACAAGTATCGGCCGTGTATTTCCTGCGGTGAGCCGCTGCGGGGGAAGTTTGACGCAGGGCATTTGTTTTCTGTAGGGGCGCATCCAGAGCTTCGTTTTGACGAAGACAATGTCCATGGACAATGTGTAAGGTGTAATCAACACCTGCACGGAAACTCTGCCTATTACAAGATGAACATTTCTTATAGAATAGGAGAAAAAAGATTCCAAGAACTTTTAGACCGGAGGGGGCAAATAGGAAAGTTAAGCATCCCGGAAATTAAAGAAAAAATAAAATATTACAAAGAAAAAATAAAAGGATTATGAAAGAAAAAATCCTATCGTTAGACCCAACCGCAGATTTGGCGGATATATTTAGTTACGTAAAATCACGTTTCCATTGGTGTGTAAGAAATAAAATCTTAACGCCGGAGGTGATTGATAGTAACAGAGAATTATTTGCGGATAACGGCATTTTACACAACCAGAACGGTGAAAACGCTCATATCTTGGTTACGGGTAAGATGTTAGTTACCGGAAGAAACTCTTACATAAGAGCTACTCAGAGTGCTAAAGTCATAGCGATAGATTCACACGTTAGAGCGTTTGATGACACGGTTGTGAAGACAACCGGGAACTCAACCGTAAAAGCTCATGACGATTCCGTAGTGCACGGGAATGATGGCACTATTATATTTTTGTACGATAACGCAATTTTAAAAGGATATTGTTACAATGTATATGACTATAGAAAAACTATATGAGATGTTTCTACAAAGCTTAGAAGTAAAAGAGGTGGATAAACGTGTAAAAGACGCTATCATACTATCTTTTGCTTTTATGATAGTGTGTTTCAAAGAGGATGCTTTGGGAGAAGATTTAGACAAACTAATAGATGAATGTAAACAAATATTAGAAGATTATTAAAAATTAAAATCATGGAACAATTAACAGTAAGCAGAGAAATTGTAAAACAAAAGTATCTGACAGGAAACAAAGATGAACGGAAGTTGTTAAAAGAGCTATTTTTCAGCGATGAGTATCAGATAACAGATATTGTTACGACTCTTGAAGATGCGTACAAGGAAACAGGTAGGGTGCAGCCTGAATTTTCAGATGTGCCGAAAGACTTAAAACCCTTTTTTAAGGCTTTGTTTGATGTGATAGTATTTACAGAAGCATTAAATGAGAAGCAAAAGTTCAACTACAGAAAATTAGAGCAGAAAAAATATTTTCCTCAGCTTGAGGTTACTATAAATCCCGAAATGCGGTTTAATGACGTACTTTTTAGTACGAAAACCCCGTTAGTGGGAGAGATTAGCCGCATATGTTTGAAAAACAAAAAGCTGGCCGAACATGCAGGTAAGACATTTACAGAACAATATCAAAAATTATTAACGCTATGACACTATCATTTCAAACACATTAAGGAGTTCCAAGAGGTTATTAAATGGGCAGAGGCGAGGTTTAAAGATGAAAATTAAGTTAGTTAACACGGCAGCTGGATTGTTTCCTGCGATGGACGAAGATTATGAAAAAAAGATCAAGTTGAAACTTAATGAGGTCTATGAGGTAGAGATCAGGCAGGTGCGCAATTATGAGTTTCATAAAAAATATTTCAGCTTGATAAATACAGCGTGGGAGTATCTTAATGAAACCCAGCAGCAGGTATTTGGAAACAATAAAGATAAATTCAGGAAGTCGGTTGAGATTACTGCTGGACATTTTGAGCCTATTTATAGCATCGAAAAGAAAAGCTATGAACATCATGCAAAAAGTATTTCTTTTTCAAAAATGGATGAATTTGAGTTTAGAGAGTTGTATAACTCTGTCAGACATGTATTGTTTAACCACGTGCTCAGCGTGAGTGCGGAAGAATTTGAAAGAAACCTAATAAATTATTGAGATATGTTAGAAAAATCACTTGAAGCAATTGTAAAGTTAACAGAAGAAGTTAGCGAACTGAAACGCCTGTTAATTGAAAAACAGGAACAACCACAAGCCGAACAATTTTTAAGGATAAATAGCAAGAAATCACACTCATCGTTTACGTGGGTGTGATGAATTGCATTATTAGAGAAATGTGTTTGTTTTTCTAAATATAAATTTGTATATTTGCATTATGATATTAAGAGCGTATAAAT
>Ga0172382_10012509_pt1 | contig 11056 bp, 15 predicted proteins | sample Leawel138RmetaG_FD_122245 | JGI IMG/M metagenome (GOLD analysis project Ga0172382, IMG submission 122245) | Leachate microbial communities from a municipal landfill in Southern Ontario, Canada - Leachate well 138R metaG | ecosystem: Engineered > Solid waste > Landfill > Unclassified | place...
CCCTTCTTAACCCATCTTCCCAGCTCTTTCCATCGGTTAAAGCCGGCCACGTGGGTGGCGTCAGGCTTCTGGAGCATAATCAGGATCAGGTTGCCGATACTGTAATCATGAAACTTGGACATGGTGGTTAGAAAGAGGCGGAACTGCTGGCTTTCCTGGATACCTTCGACGCCGGCCTTGAGCTGCTTCATGACGGTATCGATTTTCTTCTCTCCAGCCTCCACCTCCACCGCTGGGAGCAGCGTCAGCAGGCTGTACTGCGGCAGCGGCTCATCCAGCCAGCCGGCCAGGTGGCGGTACTGGTGCGGTACCGGCTCTCCCCCTTCCACGGTAACCTGGGGAAACTGTTTCGGCTGTTGGCTTTGGGTATCGACCTGGGGCAACCGGCCGGTACCGGACTTCTGGCGGCTGGAGCTTTCGTCCGTGATTGACTTTACCAGGGTTCTCATCCAGTATCCCATCATGCCCAGGACGAAAACCGAGCCAGCCATGCCGACAATACTTTCCAGGTCTTCTTTACGCATACCTTGTTCTCCTTTCTGGCCGTGTCAGTGGTATTCTCACCGGGATCTGTTCCGGAGTCGCCTTATCCAGCAAATAATTGACCATGTCCTTCTGAGCGCCGCCTACCGCTCTTCCCAGCAGGAGAATCAGCGCCGCTCCTCCCAGCCAGGCGGCAAATTCAGCCAGCGCCAGGACCTGGTCTTCCAAGGGCTTTGTCTCTCCAGTAGTGCCAGATATCCAAATCAGGCTCGGTTCCAGCAGGCTTATGGGCGACATTACCAGACTACCTCCTTGAGTAAATCATCCAGGAGTCCCGCGGTTACATACTGGACCACCTCGGCGGCAATTCCGGTCATGGCCTCGGCATGAGCCGGAGTTAAGTCAGCCGCTTCCCCGGACCTGCGGTACTGGCGGTGGTGGGCCATCTCGTGTATCAGAGTATCCAGCATGTTTTTAGCATGTTCCAGCATTTCCAGGGAGATATAAATCTCTTCGGTAGCCGTACTGTACATCCCGGCCGTCCTGACCCGGTCGCTGGCCGGGGGAATAATGGCCGCATGGACCGGAGGGGCTTGATAAAAGACCCTGGCGGCGATAGCCCGGGCCAGATTCAGATGAGCTCGAGCCCGGGGTGAGAGCTTCTCCTCGGGGATAATTTCCACCTCCCGTAACTTTTCCTGGGAGGCTTTCACCAATGCCAGATCCGTGATAATAGCCCCGGACAGGGTATCTCTAACATCATAATGGACGCTGACCGACTGGTAGCCCAGGTGCCGCACCATGCCGTCCAGACGGTCGCTGGTGCGGATCACGGCGCTGTCTCCCATTACCTGGCGCCAGGCTTCCCGCCAGGGCGGATAGTTTTCCTTAACGAAGTCGGCATAGTCTTTCCGGGTTTTGGGTTCACTTCCCATACTCCAGCGGCCCATATTGACCTGGCGGCTTTCGGCTGCTTCGAGCAAAGGGGGCTGCTTGACCATCTGCAAGAATACCTTCAGGTGCTCGACCCTGGTCACACAGCACCAGATCCGTCCGATATCAACCCACAGGTCGGATTCTTCTTTGGGCCCGTGACGGTCAGGGGCCATATCAAAGCTCCAGAGATTATAGCTGTAAGGCGAGCTAATTTCCCGCATATAGATATCCCGGGCATAGATCCGGGAAGGCGGCTGGTCCTGAAACTGATGCCGGATGAGCTGGTTATAGCGCCGGTGGGGTTCGTACAGCAAGCTGGGAGCTTCCGCGATAATCGATGCTCGCGGTATATTAACTGCAAACCGGTCTTCAAAGGCAGTGTCGGTGTAGCCGATAATATGGAAGACCGTGCCGGCTCGGCGCCCGCTGGGCTTCCAGATGGCGGCCAGAGTCTCGGCGGTACCGTTGACCTTCTGCTCCAGGAAGATCATCCAGAGAGTCCGGCCCCGGGTCTCCACCCTGACCTGATAGCCCAAACGCAGCAGAGCCAGGGCGGCAATCTTCATCCCTTCGCCGAACTTGCCCCGGGCATGGTCCGGTTTGAGTTTGGGCGGACCCAGCAGGAAGTCGGCCACGGCGATACCCCGGCCTGTATCCCGGATGTAGAGTCCTTCTTCGTCATAGCCCCAGGTATAATATTCACTCTCATCCAGGGCGTTCTGGACGATGTCTCTGATCGCTTCCCATTCCCCCCAGTCCTGCCGCCAGGTGGAGGTGGGCCCGATAATAATCAGCTGCCAGCCCTGCGGCTCCCAGTCCTGACGGTAGGCTTCCATGCTGAGTACCCGGGGCGGTGTAATAGTAGTCACCATAAGCGTCCCCCCAGCCTGTTTTCCGCTGTTAGTCTCCTTATTCTTACTTGACTGCCCGCCAACCAAACGTGACGCCTGATTCCGGGTCAGTATCTCCGCTCATTTCAAATGCTGTATCCTCAGACAGAATATCCCTATCACTTACCTCTTTGTCTATGACAAGGCTAGTTGCCCTCTCCGGCCACGGCTCGCCAATCAAACTTAGCTGTACCCTCTCCAGGGTCGCCGTCAACGTTAATCGTGAATTGGGTTGATGTCTTGTTTGTCACCCAAAACTTGTTAGCATTGCTGAGTAAAGTGGGAGTGACCTGCACCCCGGTTGGAGTTTTGGCTAATCCGTGAGTAACGACTACTGAGGTATCCCCACTGACGATGGTAGCCGTGCCGGAGTTTTCAGTAATATAACCCCTGTTGTCACGGAAGAGCGCACTCATAAGATTGTGAATACTGCCGGTAATAAAGTTATTCATAAAGGCATTACCTCCTCCGGCAGAGAACGGTACCTCAACGTCATAGGTAGCCGAATTCAAAAACTGGTTGGCTACGAAAAGATTATCCGCAGCCGAGTTTTCCAGCACTACAGCAATAGGATTTCCCTCGAAAAGACTGCCGGCGACAACGCACCCGGAAGCACCTGACAGACTTAAACCTCGCGCAGTGTTGGATTTAAAGACACAACGGGTGAGCGTTTGGATGCCGGCGCCACCAAGAGTAGCCCCTATGCTATTGGCGATAAATTTACAGTTGCCATTTTGTCCAATAACACTGATAGAGGCGAATAACCCCTCGGCGTTGCCTTCCAGAACTACCTTATCCAGCAACAAGTTGGGGCAATAAAGTTGCACTCCGGTGTTCCGGAAACGTTCTACCTTAACCTTCTCTAAAAGAAGGTTAGTTATGGCTCCATCCGGCGGTGTAGATTGAACATACACACCATTACTTGCAGGGTCATTATGGTCTCGATTGCCGTACAGTTTCAGGTTTTTGATTTCCAGGAATGGAACCGTACCGGCTCCATTGAACTGAAACATGTGGGTGTTGGCATTATCAATAAGAGATAAAATAGAGCTTTCCATACCCTGGCCGCAGAGGCTCACATTTATCGCGTTATTGAGTGAGATAGTCGCCCCGATATAAAAGGTTCCCTTGGACAGCATGATTAAACCCCCTGCGGGACTGGCTGTACCCATAGCATCAATCGCCGCCTGTATTTCTACCTGGTCATCCGTTCCGTCACACACATAGTCCGCCTGCGCTTTCACCGGGTCCGGCGCCTCACTGGCGGCAATAACACAGGCAGCAGCCCGGCCGAAATGGGGCGGCCGGAAAGCCGGACTAATACCCGCGCCTCCACCGGTTAAAACGTAATGCTCTGATCCCACCGGCAGCTGGGCCAGTAAAGCCCGGCCGGTATGATCGCCGGGGTCATTTAAGGGATGCTGGCGCCGGTGATGCTGGTCCGGCTCTACTCCCAGTAACCGGTTATGAAACAGTCTTAATAAATTCAGGTCCATGATCCGCCTCCTAATTCTTTCATCATCACTCCTGTCAGGAGGATTGTCCCCACCATCGGCAAGACGCTGGTCATTTGTGTCACCGGAGCGGATATCTCCCCCAGCAGTTCCGTGGTAACCGAAGCCAGATATTCCGCGGTAGCGGCATCCAGGACGCTTAGTTCCAGGACCCCGTCGGTTGCCGGGATGGCTGTGCTGTTATAAGCCAGCAGAGTTTCCCCGCTTTCGATGGGTATCACGGCCTCTCCCTCCACGGTCAGGGGTTGCTCAAATAACATCTGCCCGTTTTGCCAGAGACGGAGTATTACGGCATACTGCCTGGGCAGAGCCTCCGGATTGCTCAAAATGATCACCAGCGAAAGTGGGGCTCCCGGCGTATAGACAATCCAGGGCGGCAGGTTCCAGTTAACTATATTTTTCTCTTCCATGATTACCTCCCTTTAACTCGCGCCAGGGCGCTCTCAAAAGCCCGGTCTATCTTCTCCCGGTAGCCGATATCCTCGATGGTGTAAGCCAGATACTCCGGACTATCGGGTAAAAACTCCAGTTCCGGTTTGCCCGGCCGGGGCTGGACCGACTCAGCAGGTATGATTGCAGGCTGTGTTTGCTTGGCCAGGAGTCCGACACTCTCGGCATAGTCGAGGACGCTTTCCTCAAAGGCCCCGCCGCTGATGGTCTGGTGCCGGATGTCACCCGGCTTGAAGAAGCCGTCCTCAAACATCTGCCGGGCATCCTCATCCCACCACTCGGCAATGGTTTTGTCGGTGCGCTTATCGGTCAGCCAGATCCCGATTCTATCCCGCTCCGCCCAGGAGCCGATTTCCACTTCGTTCCGGGCAGGTTTACGCTTGCGGGTTTGCGTCAGCAGTTCCTCCTTTTCCCAGAGGGTATATTCCCGGGGATCGGTCCAGATTTCGGTTCCGTCCGGAAACCTGACGTAAGCCCGCCAGCGATGGTAGTCGGGGGAGTACTGCCAGCCGTATATCTTAACCGGCTTGATAAAACCCTTATCGCTCCAGAAGGGCTGCTCCGTATCCGGGATGGGGCCCCAGGCCTTGCGCATTAACGGGTCTACCCCCACCGGATAGCCGTCGGCTCCTCTCTGATACAGCTTGTATTTAGTCTGCGGCAGCAGCCTCTCTCCTCTGGGCCCATAGAGTCTGGTCTTTTTCGGAAAAGCGGCTTTGGCCATATTCTGTCCCATCTTCACCATCAGGGAACCAATCATCATGACTCCCGCGAAGGTTACTACCGGGGAGATAAAGTCATAACTTCCTGCCGCGGCAACCGGCTGCATAAGGCTCATAATCACCTCATCCCCCACCTGAGCCTCTGCCACCTCACCGGCATTAACCTCCAGGAAATACCTGACCGGCGTTCCTTCGGTAACCAGCATATTGGGTGATACCGACCCGGCCACACTGACCACTTCAAGCTGACCGGAAATGAAAATAACATCGATGGGGAAATAAAGCCCCTGGGTGGTCACCGATACCGCCTGCTCCTGAGGCAAGACAAAGAACATGCCCGTACCCGGAGGAATCGAGGGTAAACCTTTGAGTCCTGCTGTCAGTTCCTCATAGGTGGTGGCCAGGTACGCCTGCCACTGTCTGTCTCTAATGGTTACTATCGCCTGTCCCGCCATGGCTACCTCCTGGTCACCCGGGGTATCCGGGCAATCTCTCCCTGCTCAATCAGTGATTCCAGCCTTGTCTGCCTGGTTTCAAAAGCCGGCTGAGGGATCTCCGTATCGCCGAACATGGCCAGGTCGTAGTTGTGATGCCATCTGGCCGACTGCGGCTTATCCGTCCTCGACTCGAACCGCTGCCCTCTCCGCTCCCGGGGCTTCATCCCCGGGGGTGCGATCCGGGATAAGCCCTCCAGGTAAACCTCGCTGGTAGTCTTCTCCCGCCAGTTGATCGGAGCATTGGACCCGAACTCCTCGTGATTTCTATACTTGCTCATATAAACCTCCCTGGTAAACCGTGATTTCTTCTCTTTGTCTCTTTAAACAGGTTCAATTCCCCTGGCCCCATAATTTGTGGTACCATTCCTTCTGTTCCTCCCCGGAGATTTTCCGGTAGCGCATGGTGGTGGTAATACTCTGGTGGCCCAGATGCTCCTGCAGCAGACGCAGTCCGTCTCCGGAGTCGTCATGTTTTACTGCGTGCACCGCAAAAGCGTCCCGCAGCCGGTGAGGGCTGATCCCTCTGCTCTCGCCGGTTTCCGGATTGACCAGATTACCCAGCCCGGCCCTTTCGGCACAGTCCCGGACTATCTTCCAGGCCTGCACCCGGCTCAACCCGATTAAGAGCTGTTTCCCCTTAATACTGACTGCTCCCCCGCGGTCCAGGTATTCTTGCAGCATCCGCAGGGTTTCCTCGTCTACCGGCAGGGTTCTCTGCCGCCGGTGTTCCCGTTCTTCAGCCAGCGCCTGGGCCACGGCACCCCCGCAGCCGGGACAAAAGCGGGCCGTCTTGCTCAGCCGGCTGCCGCAGTCCGGGCAGGAGAACTTGAGCCTGACCTTCAGGTGCTGGATGGTCACCGTACCCCGCTGGAAATCGATGTCACCGGCGGCTATCCCCAATGCTTCCGAGACCCGGCACCCCAGGCGGAACAGCAGCCGGATGAGCAGCTTATCCCGCAGATACCGGGCTGCCGCCTCCAGCCGGGCTACTTCTCCCGGTTCCAGATAGGTTCTGGTCTCTGTCAGCCTGTCTCTCGTTAAAGTATTTTCTAGTACCACGGGCCGCCTACCACCGGCGGATAGGTATCGATGAGATTCCCCTCCGCATCCAGAGAAATATAGTTGGGCAGAGTAGAATCACCCTGCTCATCCACAATCCAGAAGGCCGAATAGCCGTCCCGGTGTATCGCCGCTTCCTCGCTTCCGTCAAAGACCACACTCTGGCTGGCTCCCGGCGCCAGGTTAACCGCCAGGCTGGCCCCGGTGCGTTCCGCTGTCCAGCCGTAAGGCCGCCACCTCTGATACCTGACCGTGAGTGTCTTGCTGACCGCAAACGAATTCGGATTGGTCGCCCGGACTGTCAGGAAATATCCGCGATAGGGCGCCAGAGGATCCCGGACATATACCTCCAGATGGGTAAATTCAATGTTAACAATCCCATTAGCTGGAGGCGCTCCGTTTTTAGGAGCCGCAGCCTGGATCATGCCGGCAACCGCTGCCAGGCCCACCATGGCTGCTATCCCTCCTATCAATACCGGTTGCAGCTTTTCCATTTCCATAGTTCTTCTCTCACAACTTCATAATAAATGCCAGGGCAAAGTAAGGCGGTCGGATATCGGTGATGAGATCATTTTCATAGCCGGTATATCCCTGACTTTGCTCTGTTGTCTGGAATGTCCCGTTCTGCCCGGGCCGCCTATAATAAGTGCCGTGGGATACTTGAATGGGCAGCGGCGGAATCTCAATCGAATGACTGTGCGCCGGGGCGGTATGTCTATGCCCGTCCGTGTATTTACTCACTGACCCCCCGGTGATACCCGGGTTGAGACCGGCTGGCGCCCCCATGATAAAGCGTTCCCTTAAATCCGGCGTTCCGTGAGCGCCGTCGCATAATACCCAACCAGCCGGAATACTGGCCAGTGGGCCGCTCCACATCACTATGGCGCCGGCCGGCACTTGCACGGTTACATAAACGTTAGCCGCTGGAAACATGGCAAGCTCCTTTTCTCCGGCAAACACGCTAACCGACACCGGGTAGTTCCCGGCCGCTGTCGGCAGGGTAACCGGAAAGTCGATATATTGTTCTTCACCCGCATTAAGATAAAACCAGACTTGACTGACCGCCGGTTCGGCGCCCAGTTGCAGCAGTCCCGTATAATGCGTGCCCCGGGCCTTCGGATTGCGCATGCGTATCCTGACAGTCCTGTTTTCTCCAAGGAGGACCTCCTGCATTGAAAACTCCTCGCTGTTCTAAAGCCAGACAATATCGCCCCACTCGACTGCGGGTGCGAAGACCAGTCTCACAATCTTACTGCCGATAAAAGTGGTGATCGGCGTTCCGCCCACCTTTACCTGCACACAAGCCACGAGGTCTTTCTCTGCTACCGCAATAAGCGGCATCTGCACGTCAAAATCGACGTTCTGCGAAGAACCGGCAGCAACCGAGAAGGTCTTGGGTTCGGGCACATTTACCGGCGTGGTAATATCGCCTGGGTCCGCCAGGTAAAAAAGTCCTTCGTAGTCAATCTTCGCTCCCTTCGGATTGATGAACTTGACCCGTGCCGTATGAGTCGTCCCGTCCTCAAACTCTACGTGGGTCTGCAGGGCTTTGATTTCCTGTGCCTCAATCATGTTGTACCTCCTTCTGATATTCCGGTGGCCATTGCACTGACTATCGCTACAGCCATCAGGCCGGTAATCACCGGGGTATACGGACTTACTCCGTTATCTCTACTCCCCAGCACTACCTCCAGCCGGCTGGTCTCATATTTGATCGTGGCTTCGGCATTAACCATCTCCAGTTCCAGCAGCCGCAATCCAAATCGATACCCACCGCCCGGTGCCTTAAACGGGATTTCGGTAACCATCGGCTCAGGAGCTCCGGCATGCAACACAAACACGGCAAATCCCAGCCCGTTGGCCACAAAGGTAATATAGTCCTGCTTGGCAACCACCCCATGGGGGTCAATAAAGTAATACTCCAGACCGTAAAGGCGATCGACGTCGCTCGGATTCCACGCCTCCACAATAGCCGTGACCTCCTGGTACGGCGTGTATGCCATGACTGCCGGCAGGTCCCACTCCATCCTTCCATACGCCTCAAACTCTGGATCCGGAGGAATGATAGGCGCAACCGGCAGCTGTAACGGGCCGGGCACTACTGTGTAACTCTTAACTCCATTCAATATCGACCTCCTCTATCGGCGGCATATCCGGGTGGCTGGTAGATACGTGAGCCGCCAGATCGCTTAGAGTATCAAAGTATAGATGACAGTACGGGCATTTGAACCCGGTTGGAGTCGGAGTGTCAGGCTCGTATGCCTTCACCATGCTCGCAGCAGCTACCATCCCTATCATCATAGCTATCCCTCCTATCAAGATGGGCCCCATCTTTTCTACTTCCACGACTCATCTCTCCTCATATCCAGATTCCGATAAGAGGTCTGATAGCGCTGTCCTTCGTCCCCCACAGGCTGGGCTCCTCTAGCGGCCGGGCCAGCTCTATACGGCAGCTTTCTATCTCCGCCCAGGCATGAATGATGGGGATAACCAGGTGTATCCGGCGAATAACCCGGGTAATACCCAGGACAATGACCACCCGCACCTTTATGCCTTTCTTAAGGCACCTTCGCTTGAAGCGGAACGACTTGACCAGGCAGTTATTCCACAAAACATGGTAGGGCTCGGCCCGCAGTCTATCTGCCAGCTCTTCCATTCACCATTACTCCTCGCGCCATCATTCCTATCATCCCTATCATCATAAAGGCCGACATCATCGGCACCATGGACGATATCACCGTAGACACCGGGCTTAATGCCTGTTTCATCAGCGGGCCGAAGGGCAGCCCGTAGCCATAGTCGTAATCCTTGGTTTTTGGGGCCCCCTGAGGCTTGATGCAAATACCAGGGAGATATACGTCCAGCAGTTCTTCCGGCGAGATAAGATGAGTAATATCGGGATAAAGGCCGGGCGGTGGTCCTTCCGGATACCGCACTCCGCCGTACGCTATAACCCCTTCGTGATAGAGTATCGCCATCCCCGAAGCAAAGGGAGTAGCAAAGCTGGTGCCGCTCTTGGGTATGGTGGCCGTGTCGCCGGCGCTTGACGCCATTAGTATATTTTCTCCGAAGAGGACCGCATCCGGCTTGATCAGTCCTCCCGGAGTAGGCCCGCGGGAGCTGAAATCGCTGACTATAAAGGCCTCATCAGCCGGCAGGTATTTGGCCGAGCCGACCGCTGCTATATACTGCTCGCAGGCTGGAGTCATAATGGTGCCGGGATTGGGCCCGGCATTGCCTGCAGCGGCAAAAACCCAGATACCTTTCTCAATAGCCGCCCGGCAGGCTATGCGTAAGATATTATCCGGATCGCCGTCATCCGGCGCTCCCAGGCTGAGATTAAGAACGTGAGGAGCCAGTTCCGAGTCTTCATCACGGAGGCGGATGGCTTCGTCGATGGCCATAACGACCTCTTCTTCGGTACCGCTGCCGTTATCGTCCAGGGCTTTCAGGTCGAGAATGCCGGCTTCCGGGGCCACCACCAGAGCGATTGAAGCCACCCCGGTGCCGTGGTCAAACTTGTCACGGTGAGGGTCTTTAGTAAAATTCTTCCGGTATATTACATGGTCACTGACCTGCTCATGGGTCTCCCGGATGCCCGTATCAACGATGGCCAGGTTAAAGCCTTTACCATAAAGAGGCGGATCCGTGATTCCCCGGAATTCATCAATACCCAGTATCCATGCCATTTCCTGGGCGCTGTAGGTCGGCGGAGCTTCAATAGGGACCGGCGGCGCTACGGGCGGCAGCATTATGGCCGGCTCCACTCCGCCCACTTTTTTCACCACACACCCGGCAGCTTTAAGTTTATTAACCTGCGCGTCGTCAAGCACGGCAAAGATTATACCAGTGCTGTGAGCCGCCTTGATGTCCTGCCCGCCGATACTTTTAACCTGCTCGACGGTAGCCCCTCTTATCGAATGTCTCATCGATTTCTCTCCTTTTTATCAGTACTTTCAAGACCTGCGATGCGCTGGTTAAATTCAGAGGTAGCTCGGGCACAGTTCTCTTTCATACTGCCAACTTCCCGCCGGATGGCGCCCAGACCGTCATGGGGATCATTCAGCCTCTTCTGTATCTCTTCAATATCTCTCTGGAGTTCCACTTTAATTTCAATGTCTTGTTTTCTCTGGTTTTTACCATTTCTGGCCAGGGAGTAAATAACACCCCCCGCAGCCGATACGCTGGTTATCCAGAGCGGAATGAACGACCAGTCCATTAGTCCTCCTTCTCGCCGGCCAGAAAACGCGGCAGATTGATTCCCAATTCTTTCAAGTTGGACAGGATGGCTCCGGTGAGCGCGGCAATGATTACCGCCCAGACCGCGGTTACCGCCGCCTGCCAGGCCGGCTCGATTACCGCGACTACAACTACTGACAGGTAGCCCAACACATACGGCAGTACTCTCGACAGCAGGAAGTCCCCCACCGCTTTGAGCCGGAAATTTTTGGTATAAATGGATACCGCCACTCCCGTCAGGAGATTGGCCACTATCAGGGCTGCCA
>Ga0172382_10012511_pt1 | contig 11055 bp, 9 predicted proteins | sample Leawel138RmetaG_FD_122245 | JGI IMG/M metagenome (GOLD analysis project Ga0172382, IMG submission 122245) | Leachate microbial communities from a municipal landfill in Southern Ontario, Canada - Leachate well 138R metaG | ecosystem: Engineered > Solid waste > Landfill > Unclassified | place...
AAAGCGACATTCCGCGTCTTGTTCATTCCGGGTCCGACGGCGTTGCAGAGCAGCGCGATCGAACCCGGAATGAACAAGACGCGGAATGTCGCTTTCGCCGCCTCGATGTTCGAGCGACCATTTACCCGCTCGACGGCCATGGTGCTGATGTTCTGCACGGCATGACTGACGCCAATTGCAAACGTGAGAAAAGGCACTAGGATCGAGTAGGGATCCAGGCCCAGGCCCAGCAAGTGCACAATGCCCAATTGCCAGATCACGGCGAGACTGCAGCAGAACACCGTTGCGAACGTACTCCGCCAGCATCGCGAGTACATCCACAACACGAACACCGTCAGAACAAAGGTGATCGCAAAGAAGCTGCCTATCGCCAACATCCCCTCGATGAGGTCACCGACAATCTTGGCAAAACCAACGATATGGATGTTGATGTCGTCAGAGTTGTACTTGTCACGAACCGACTCCTCGAGCCGCTGCGCCAGCTTCGCGTAGTCGAGCTTCTCGCCCGTTTCGGGATCGACCTCCTGGAGCGGCGCGAGGATCACGGCCGAGCGATGATCGTTCGCGACCAAGGTTCCAACAATCCCCGCTCTGGCAACGTTCGTTCGGACCTGCTCTGCAGCCTGCGAGCTGCCGTCAAAGTCAGGCGGAATGATCTGCCCAGCGACAAACCCCTCCTCGGTGACTTCGTTCCACACGACATTGGGTGTCCAAATCGATTTCATGCCACCACGACTGATTCCGGGGATGTAGAAGACCTCGTCCGTGACCTGCTTGAGCGTATTCAGAAACGCCGCTGAGTAGATTTCACCTTTCTTGCTCTCTACAACAATCCTGACAACGTTTCCAAGCGGTCTCAGCTCGTTCTCGTAGCTGAGAAATTTCTGAATGAAGGGGTGCGAACTTGGAACCATCTTCTGAAAGCTCGCCTCTGGCTTCAACTGAACAGCCTGAAACGCGAAGAAGATGGAAAGCACGCTGAAGAAGAAAAGCGCGGGCAAGCGCGAGCGCTCGAACTGCACCTCAAAGAATTGTTCGAAGCGCTTAACCATCGAGTGATGCACCAAATCGGCATCACCGGACTCGAGTAACTCTCTCTGGGTCATTTCTTATCACTCCCCGGCACGATCAAGGCGTGTCATCGAAAGTCCGCCGTGACCAACCGTGATGAGGCTCTTGCCGGAATCAATGAGATTGGGTAGCACGCTCGCGACAGTCCCACCCGTCGTCACGCTCGAAAGGGTGAAGCTCCTTCCCGCGTCATCGCTTTCAATGATCTGCCCATTGCGCGTCACCAACAGAAGCCCCCTGCCCTTCTCGGCAAGGCCGCCAACGATCGACTTTTCACTGACCCGATCAAGCCTGGCCCAAGTTTGCCCATCGTCTGCTGATCTGAAGATGTTTCCTGCAAAGCCGAACGCGAGCAAAGCGCCCTGGCCGGCCTGAACGACACCGTAAAGATGACCGTCATAGCCAACTTCGCTCGTTCTCCAGGACGCGCCCTCATCGCCAGAGAACCAGATCGTCCCGCGCTCGCCCACCACAGCCAGCGTCCCGTTCGCGAGTCGGGCAATTGAATTCAGGTGCAAACTGTCCGGGTTCATGAGCGCCCCCGTGAGCGAGACCCAGGTTTTTCCGCCATCGTCGGTGCGGAAAATTTGCCCGAACGCACCCAGCACAAAACCGAGATGCTCGTCCTTGAACCAAAGTGCAAGCAGGGGCCGCGCCGGCCCGAAACTGGCACCGGCCTCGGCATCCTCAAGCCGGAACTGACGTGTCTCGAGCTCCACCTGAAGACGATCGAGGTCATCGCCCGAGGCTTCGGCAACAGCGCCCTCGAGTTCGGCAATCCGGGCCTTGAGATCGGCAAGCACGAGCGAGTTTGCCTGGTTGCCATCGAGAAGCTTCGACCAGACCTGTCCGCCATCCTCGGTCTTGAGTACCACGCCATCGTGCCCAACCGCCCATCCAAGGGTCGGCGACTCGAAATGAACGGCGGTCAACGAAACGGATACGGGCACGAGGGCCTGGCGCCACGTCTGCCCCTGATCGTCGGAGGTCACGACGATGCCCCGCTCTCCGACAGCGACGAGCCGACCACCGGTGGTGGCAACGCCGAGCAGCAGCGCGTGAGCCGCTTTTTCGGACTGCAGGGCTGGCACACTCAGAAGGTCAATCCCCGTCCCGACCGTGGATGCCTCAGAGTGCGCGAGCATGCTCACCGCCCCGATTGCGCCTGCAATCGCGAACATCCGTACGCGCGTAGCAAGGCCTGATCTATCGATCCACATGTAAGAATCCTAATTCGGTTGAACGAGTAACCCCGCAAGGGGTCGCCGGGGGTGGGCACCCCCGGCGCAGAACACCTAGATCAATTGGCCTGGCGACGAAGCGCCCCGGTCGAGAACGACTCCAGGGTCATCTTCTTGCCGAACTCCATCGGACGCTCTTCGTTCATCATCCCCGAGGCCAGGTAGCGGCGTGCCTGGACGTCATACAGCACGTCCGCAATCGCCCAGGTCATCGGCTGGTCATAGAAGGGCATCAGGTGTGCCTCGCGAATACGCCACAGTTCGCCACGACCGTCGTATTGATCAAGGTGGGCGATCGACCAGGAATCCTCATCGATATAGAGGACCCGCTTGGCGTAGATGTGGCGCATCCCCTCCTTGAGGGTAGCTTCAACCACCCAGACGCGGTGCAGTTCGTAGCGAACGTGCTGGGGGTTGAGGTGGGCCGCCTGAACCAGATCCTTGTACTTCAGGGATTTGTCGCTGAGCTTGAAGTTGTTGTAGGAAATGATCATTTCCTTCTTGCCAACCAGCTTCCAATCGTAGCGATCGGGTGCGCCATTGAAACCCACGTTGTCATCGATCGTGCGCAGACCATCCGCGCCCTGGCCCGGAGAGTCGTAGGCAAACTCCGGGGCGCGCAGCACGCGACGGGTGCCCGGGTTGTAGAGCCAGGCCGAGCGCGGCTCCTTCACCTGGTCGAGCGGCTCATGCACCAGAATGCCGTCACCTGCGACGTTCGATGGTCCGGTCAGCTTGGCGAGGTAGTAATAGAGGCGGTTCGGTTCCACCTTGTCCAGCGCCCACGGTGCCGCGAACGTCTCGACTCGCGTAATGGGCGTGAAGGCCCCGTTTGTCTGCACCGGGAACTCGGCGCTGTAGCGGGTCCATACGCCGCCGTAATAGCGCGCCTGGTGGTTCCATTGCACTTCGACGCCAGTCTTCGGCACCGGGAAGGGCACCGTGCTGCGCTCCATGTTGAGGATGCCGTTTCCGCCCTCAGCAAGCTGAATCTTTCCAGCCTCGACCTTGATCGCGTCATAGATGTTGCCCGGTAGCGCAGCGGTTCTGCGGCTGGGATAGACATTCATCTTGTACGACGGATAGCGCTTGATCATTTCGATCTGACCCGGCGCGAGCTTGTCCTTGTGCTGCTCGACGTTGGACGCGTCGATTGTGAACAGCGGCTTGTCGGCAGCAAACGGGTTGACGTAACCCTTGGCCGGATCGAAGCCCGCCGGCGGCTGGGTGATGCCGCCATCCCAGGGGGGGATGGTGCCAGCCGCATTGCCGGAGCGCTCGGCGCCCATCGGGGTAAGATCCTTGCCAAGTCGGGCAATCTCCTCGGCGCTGAGCTGAGCTGCAGCGCTCCCGGCGAACATCGAGAGCAGCATCGCGCTCAGTATCAATCTGTTGTTTCGGGCAATGAAAGCTTTCATGGTCGTCTCCTGTTCCCTTGAAATTAGAAGTTCACGCCGACAACAACCGATGCGAAGTCACGGTCACGGAATGTGTCGTACTTGGCGTCTCGGTTGAAGCGGTTGTAGCTGAAGTCGACGTAGTACTTGTTTAGGTAGTCGAAGCCCGCACCGACACCCAGGATCTTGCGATCCTCGACGAACAGGTTGTCCGCGGCGTAGCCCTTGACGTCATGCGACCAAAAGACACGCGGCTTGAAGTTCACGCCAGCGAAGACCCCCGGGTAGCTGAAGCTCGCTTGCAGGCGGTAGCCCCAGGCATTCTTGGTCGCAAAGCCCTCGTTCTCGCAGTAGGTGGGGTCAACGTTGCCGGTGGCAGCACAGGCAAGACCGCTACCACTGTGAGCAGCCTGGCCAAAGACGAAGGCGCGACCATAGCGCCGATCGGTGTCGGCGTCGCCAATCCCGGACCAACGCTGGTAGACAACCTCGCCCAGCAGGCTGACCGACTCGGCACCCATTACGCGGGGGAAGATCTTGAGCGTGTTGAGCTGGACCTGCGTCTTATCCTTGAGCTCATAGCCGGTGAAGAGCGTGCCCTCACCCCGGGCAACGCCAGCGAGGAAACCGAGCGGCCCAGCACCGTTGGAGGCGCCACGGAGCAGGTCGAGGCCATTCAGCTGAACCGGGATGTCCCTTGTGTGGCTGAGTTCGCCAAAGACCGACCATCCCGAGACCGTGGTGGAGAAGCTCAAGCCGAACGCCTTGATGTCCTCAGCCGACCAATCCCACGCGTACTGCATACCGAATGTTGGCAGTGGTGGTGTCCGGTTGGCGCCCGCAAAGGCCGAGGGCAGCGGGCTAGGATCCAGCAGCACGCTGATCACCGGCGAGCGCTGGTGGTAGTTCACGTAGTACGCGCCGAACTCGGTCGACAACTCGGGAGAGAAGTAGCGTGCTGCGATACCCCATTGACCAGAATCACCCGGCTCGATGTCGCCTGCGTTTCCAAGAATGCCGGTGGTTCCTGCGCCCAGGGGGCCCACGCCCACCGGAATGCCGTTGAAGACCTGCTGATCCGTGAAGGCGCCGAGCGGCCCTGCAGGCACATTCACGCCAGCGTCTGAGCAGTTATAGACGTCGGAGATCGACCAGTATGTGCCGCAGCCATCGAGGATGTTCTTGCGCCAGCGCAGCTGATAGAAGCCCTCGACACTCAAGTTGTCGGTCACGCCCAGGTTGGCGGAAAGCTGCGGAATAGGCAGCAATACTTCCTTCACCTGCGTACCCGGACGACGCGCCGCCGACAGGTCGAACGCGCCATAGGCGTTGATGCCAGGGGTGAAGAGGCTCTCTCCCCAGTTGACCACATGGTTACCGAGCTTCACGGTGAGCGGGTTGCTTTCGCCGAGTTGCGTGTCCGCAAAGACATAGGCGTCGAGCATTTCAAAGCCCGAAAAGCGCGACAGCCGATCGAAGTCACCGTCATTGAGTTCCGCGCCGGGCTGGAAGCCGTTGGCGGAGTGACCGTGGCGCACGCCACTACCGCTGGTCTCGAAGTCGTACCACGCCTTCGCGCGCAGAAAGACACCGATGTTGTCCTTCTTCAGGGTCAGCTCACCGGTCGCCTTGGCGATGGTCGAGAAGACGTCGCCCTTCTTCCGGTAGTTCAGGTTGCCATCATCATGACTCGAGCCGCCACGACCGCCGTTGCCAGTCATGATGAGATCCGAATCCGCGTTGCTTGTGCGAAAGCTCGTACCCAAGGACATGTTCAAGCCCCAGTTCCCCTCGACGCCATTGTCCAGGCTGAAACTGCCCGCATTCGCGGCACCCGCGTGCAGGCCGCCCCCAAACACCACGGCTATCGTTACGGCTGTCGCAAGGCGACGCCGTACAAGACGCGGTATTTCACGATTCGCGCAATCGCGCTGCGTTGTCATTTCCTTCATCTCCTCACTCCATTTGTTTTTTCTGCCAGGCATGGATGCTGTCGCCCCAGACGCCCGGCCATTGGGGTAGCGGGTACTGCAAAACATATTGACCAGCAGTGCTTCGACTGTCCGTATATGACCTCCTCATCAAGCCCGAGTATAAACAAACCGTACAGTCGGTCTGTTAAAAGGACGTGAATATCCCTTGGAATTGAGAAACCCTACCTCCCGGACCGAGCGACAGCCATAGGTGCCGTCGGTCCGACCCGCCTTTACTCGATGAGGAAAACCGCGTCGTCCTCGACTGCAACGATGTACGTGCGCTGCGGCTCGACGGCCGGGAAGGTCAGTGCCTTGCCCGACTTGATGCAGAACTTGGCGTTGTGCCAGGGGCACTCGACCTCTCCGTCCTCGATCTCGCCTTCACACAACGATGCCTCGCCGTGACTGCAGGTATCGTTGATGACGTAAAAACCACCATCCAGGTTGAAGACCGCGAGCGGAGGCAAACCCTCAAGCTCAACCCGCAACGACGCCCCAGGGGCGACCTCATCCACTTTGCAAATCTGCCTCTTGCTCACGCTGCAACTCCTTACCTTGCAATCTCAGAAAAACCGGTCGAAATGAATCTGTTCCATCGGGACTTTGTGATCTGCCACGAGCATGCGCACGACTGCCTCGATCATCGCAGGGGGGCCAGCCATGTAGTACTCGTAGGCGGCAAGCGGCAATGCCAGCTTGCCTGGCAGCAATTCATGGACAAAGCCGACATCTCCAGTCCAGCCATGCTGCTGGGCCAATTCCGGCACAGAAACCGCCGGGTGGTAGCAGACATCGGCCGCAACCTCACCCAGCAGACCCGGGATATCCGGAATGTCGGCGGGCCCACGCCCGCCATAGAACAGGGACATGGCTTGCGAGAACTCTTTGTCCACTCCCGCCGCACGGAGGATCGACAACACGGGTGCCAGCCCGGAACCGCCGGCAATCCCCACGATCGGCCGGTCTATCTGGGGACGGAAGTACGCCACGCCGAAGGGCCCATCGATCTCCGCCTCATCACCCGCACTCAATTCGCTGAACAAGGGGCTGACGGCGCCACCCGGTACGGCGCGGATAATGAATTCCCAGATCTCCTCGTCGTTGGCCGTGTTCGACATCGAATACGCGCGGGTCTGTTCACCTGCGCCGAGCGTCAGCATCGCGTACTGCCCGGCGACGAACTGCGCCGCACGTTCGCCCCTGAATGCGATCACCCCCATGTCCGGCGTAATCGCACGATACGACTCAAAACGCGCACGAAACCTCTCGGGCCTAAACGAGCTCATGTACTGGTCGCCGGTGTGAATCTTGATCCGGCAAGGGCTTAGCGGCACGCACTGGCACGCTAGACGCTTGCCTTTCTCGCGTTCCTTCGCACGCAAGCCGCTGGCCTCTGGGTAGAGGTCCCGCACCTCACCTTCCAGAAGCTCGAACTTGCATGATCCGCAAGCACCCGTGTTGCACTCATACGCAAGCCCAAGTCCATCGCGTAGGCCGCCGCGCAGAATGGTGTCGTCGTCGGCACACTTGAAGCTCGTCTCGGCACCGGCAAGGGTGATATCAAATTGGGTGGTCATCTCATCTACGTCCATTCTTTTGGCGAGCCCATCACGCGGCCGCCGGATATCAAGCCTGATTGCATCCGAGCCAGCGCAGCGCATTACCGCGCACCAGCATCTCTGTGTCTTGAGCGGAGAGGCCCAAGTCGGTCACGCGAGCGACGGGGTCTCGCTCCATGATCACGAAGGGATAGTCCGATCCGATCATGGTCTGGCTGACGCCGAAGAGCTGGATCTGGGTCCGCAGCAGCGTCTCGTTGTACACAAGGCTGTCGAAGTACAGCCGCCGCCCGAGTTCGAAAGGGCTTGCGGCGACGCTCTCCCTCAGCGCCGGGAAAAGACTCCAAGCATGTGCATAGCGAGCAAGCAGCGCAGGAAACGACCCGCCACCGTGGCTAAGCGCAACCCGCAAGCCGGGATGGCGAGACAGTACGCCCCCCGTAATCAGGGACATGGCGGCCAGACCGGTTTCACAGGGAAATGCCAGCACCTGCTCCAACGCCGCTGGCCCCACCAATCGGTCCATTCCACACGGCCGCAATGGATGCACGAAAATCGAGGCGCCGAGTTGCTCCGCCGCCGCAAAAAACGGCTCGAACTGAGGCGCGCCAATCGGTGCTCCGTTGATGTTCGTACCGATCTCCACGCCATTCAACCCCAATACCTGGACCAAGTATTGAAGTTCGACAATCGCCTGATCGACATCCTGCAGCGGCACCGTCCCCAGCCCGGAAAAGCGTCCAGGATGCGCCGCCACCAGCGCAGCGATCGTTTCGTTTAGGTAGCGCGACAGCACTGCAGCATCATCGGCCGGCAGCCAGTACGACAGCAGTTCCGGCATAGGCGACAAGACCTGGCGCTCGATCGCAGTCTCGTTCATGTCGGCGACGCGACACGCACCATCCCAGCATTGGGACGAGACCGTCCGGAAGTTCTTCCCAGCGATCGTCACATGGCGGTGGCAGGCATCTGCGGGCGCCATGACGGGCCACGGGACGTCTCTCGCCTTTCCGCTATAGGGCGGAAAGTTCTCGGGGACGACGTGAGTGTGGATGTCGATGCCACGCACCTTTTTTATCTCCGCAATCAAGCCAGTTGGAAGCCCGCGACCCTCACAAGGGGACGCAGCCGCTAACATTGCCAGTGCTGAAGAACTCGATCGCGACGCGATCAAACTCTTCTGGCACTTCGTACTGAGGCCAATGCGCCGAGGCGCCCTGCATCACGTACACCTGGCTGCCAGGGACACGCTTGGCGGCCGCGCGCGCGGCTTCTAGGTCATGAATCGGGTTGTCGGCCGTCCACAGGAAAAGCGGTGCAGTCTTCATCTGCTCGAACGGCACGAGGAATTCGTCGTGACGATTGATGATCTTGTTGATGATCGGCGCGACTTGCTGCGTCTCCGGCATCAAGTAGATTCGGAGGCGAAGGGAGATCAGCTCATCATTGACCAGGCTGCGATTGTTTTCATGCATCAGCCATTCGAGACGGGCGCGCACCGAATCACGGGTCGGGGTTGCCTGAACATTGCGCTGATTCAACGCGATCAGATTGGCCAAATCCGCCTTGCCCTTTTCGGACACCACGGGAATGCCCGCCGCAGTGTTCAACATTAGGCGTTTAACCCGGTTGGGGTACTTCACCGCAAAGAACGCCGAGACCCAGCCGCCCAGCGACTCACCCGAAAGGTGAGCGGATTCCAGTCCCAGCGCATCCATCAGCTCACTCAGCTGCTCTGCAAAGACGAGCGGGGTGTATTCGAGGACAGGCTTGTCCGAGAGGCCGTGACCGACAAAGTCGAACGCCACAACGTGGAATTTTTTACCAAGCGAGATGAGGTTCTTCGCATACGCCTCGAGGTGCCCGTTGATTCCGTGCATGAACAGAATGGTTTCGGGGTTCCCGACACCGGACTCCGCGATCCGGATCTTTCCGAAGCTCTTCGTTTCGACGAAGCGAATCTCAACGCCAAGCATATCCAGCCAAAGGCTCATCTCTTTCTCTCATATTTCGTTTGACGCATCGCAAGCAGTGGGGCGATTGCCACGCCCCGTGACGCCCAGCGCGCATCATGGTTGTAGGGTTAAATCTGGCGCCTGATCTTGGCGTACCGCTCTCTCGCAATCTCAAGCGTCAAGTTCTTGACGTGCTCGAAGCGTTCCTTGTCCTGCTGCCACAGGCTGCGAACAGCAAGACCACGCATCGAGTTGAATATCAGCCACAGAAGATCCTCCGCATCACTCCGCGACAGGCCACGGCTCATCAGAACGCCGACCCACATATCCTCGACCACAAAGCGATTCTCCTTAGCGGTCCGCTGAACACCCTCTCTCAGCTCGGGATCCCGATCAGCTGCAGCAAGCAAATCGAGACCAATCGAGAAGTCCTCGCCCAGGAAGAACTCTGCTGCGTCATCCAGCATCTGCTGGACAACGTCATCATTCGGCTTCAACTGTGCAAGTCGAACTCGGCTTCGCTCAGTGATCTGTTGATACAACCAAGCGAAAGTCGCCAAGAGCAGATCCAACTTCGTCGGAAAATGATGCGTCTGCCCTCCCCTTGAAAGGCCCGCGGCATCGGTTACGTCCGCAACCCGAAAACCTGCGTAACCCTTCTCCCGCAGCACTCCGAGAGCGGCTGCAATCAGCCGTCCCCTTGTCTCAATGACCCGCTCTGCCTGTGTTCTTCTCTTTTGGCTCATGATCACCGTCGTTCCGTATCAAATGTTGTCGTGATTCAAGTCTGTTCAGCTCCGTCGGACTGAAGCCCTACGCGCCGTAGCATGACACTACAACATCGTACTGCCGCCGTTGACGCTCAAGACCTGCCCCGTGATGAAGGAAGCATCCTTCCCGGCGAGGAACAACACTGCAGCGGCCACCTCATCCACCTCGCCGGCACGCCCCATCGGGATGACATCGATTACATGCTTCGCGAAGGGCGGATCGATTTCCTGCACCCGCTCGAGCGCAGCGGTCCGAACCGCACAAGGCGCCACGGTATTGACCGTGACCCCACTCGTTGCGAATTCACGCGCCAGGCCGGTGGTCAGTCCATGGACGCCACCCTTGGCACCGTTGTATGCCGCGTGCTGGAGCAGGCCGTTCCGCACCGAATCCGCCCCCATGTTGATGATCCGCCCGTAACCCGCCTCGAGCATCGGGGGAAGAAACGCGCGGCAGCACCAGATCACCGTCCACAGATTGCGGTCGATCGTCGCCCGCAGGGTGTCAGCGGTATGCTCCAGAAAGGGCTTGATCACCCCGCCGCCGGCGTTATTCACCAGGATCGTGGCTGGACCTACGCTGGATTCGGTCAGCGCGCGCAGTTCAGCGACTACCGACTCCTGCGACAGATCACCAAAGAACGATACGACCTCTGCACCTTCGTTCCTGGCGCGCACCTCGTCTGCCGCACGCGTGATCGGCGCTTCGTGGAGGTCTGTTAGCACGACCTTTGCGCCTGCCGCCGCAAGCTTGTGTGCGATGGCCAAGCCGATCCCATGTGCAGCGCCGGTCACCACAGCGACCTGCCCGGAAAGCGCCTCATTACTCATGGACGCCCTCGATCATTCCGGTCTTTGCAAAGAGTTCATGCGGCATCGGCCCGCCCCACATGTCCATGGTCCTCGGATGCATCTCGAGCATGCGCGGCATGCGTCCTCCCTCCTCCTGGATCTCCTCCATCCCGAAGCTGAACTCCATGGTCATCCCATCCGGGTCCAGGAAATACAGGAAGATGCTGGTTGAAGGCAGGTGCCGACCGGGGCCGAACACAATCTGCACGCCCGCCTTCTGCATGCGCGCGGCGG
>Ga0172382_10012512_pt1 | contig 11055 bp, 14 predicted proteins | sample Leawel138RmetaG_FD_122245 | JGI IMG/M metagenome (GOLD analysis project Ga0172382, IMG submission 122245) | Leachate microbial communities from a municipal landfill in Southern Ontario, Canada - Leachate well 138R metaG | ecosystem: Engineered > Solid waste > Landfill > Unclassified | place...
GACCTGGGATGCACAGCTTGAGGCGGCGTTTAAGCAGATAGATATAATCCTGGAAATCGCCATGATGATGTCGGAGACTTCGCCGGACGTATTTGGACTGAATAAAAGCGGTCTGGCAGAAAGCGGCCGGGCATTAAAATTCCGACTTATCCGGACCTTGGCCAAGATCAACCGGAAGAAGCTCTATTTTGACCAGGCTCTGCGAAATGTGGTCTACGCTGCGCAATACCTGGAGGCCATACACGCCGGCGGTCCGGACCCGGACAATATCGACCACCGTATCGGATGGCGCGACGGCTTACCGGATGACGATCTCGAAAAGGCGCAGGTGGAGGCCATGCGCACAGGCAGCAAGGCCACAACAAGCCGGGAAAGTGCGATCCGCCGCCTGGATGGGCTGAAAGGTGACGATCTCGAGCAGGAACTGGCGAGGATTGAAGAGGACGATCTTGCCGGGGCTCCGCCAGCACCGGAGGGCAGCCAGGGTGGGCGTAAAATGCTGAACCTCGATCTTGGCGGCGATCTTGGCGGCGGCACTGGCGGTGGTGGTGACTGATGCCTGGCGCAATACCGTCGCCGGCGCCGAGCATTGAGGCGCTCCGGAGGGCTTACCAAAACGGGGTCCTGGAGATTTTGGCCCGGCTGGAACGCCTGGTGGCCCGGGAAAGGAGTGACACTGCGGCGCGCGCTGCGTTGCGTGAAGCAAAGACTATCCTGGCCGAGCTCGACGAGTACGCCGACGCCTGGATTGAGCGAAATATTCCGCTGGAATACCGTCGCGGCTGGGATGGGGCTTTTGACCCTACCCTTTACGCAGCCGCCACCGGGGATCTCCGGGGCGCTGTGAAATACGAAAGTTTTACCAAACTCCACCGGAGCGCCATCGAGGTGGTGGCCTATAATATGCAAGACGCGGTCCGGGCGGCCACAGCCACCATGGGCCGGAAGATGGACGATGTGTTCCGGCGCGTAGGTCTTGAGTCAACCATGAAACGCCTTTTTACCGGGGAGACGATCCGGGAGACTGTGGGGGCGATGAAAGAGCGGTTGGTGCTTTCAGGTCTTGACAGCTTTAAAGACAAGGCTGGCCGGGTTTGGCGCCTTGATTCCTACTGCACGATGGTGGCCAGGACCACGACCCGGGAAGCGACAACGCAGGGCACCGTAAATCGGGCTTACGCCGGCGGATATGACCTGATCTTGGTAAGCGAGCATCACCCGACATGCGAGCTGTGCGCGCCCCTGGGAGGCAAGGTGTTCTCACTCAGTGGCCAGGACGGGCGGTACCCGGTTTGGGAAGACTACATTCCCGCCCATCCAAACTGCCGCCATAACATCGGCGTTTATATCCGCAAATACGACGATCAGGCAGACTGGCGCGAGGAATACAGCCGGCAGCCGCTTGATGTGGACCCCCGTAGCGAGGCCGAGAAGAAAGTCTACGATGCCACCCAGGCCGGTAACCGGGAAAAGAACGAACTCCGTCGGCAGTATGAGCGCTACGTGGCCCGGCTGGGGACCGACAACGTGGGCACGATTCAAAGTTTCGCCCGGAGCAAACGTGCAGAAAGCGCCAGATGGCAGGAGCTGCAGGAGCTGTACCGGGACGTAGGGCGGGCGATAAAGAGTGGTTAGTAAAGCCGGGGCTCAGGTTGTTTCATGTTCAGCCTTGGGGTTGCATGGAACGCCATCCACGGCGATGCCGTAAAGTTTGGGGTCGTTAAAAATCATCGGGATAAGCCGCTTTTGAAAGGTCCAACACCAGCAGCTGCGCTCCCGATCCCAAGCAACGTCACCGGAGAGAATAGGGATTTCCTGGCCGGCGCCGTTTTTTGGCGGGCCGCCCGTTGGTACATAAGGCACCCACCTCTCCTTCCAGAACAGGATGGAGTGAAGGGGCCCTAGGCGGATGAGCGTGGGGACAATCTTCTGCAGCCGGCACAGCCTCATCCGCGCATTGATGCCTACGGTTACCGACTGCAGGTCATTGTGGATCGTCCAGTTCAAAGGCGACCTCCAGGTGTTGGCTTGTACCAAGATTACCACAACCGGGGGCGCATAGGAAGGCCGCGAGGCGCTCATTTAGCAGGGCGAAGCGGCAGAAGGTTGCATTTACTAAAAGCGCTCATGAAGTGCTTTTCTTATAGGGAGGTAGTTATGGAAATACCGGAAAGGGTGAAGATCGGCGGTATTATTTACACTGTTAGACTGATGGACAATGTATCGGAGGAAGATCGCCAGGTTGACGGTTACATTCTTTACGACAAGCAAGAAATCCGCATTAAAAAGGGTATGCCGGAAGATTATACCGGAAAAGTTTTTCTTCACGAAGTTTTACACGGTGTATTAAATTTTTGCGCCTTGGAGCAAGACGAAGCGATCGTTGAGCGTCTTGCGAACTGCCTGCATCAAGTCCTGAAGGACAACAAATTGCATTTCTAAATTCATGGGCCAGGCGCCCGAAGGAGAGAGGCTCGATGCCTAAAAACAAAAAGTTTCATTATTCCTTTTCCGGGTTGCCCCCGGTGGTCAACCCTTTTAGTTTGCTTGGTGGATTGACCCCAGCCTGCTTTACTGGTGGCGGTGGTAGCGATGTTCCCCCTGCTGGCGGCGGAGGCGGAGGATTTTCCGCGGCGTATGTCCAGGAGCTGCGCGATGAGGCAGCCAGCTGGCGGAAGAAGCTTCGTGCGGTGGAAGAAGAAAGCGAGAAGCTCACCACACAGCTCAACGAAGCAAATAAGAAAGCAGCTGACCTTGAGGGTCAAAGCAAGACGCTCCTGGAGAGCGTCTGTAAGGTGCTGCAGCTCGACGCTTCAAAAATCAAACCTGAAGAAGCTACTGAAACTATCACAGCCAAAATTAAAGAAGCGACGTCGAGCAGTAACGTAACCGTGGAAAAGGCTCAGGAAGCCTTAAAGAAAGCCGCTTTTATGGCGTCAGCAGTCAAAGCAGGCGTTCGCAAGGAGGCCCTGGAGGATGCCTACAAGCTGGCTGATTTCTCCGGAATAAAAGTGGATCTGGAATCCATGACCGTGTTCCCGGTGGATGCGGATGGTAAACAACTTACGCAGGACGATAAGCCTGTAACCGGCTTGGACGGCCTGGTGGAGGCCATGGTCAAGGAGAAGGCTTGGCTGCTCGGCAAGTCTGGCGGTACCAGCGGCATTGGCGGCAGCTCCAATCCTGGCAGCGATCAGCCTGGCGGTGATGACGCGGGTGCCTTTGGCGCGTCTCTCGGCAAAAAGCAGGCGGAGCAGCTCGGAAAGCAGCAGGACAGCCAGAAGCATTATTTTGGCGTGTAAACCTGCTGTGCGTGAGGCGAGTTAATCTGAATAAAACAAGGAGTGACCCTGATGAGTAAATTTGTTGAAAAGGAATATGGGAGCACCAAGGAGATCCTGAAGTTCCCGGATCACTACGTGGCGCTGGCAGTGATGGTGGGCGATACCGGCGTAGCAGCCGACCCGGCGACTGGCAAGAAGATCGTGCCAAAGGGCGCCATTGTGGGAGGCGCGACTGCTTCGGTACTGGAGAATCTGGATCAGGCTGTGAGTGATAAGTACGTCCCGATCAAAACTGCGACACTGATTACCGGCGCCGTGGCCACCGATAACGCCATTGTTTTTACTGCGTTGGCTGCCGGGACCGCCGGGAACGATGTATCCGTAACGATCGTTGACCCCAACGACATCAGCAAGGAACTGTCCGTTGCGGTAAGCAGTAAAGACATCACTGTGAACCTGGCGACCGATGCGGACAAAGCTATTACCAGCACCGCTGCTGACGTGGCTGAAGCTGTCAATGCGGATGCGGCTGCAAAGCTGCTCGTTGTGGCCGATGCTAGCCTGAACCCGGACGGTGAGGCGGCCGTTGCTGCGGTGGCCAAGGCCAATCTGGCGGGCGGAGCCGCGGCCTCGGTAACCGGCGCGGAGGGCGTGCTGATGAACGACGTGGATGTAACGTACGGGCCGAAAGAGGGCGCCATGATCATCCACGGGTTCGTAAAGATCGACGCCCTGCCGTACGGCGATGCCAACGCGGCTATTCCGGGAGTAGTTGCAGCTGACGCCGCCGCGGCAAAGGCGCTGTCGATGGTTAAGTTCATTAAGTAGTAGAAAACGGCCTGTGGGCTGTTAAATTTACAAGGAGTGTGGTATTAATGCCTCAGACCATTTTTGACCTGATTAATGCCAAGGAGATTGGCGCCTACTGGACCGCTGCAGCCGAGAACCGGATCCCCTATCTCGGTGCGACCCTTTTCCCGGCGAAAAAGCAGATGGGCCTTGATCTTTCCTGGATCAAGGGTGCCCAGGGGTTGCCCGTGGCGCTGACCCCCTCGGCGTTCGATGCTAAGGCAACCCTGCGCGACCGGATCGGCGTCAAGAAGATCGAGACCGAGATGCCGTTTTTCCGTGAAGCGATGCGGATCGGAGAGAAGGACCGCCAGGAGATCAACAAGCTTCTGGCCGCGGCTAACCGTGCCACCCTGGAGCCGATCCTGAACCGGATCTTCGACGATGCAACCAACCTGGTGAACGGTGCCGAGGTGCAGGCAGAGCGGATGCGGATGCAGTTGCTCTCGACCGGGAAGATCAGGATCACCGCTGAGAACCGGCTGAGTTACGATTATGACTACAAACTGCCAAAAACGCACAAGACGACCATAGACGTAGCTAACAACAAGTGGAGCAAGACCGATACCGCGACGCCCGTCCAGGATATCCAGACCTGGCAGGACAAGATCGAGGATGACACCGGAATCCGGCCGACCCGGGCTGTCTGTACCCGGAAGACCTGGAATTACCTGCTGGCGAATAAGTCAATCCTGCTCGACATGAACCCCATCGGTGGGCAGAACATCATCATGACCGATAGCATGCTGCAGCAGTACCTCTCCGCTAAGCTGGGCCTGTCGGTGGCCGTCTACAACAAGCGTTTTCATGTTGCCCTGGGCGGCGCGAGCTACCTCTTCTTCCCGGACGATGTATTCACGCTGCTCCCGCCCGGTGTGCTCGGTAACACCTACTACGGGACGACGCCGGAAGAGAGCGACCTCATGACCGGGGCTACCTCGGCCGAAGTGCAGATCGTTAATACCGGCGTAGCGGTGACCACGATCAAGGAACCGCACCCGGTGAACGTGGAGACCATCGTGTCGGCGATTTTGCTGCCGAGCTTCGAGACGATCGATGCGATCTTTATCGCGGTAGTGCATAGCTAGGGAAGGGGGCTCGTAACTCGGGCCCCTTTTAATCTTTTCTCCGGGAGTTGATTTCATGGCTCTGTTAACCATAGATCAAGCAGACGAATACTTTGATAGCCACCTTTTCGCCGATGCTTGGGAATTGGCGGATGGTGATAAGTGCCGGGCCGCGATAGCTCACGCCGAACGGGACATTAAAACCCTGAATTATCCTCAGGGTGTTGACGGGCCCAGCGCTGCTGATTTGCGGGCCGCAATTTGCGAGCAGGCGCTGTATTTGCTGGATCAAGCCCAGGGTGGTCGCGAGCGGATCCGCGCCCAGGAGACTGGCGTAATCTCCCGCAGTGTTGGAGACGCTCGGGAGCACTACACCGGCAAGCCTGGACATATCGCCCCGGAAGCGATGCGGATCCTGGGCCGCTATTTCCGTGTTAAAACTGGCCGAATTCTGTGACGGAGGCGCTGCGGCAATGGATATCGCCTGGGCCATGAGGCAAAAAGCATTATACCACCGTTTGGCCGGCCATGACGGGTGGGGCCGTGTTACCTACTATCCGCCCAGAATCGTCATGATCAGGCTGCAGGGGAAGCAGCGCCTGATCCGGGCGGCTAACGGGGAAGAAGTTATGTGCGATGCGGAAGTTTGGGCGCCGCTTTGTATTTCTCCGGGGGCAGGTGATCTGTTCACTTGCCAGGGCAACCGCTTCAGAGTGCTTGCGGCGGGTAATATGATTACCCTTTATGGCGGGTCTAGTCACTGGAAGCTGTTCTGCGCCTCGGTCCAGGAAAAGCTGCCGGGGGATATTGAGTGGCCGGAAGATGGCGAAGGTGGGACGGGCGGAGAGATAGATCCGGGAAACGGCGGGGATCAAACATGATCACTATCGAGCTTGAAGGTGTGGAAGAAGTAATCGCCGCCCTCGAACAGTGGGAGAAAGAAGTCATCGAGATCCTGGCCAAGGCCATTGACGAATCGGGAGAACACCTGCTTACCACAGCAAAAGGCTTGGCCCCGAAACTTACTGGCGATCTTGAGGGCAGCGGGACAAAGGATCCGGTTGTAATCGACGATGTGAACCGTGAAGTATCTGTTGAGGTTGGTTTCCACAAGGTCTATGCTGCCAGGCGGCATGAAGAAATCTATAAGCCCGGTCCAATTACCCGGGGCAAGCCGACTGTGGACGGGATGCGCCCGGGGCGGAAATACTTGGAGAAACCGTTGCTAAAGTACCGCAAAAAGTATCCGCAGGAATGGGCTAAGGCGATTAGGGATGTAACTGGAACTGGTTAAGGAGGCAGAGACATGAAAAAGGAAAACGCAGGGCAAAAGAACCTGTGCCGAAAGTGTAAGACTGCATACCACAGTGTAAATGGCTTGCCCTGCCCGGTGTGCAGCGGCATAAAGCGTGACCCGGAACCGGCCGTTGCGGTTGGGGCAGTTGAAGAAGCCCTGAAAGAGATGGTCGGAGAGGACTACGAAGGAGACTGAGCGCCATGTTCCTGCAGGCACTGATCCGTGAAGTCGAGGCGGCCAGGATAGCCAAATTTGGCAAAACCCTTTTTGGCTCGCTTTACCCTTCCACCGCGCCGGATGAATGTGTTCTAATCCGCAGCTCTGGCGGGCCGGCGCCGTCGAAGTACCTGCCTGTGCAGGAACATGCCATACAATTCCTTTCCCGGGCCGTTGACTACCCCACCGCCGAAGCCAATGTCTGGAAGATCTTTAGGTTGTTCCATGGCAGGGTTGATGCCGGCGCCTGGACCTCGAAACATAATTACACCGTTGGCAGCATTGAAACCGGCACCTTTTACATCCTGAAGAGTGAGGCCCTGCAGCTGCCCACTGACATCAGTCCCGACGAGGCCGGCCGGGCCGAAGTGAGCCTCAACATTCTTTTCAGGGTGCGACTGAGCGCCTAAAGGCTGGTTTTTTATTTATCAAATATCAGGAGTGAGGAACATGTTTGAAGAGATCAAGCTGGGACCCTGCAATATCACCTACGGGGACCTGGCAATCAAGCACACGGATGCCGGCGTAAAACTGCATGTTGAGCCGCTTTACCGCGAGATCAAGACTGCGCGGCACGGCAGCTCGATTATAGACCACCGAATCACCGGCTGGACGATCAAGGCGATTGTGCCCATGAAGCAGACTGACTGGCTGAGCATAAAGAGCGCGGCCACCTTCCTGCAGCAAGTGGGAGACGGGGCATCAAAAGCTCTGGTGGACCGCGCCCTTGGGACATCAATGCGGGGCCTGGCCAAAGAGCTTACCATGCACCCGGTGGAAAACGCAGCCGAGGATGTCTCTGACGACGTGACCCTCTGGCTGGCCGGTCCGATCACGCCCATCGAGATGGGCTACGACTATGAGGGTGAGCGGGTGTACAACGTGGAGTTCCTGGCCTACCCGAAGGAAGACGATAACCCAGCAATCGGCAATTACATGGCCATCGGCGATCCTGCGGCCACATCCACTCTTTACACGATTACCTTTATTGCTGCGGCCGGGGCCACCCCTGTCCAGGGTGTGACGATTGCGCTGGCCGGCACCGGCAACAAGAAAATAACGAATGCTGAGGGTAAAGCCTTCTGGCTGCTGCCGGCGGGTGATTATGTCTGGATGGCGGAGAAAGAGCCGTACGACATGGTTACGAACACTGTTACTGTCAGCGCGGATGCCGATGTAAACGTGGCCATGGTAACCAGTTAAGTAAAGGCCAAGACGTGCTGCTGCAGGAGACAACGAACGGGCGTTCCTGCAGCAGCAAAATTCATATTCAAAGGAAGTGTAATGTCAGTGAGCAGTGCAAGCGTAAGCAGCCTACCAAAAATAAAAAAGATTACCGTCTCTACAATAACGCCCGAAGGTGAGCAGGGAGAAAAAGTCCTGACTGTCACAAAAATGCCTTTGGGTCGGTACAGCCAATTTTTGAAAAAAATATCTGGGGTCCCTGACAGCATCTCTGAAAATGTCAGAAAGCTGTTCGGTGAAACGCTGGATAAAGATGGGCAACCTGCAGATACATCCGATCCGGTTACGGACACGATCTTGCAGTTACCGGTGATCCTGGCCAAACACTGGCCTGACTTGATCAGCATCCTGTCTATCGCCTCTGGTGTGCCTGAAAAGGATGTGGCCGATCTTGATTTTAGCGAGGGCACCATGCTGTTTGAGGCCATCGTCGAGGTAAATGATTTTTTCGGCGCAGCCAGCCGTTTGCAGCAAATAGCAGCCAGATTCGGGCGGACGGAGATCTTGGAGATAGCCGGAAGGATAGTGGCGGAGACAGAGCGGGAGAGCTAACTGGCGGCGATCAAGCGGTAAGAGCCTCGGAAGCCTGGTTGATAGGGGTTATCGACGAGCTGGCCGCGGCTTACAGCTGGTCAAAGCAAGACATCCTGGAGCAGGTCTACGTTGATGAGGCTGTAGAGCTGCAGGGGCGAATTCGGCGGCGCCGGGCGGAAGAGCGGCTTAGCGCTCTTAACATTGCGCTTATGCCCTGGGCAACCCAAAAATCCCGCGAGGACCTGATCAACCACTACCGGGGGCAGGCTCTATCGCAGCGTGGCTCTTTTTCTGGCTCATCTGCAAGGAGGCCTGCACCCGAGAATCTGGAGCGGGCGAAACTGGCGGGGCTAAAAGTTTTGATTGGCGGGGGAAGGAGTAATGCTTGAACATGGCTTTGGATGCTGGAAGTGTAGTTGCAAATATAAGGGCCAAGGTAGACGGCCTTCGTGCGGGCATCACCACCGCCAAAGACGAGCTTAAAGGCTTTGAAAAAGAGTGCCAGGCACAGGCCAAAAAGGTCAAGGAAGCCAGCGCAAACATGAGCCGTCTGGGCGACGGGCTGACCAAAATAGGCGGCACAATTACCGGCATTGGCAAGGGGCTGACCCTGGCCATTACCGCCCCGGTGGTTGGCCTGGCCGGAAGCCTGATCAAGACCGGCGTGCAGTTCAAGGCCTTCCAACAGGAGGCGAAACAGGCTTTTGGCGTTCTGCTCGGCAGCTCTGAGGCTGCGAAGAAGCACATGGATGATATCCTGGCCTTTGCGCGCACCACGCCCTTTGCCTTCCCGGACCTGGTCGACGCCAACAGGAAACTTGTTGCATTTGGCATGGCCGCTAAAGACACACACCCCGTGATGGAGGCCATCGCAAACGCCGTTGCTGCAATGGGCGGCGGGGCGGAAGACATTGACCAGTTGACTGACGTATTTGCCAGGATCCAGTCACAGGGCAAGATCACCGGCATGGAGCTGCGGCGGCTTGGAGAGCAAGGGATCAACGCGGTAACCATCATGGCCAACAAGGCCGGCGTTAGTATTGATGAAATGCGCAAGATGATCTCCCAGGGTGCCATCGACAGCAAAATGGCCATAGACTGGTTGGTTGATGGAATCATGAACGGCACCGAAGGCATAGCTGGGTCCACTGTGGCCCTGGGCGGCTCCCTCGGTGCTTTGAAAAATACCTGGGCGGGCGCCATGGATTCACTCCGCGGCGCCTGGCGCTGGACTGCCGATGAGATTGTTGGCGATGAGATGTTTGCCAAGCTTATCGAAGGGATCCATAAACTCACCGATCTGGTGAGAAAGCTGCCTACGTTTCTGGGGCCGCTTGCCGACACCCTGGGGACCATGTTTTCCAATTTTATTGACAAGCTGATCCGGCTCACAGACTGGTTTTCGCGGCTTAATCCCCATACTCGACAATTTTATATCAAGCTTGGCTTAATCGCCGTTGCCGCCGGTCCGGTTCTAATGTTTTTCGGCAAAATGATTACTTCGGTCGGTAACACTATCAAGGCGTTTCAGACCATCAACGGCGTAATTGGCGCAGCAAAAATCGCGCTTCAGGGTGTCGGAACAGCCACATCCGCGGCTAGTGCCGCATTAGGCGCTGCGGGCACAGCCGCTGCTACTGCCGGTGCATCTGCCACCGCTATGGGCGGAATCTTTGCGGGGCTGGCCGCGGCGGGAGGACCGATACTCGCCGTTGTCGCAGCTATTGCCTTGGTATCCGGCGTTGTTAAACTCTATACAAGGGCAATGAATCTTGATGTTCGGAGCTTCGGGCAGGTGGCTTCCGATACTTTTGACAACATGACTTCAAAATTCGTGGACAGCCAGCTTAAAATGCTTGATTCTCAGGGAAGCAGCAACGCTGAAATGCTGCGCAGCCAAATCGCTCATTACGAAGAGATGGGAAGCTTGACTGCGGAGCAGAATGCTGAAATGGTCCGGCTGCAAGAAGAGCTCGCCAGAGAAGAAGCCTTTACGGCCGAAAAAAGAAAGGCCCTTATGCTGCTCAAGGAACAGGAACTCAGCGAATCCATCGTCAAAGAAAAAGGGAAGAACAGGGACGAGATTCTTAAGCTCTATGGCGAATATCATGACGAGCTCTTTTCAGAGCTCGAGAGAGCGCACAACGAAGAGCTCGAAACGATAATTAATCACCACGCCGAGAAGGGCACTGTGGGCAGCAAGGCTTTTTACGATGATATTGAGCGGGCTAAGCAGCAACACATTGAACGTCAGGCTGAGGTTCACCGGCAGCTTGGAGAAATGCTCGCGGAATACGAAACTGAGTTGGCTAAAGTTGGACTGGTTTACGATCAAGAATTAGGTAAAATTATTCCGATTCAGGATAAGAACTTGAAGGAGATAGCGGATCGTTTCGCTAGAGAGGCCGAGAGCACGATTGAGCAGTACGGAACTTCAAGCCGCAGGGCCGTGCAGGCTTACCGGAGGGGGCTACAAGAAGAAACCCCCGGGGCTGAAGAAGCTGCCAGGGAGCTTCATTCTCGATCCAGAAATGCCCTAAAGGAAAAATTACACGAAGCTGAA
>Ga0172382_10012517_pt1 | contig 11048 bp, 9 predicted proteins | sample Leawel138RmetaG_FD_122245 | JGI IMG/M metagenome (GOLD analysis project Ga0172382, IMG submission 122245) | Leachate microbial communities from a municipal landfill in Southern Ontario, Canada - Leachate well 138R metaG | ecosystem: Engineered > Solid waste > Landfill > Unclassified | place...
AATATTTTTTGGTTAGGTTTGCACATTATAGCAATTAGACGTTCATACTTTTTAGATTAGGATATTCATGGGCTTATTTAATTGGTTTACACAGGATGTAGCCATTGACCTGGGAACAGCAAACACATTGATTATCCACAACGACAAAGTGGTTGTGGATGAACCTTCGATTGTGGCTTTTGACCGCACGACAAATAAAGTCATCGCCATCGGAAGGCAGGCCATGCAAATGGAAGGGAAGACCCATGACAATATCCGAACGGTTAGACCGCTCAAAGATGGTGTGATCGCTGACTTTAATGCTGCCGAACATATGATCCGGGGAATGATCAAAATGGTCAACAATGGTAAGGGCTGGTTTTTCCCTTCCCTCAGAATGGTCATTTGTATCCCCTCCGGAATTACGGAAGTAGAAAAAAGGGCGGTACGGGATTCGGCCGAAATTGCAGGAGCAAAAGAAGTTTATCTGATTCATGAACCCATGGCAGCGGCTGTAGGTATCGGCATTGATGTGGAAGAGCCTATGGGAAATATGATCATCGATATAGGTGGTGGTACAACTGAAATTGCAGTTATTGCCCTATCGGGAATTGTTTGTGATCAATCCATCCGGGTGGCAGGGGACAATTTTGATTCGGATATCATCCAATATATCAGACGGCAACATAATATCATGATTGGGGAACGGACCGCCGAAAAGATCAAGATCGAAGTAGGGTCTGCCATTCCCGAATTGCAGGATCCTCCCGCTGACTTTGCTGTACAGGGCCGGGACCTGATGACCGGTGTGCCAAAACAGATTATGGTTTCTTATACCGAAATATCCCACTGTCTGGATAAATCCATTTCCAAAATCGAGGAAGCCATCCTCAAGGCGCTGGAGATCACCCCACCCGAACTTTCGGCTGATATTTACCAAACAGGTATTTACCTTACCGGTGGGGGGGCGTTGCTCAGGGGGCTGGACAAAAGGATACAGGCAAAAACCAAATTGCCAGTGCATATCGCCGAGGATCCACTCAGAGCAGTTGTGCGGGGGACAGGAATATCCTTGAAAAATATTGGCAACTTTAAGTTTTTGTTGCAATAAAAACGGGCAATGAAAAATATTTGGATACTGCTGACCAAATACAATGAAGTTTTTTTATTCATTCTTTTCTTTGGGCTCTCCTTCGCTTTAGTTATCACCAACAATGATTTCCAGCGATCATCCACATTCAACTCCTCCAATGCAATAATTGGAAAAATTTATAAGGAGACCAGCCGTATCACCAATTACATGAAGCTGGATGAAGCCAACCAGGAACTGCTGGCCGAAAATTCTGCCTTGCGGATATCTTTGGATCGTCTCGTCAGCCAGGACACGTCCTACCTGCAGACCGTCCTTGACACATTGGGATCTCCCCAGTATTCCTATATTTCAGCTAAAGTAACCAACAACAGTATTCGTCAAAAAAACAACTATATTACTATTGCCAAAGGTTCTGACCATGGCATTGAAAAAGGCATGGCCGTGATCAGCCCCACGGGAATTGTAGGCATTGTATTGAATGTATCACCACAATACGCTACCATCCAATCCCTATTGCACAGTGATACCCGGGTCAGCGCCTCCCTTCAGGAAAGCAAGGCCTTTGGATCCTTGATCTGGGGAGATAATTTTGATTCGAAAAAAGCAGTACTTCGAGATATTCCAAATCATGTGGAAGTCAGAAAAGGAGAAACTGTAATTACATCTGGTTACTCCCTCTTTCCCCCAGGCATTCAGATTGGGGAAGTGATTGAAACCACGGAGGTTGGCGGAGAAAGTTTCAAGGATATTTCCGTGGCCCTGACCACTGATTTCCACAACCTGCAATATGTATATGTGGTCGTACACAATTTTTTGGCTGAGAAACAAGCTTTAGAGGCAATAACCGAAAATAATGATTAGAGTCCTGATCAATAATTTGCTGCGTTTCGTGGTTTTACTGGCCATGCAGGTATTCCTGTTCAAAAATATGGGGTACTATAATTTGGTCACACCCTTCCCTTATATTTTCTTCTTGTTGCTATTGCCCATTGGGATTTCCAATTTCAACTTGTACATTATTGCATTCCTAACCGGGCTCAGTGTAGATTTATTCTATGACACATTGGGGGTGAATGCGGCCGCAGCGGTGGTGCTTGCCCTGACACGCATTGCCTTTTTGAAGATCACACTGGAAGCGGAAAACCATGATAAAAACACTACCCCCATGCTGGGAGAAGTGTCTTTCCGTTGGTTCCTGCCTTATATTCTGCTGACCACATTCATGCATCACCTCACCCTTTTCATGCTGGCCACATTTACCTTCCGCCAATTTCATTATACGCTTTTCAGTACTATATTTAGTTGTATCTTTACGGTGCTGATCATGCTCGTATTTAGTTTGCTAATTTACAGAAGAAAAAAACGTTGAGCCGGACAAGCTTCAAGCTATCTTGTTGATTTGGGATGAATACTTTTTTTACCAGAAAATATGCCATTCAGGGAATATTTATTGCTGTAGCATTGATTATCGTCATTCGGCTTTTTTATCTGCAATTGATTGACGATTCATATGCAACTTCCGCAGACAGCAATGTATTGCGCAAAACGATTATATACCCGGCCAGGGGTGTGATCCTTGACCGGAATGGAGAGATCTTGGTGCAAAATGAGCCTGTTTACGATCTACTGGTCACTCCCATTGAAGTCAAGGAAATAGACACGCTCCTGTTTTGCCGACTGATCGACATCGACATTGAAGGGTTTAAAAGAAGAATGGATGCTGCAAAAAAGCATTCCCGATTTCGGGCCTCCATTTTTGAAAAGCAAATTTCAGCCGTCAATTATGCCCAATTGCAGGAGCATCTCTATAAATTTAAAGGATTTTATGTACAAAACCGGACAGTTCGGACGTACCCCGATAGTGTGGCCGCTCAATTTTTGGGTTATATTCAAGAAGTCAATCAACAAGACATAGACCGATCCGGCAAATTTTATAGGCCGGGGGATTATATTGGTGCCAGCGGTGTAGAAAGAGCCTATGAAGAGTTGCTTAGGGGGCAGCGAGGAGTGAAAAACCAATTGGTAGATGCATTCAATCGACCGCAGGGTTCTTATGCAGATGGGCGTTTCGACACTTTAGCGGTAGCCGGGGAAAGCCTGGTTTCGTCCCTGGACAAACAACTTCAGATTTTTGCGGAGCAATTGATGAAAAACAAACGGGGATCTGTTGTGGCTATTGAACCAGCGACAGGAGAAATCCTGGCATTCGTAAGCAGCCCCAGTTATGACCCTAATTTGATGGTCGGTCGCAAAAGAGGTGAAAATTATGCCAAACTGGCCCAGGATCCGGATATGCCAATGTTTATCCGGCCCATTCAGGCACAGTATCCGCCTGGCTCAATTTTCAAGGTCGTGAATGCCCTGACTGCCCAGCAAGCCGGCGTCATTGATGAACACACCATTTTCAATTGTCCGGGTGGTTACAGCTATGGTGGTGGTCGGGGATTTATGCGCTGCACCCATGTGGATGGCCCCACCGGACTAATCAAATCCATTCAACGTTCTTGCAACACCTATTATGGCCATACCTTCGCCCGTATGATTGATCGGCGCGGAATGCCTGCCCCCGAAGCCTACACCCTCTGGCGGGAGGCCACCATGAAGTTTGGATTGGGCGAACCCCTGGGTATTGACCTGCCGGGAGAAAAAAGCGGATCCATCCCCACCGCCGAATATTATACAGAAAGGTATGGAAACAGCCGCTGGACCTCCAGCTTCAATATTTCATTGTCCATAGGTCAGGGCGAAATAGAAATCACCCCCATTCAGATGGCCAACCTCATGGCTATTGTGGCCAATCGTGGCTTTTATTACCGGCCCCATCTGATCAAAGCAATAGGTGAGAAAAATATTGTCAAACCCGAATTTACCGAAAAAATTTATGCCGGGGTGGAAAGTAAATATTACGAATCGGTGATCGAAGGCCTGAGCCAGGTAGTTAATATGCCCGGTGGTACGGCAAACTCGGTAAAGATCAACGGTATAGAAATGTGTGGCAAAACCGGAACTGTCCAAAATCCCCATGGAAATAACCATGCAGTGTTTTTCGCTTTTGCACCCCGGGAAAACCCAAAAATCGCAATCGCCGTGTTTGTGGAAAATGCAGGGTATGGCGGGGTGGTAGCAGGGCCCATAGCCAGTATGATTGTAGAAAAATACCTGCGGGACACCATCACTCTACCACAATACCTCCAGGACAGAATCTTCAATTTTGATTTTTTGCAACGTAGAAGTCCGGTAGAAACTCCCGCCGAAAACACAGAAGATGATAATTCTTCTGCAGATGGGGAAGATGTAATATTTGTTCACCATAGTGCCCTTCCCCCACGTTATGGCTATCAATAACCAACATCGACATACGCTCTTTGGTGGAAATGTGGACTGGCTCACTGTTCTGGTTTGGTTACTTTTGTGCCTGATTGGATGGTTCAATATTTATGCTGCGGTTTATAACCCCGAACACCCAGAATTGTTCAATCTATCCACCAATTATGGCAAGCAATCGATTTTCATACTGTCGGCTATACTTTTAGGCTTGACCATTCTGGTGATTGACGCCAAATTTTTGCCTCCATGTCCCCGGTATTCTATGGGGTCACGCTAATCCTCCTGGTAGCAGTATTGATTTTTGGAAGAAATGTAGGGGGCAATCAGGCCTGGATTCCTATTGGTGGGTTTCGCTTGCAACCTTCGGAGTTTGCAAAGCTGGCAACCTGCCTCCTATTGGCCTGGTACTTTAGTGAACAGAGTAACAAAACGCCCAATATACAAACCCTGTTGATAGGGGTTGCCATCGTGCTGGTCCCTGTTATCTTGGTATTATTGCAGCCTGATGCAGGTTCTGCCCTTGCTTTTGCTTCACTGATCTTTATTTTTTATCGAGAAGGATACGTAAGCAGCAATTTTATGCTAATGGTAGGGCTGGCTATTTTACTTTTTGTACTTTCTCTGCTTTTCAATGAATGGTGGATTATTTTGGCAATGGTGGTGCTGCTCGGGATACTGTTCTATTTTAGTCCCAAAAGGCAAAGGTTGATCGTACCCTTTATTTCTCTTTTCCTAATAGCCAGTGCCTATATATTCTTAGTGGAATATGCCTATAACAATCTACTCAGGCCCCATCAAAGGAGCAGAATCGAAGTAATTTTGGGCCAAATCGATGATCCCCGGGGCGAAGGTTATAATCTCAATCAGTCCAAAATTGCCATTGGTTCAGGGAAATTTTGGGGCAAGGGATATTTACAAGGTACCCAAACCAAGTATAATTTTGTGCCAGAACAGAGTACAGATTTTATTTTTTGTACCATAGGCGAAGAATGGGGTTTTGTGGGTTCTGTAATTTTGGTTGGAACCTACCTGTTTCTCCTCCTTCGGATTATCAATATAGCCGAACGACAGCGAACTGCCTTTGCCCGAATCTATGCATATGGGGTGGCCTCCATCTTGTTCTTCCACTTTGCTATCAATATAGGTATGACCATTGGAATAGTACCGGTGATCGGTATTCCATTGCCCTTTATCAGCTATGGCGGATCTTCCCTTTGGAGCTTTTCCATCCTCCTGTTTATCTTATTGAAATTTGACGCTAACCGCAAAGGAGTCGTGTGATCCTATCCCAGGCCTGACAAATAATGGCCACAAGGAACAAAGCTTATAATTTTCTCAAATTTGCACCGGACAAACCCGCCAATCCACCAAGTAAAAAAGCAATCAGTAAAAGTATTAAATAGACAGGAACGGAACCTGGCAACACCCCCAGCACAGGAATATTTCCCGTAAATAAGGCAGATATTTTACCTGACAGCCCGGTTACATCCCTATTTTCCAGATACAAGGCCGTTCCTAACCAAAACAAAGCCATGCCAAATCCACCAATCCAAAACCCTCTCCATCCGGAACCGGCTTTCCAGGCACATACCCCAAAACAAGCGATCAAGGGCAACCACCAGGGACCAATCAGATCCAGCATTCGTCCAATGATCAAAATCAATAAAATCAAAAATATACTGTTGCGCATCTTATTTCTTTTTAGGTTGTAAAATCATGGTACTTCTCAATCTGGCATCTCCCTCATCCCGGTCTTTGAGGAATACCAGCGGGTTAAGGATGCCATCTGCCCAATTATCAATCATATTGTCATAATAGGGACTTCCCGGGTTGCCGGACTGTCCACCCGGGAACAAGCCCATTGCCTGTGGCCATTCCGCATCCAGGGCAACAACCATTCTCCAGGATGGTCCATGCCTGCCCGAACTCGCATTTACAATACCCCCACCCCCACCATTGAGCACACCGGAGCGGCTGAACATAGTGAAATTGGGCACCAAATGAGCGATGGTAGTATTCTTGATTTTGGCCCAATGCCAATTATCCCCCTCCATCTCACCATAATCCTCACGCAAAATGTCAATAGTTTTCAAAAAGCTTCTTCGCACAATATCGAATTTGGTTTCCACGATATCCTCAGTCCTGGAGTCATCAAACCATTCAGAATCGGCTTCTTCGAGAAGCAACTCGAAAGTTCGGTCAAGAGATGGCAGTTTTACGGGGCCCATGGCCTCCATATCATCATACCAGATGTCTTGACGAAGTGCAGGAATCCAATTTTCAAATAGGGTAGCCCCCACTTCCTCAGGCGTATTTTCCATGTTCCAGACAGCCAGGGCCTGGTATTCCAGCATAGCAGTAATGGAGTCATCTACCGCCAGGGTAGCCAAAAGATCGGGTAAAACCAAACGGGCATCCACATTAAAATTGTCATTCAGCAAACTATTGAGTGAATCGATGGTCGCTTCCTGCATGAAATCCAGTCTTTCATTTATTCGGATAGCGCGACTGGACGGCGCAAAACTCCAATCCAGATAATAAGGATAACTTGGGTCAGTGGGAAATTGATTCGCCGAACTTACAAAGCCTCTTTCCGGATTACGCACGGTAGGGTTGTGAGAATTGGGAATCCACCCCTGCCAATCATGCTCTGGCATGGTTCCATCCAAAAGGTACCGGCCCTGACCCTTCCACTTTAATGGAAATTTGCCATTGGAGGTGATGGCTATATCATCTTCATTACTGGCAAAAACAAAGTTTTGTGCAGGAGAGGTAAAGTACGTCAATGCTTCCCGATAATCCTCATAATCTTTGCTCCTGTTCAAATAGTGAAAAGTAAGCAGGTCTGCACCCTTATTGTCGTTGCCCATCCACCGCATAGCATAACCCACCGGAAAATCCCTTCTATATTGTCTTTCATTGGGTTCATCATACACCACTGGTCCATGATGGGTATAATAGACCGTATCCACCACTTCCGAACCATCCTTTTGTTTATAGATTTCTTGTCGGGCCATGACCGGATTCCATTGGCCGTCAAACCAATACTCCTGCTTCGACCCATCCCTGAATTGAATGCGGTAAAAATCCATCACATCCAATCCCACATTGGTCACCCCCCAGGCAATGTCTTTGTTAAAGCCAATGATCACTGCAGGCGTGCCCGGCAGCGAAACACCGCAAACATTTACATCAGGAGCTGAAAGTTGTATTTGGTACCAAATCGAAGGTAAAGACAGGGTCAAATGCGGATCATTGGAAAGAATGGGCAAACCTGTAGCTGATTTTCCCCCAGAAACCGCCCAGTTATTACTGCCAATCTGCGGTTGGGGAGCCGGGGCATTTACCATTGAAGCCAATGGGACTCCAGCTGAATCCAAAGCCAACTTTACTTCTGGTACGGGAGGAAGATCCAGCGGATCGAAATCCCAAATTGTGCCCTCAGGAATAATAGGTGATTCCCATTTAGGGTAAAATGGAAAGAGATTGTCCAAAACGGGCTCGCCCAATTTGGCAAGCAGGTTACTCATTCTGTAATCATCTGTCCCTGTGCTGAGATCGTGCCGCATATTCATCAGCATGAGAATTGATCTATATGGAGACCATGCTTCCGGTTTGTAGTCCAGAATCTTATATTCCAGTGGATAATCTCTGGGACGCAGGGAAGCAATATAATCGTTTACTCCATTAGCATACGCCTGCAAAATCGCAAAGGACAGTGAATCCTGCTGCTCCAACCTTTCTATTATTTCGGCAGCTGTTTTGGCCATTCCAAGTCGGCGGTGGTACCTGTCAACCTCCAATGCGACATTCCCAACCACTTCAGTCAATCTACCGGCAGCAGCCAATACCTGAAAATCCATTTGCCACAACCTATCTTTTGCTGTTACAAAGCCCTGTACATAATACAGATCAAGATCATTCCCTGCAAAAACATGGGGGACTCCATTGTCATCATAATGCACAGTCACCATATCTCGCAGACCGGGCAATATCAAATCACCTTTGCGACCTGCATCCGGACCTTCAATATGAGCGAAAAAACCATGCGACGGACTAAACAACTTCCCCAAAGGAGGAAGGGAGCCCCAAGACCTATCCAAACAATATACCAATACCGAAACCAGCAGCAATGGCAACAAAGTTTTTAAAAATTTCATCTACGAGTAAGATTTAACGTTGGTTATTACGGTAATATTGTGTTACCGGGATTAAAGATAATAAATCATTTTCACTATATACAACTATTATGACAGCTTCTGCCGTACATAGAGCTATTGCGACCTCTTATACCGTACGTAAATATTGCAAACGGATTCCCTCCAGCTTCTCCATTTTTCCCACAACCTGGGCCACCTGGCTCTGCGGCATTCCAAACTCTATGACACATTCATTATCAAAATCCTGCTTCAATAGTTGCAATTCTTCTTCCTTCACAATGCGCATCACATCATTCATCGTCAGGTAATCAAAGGCTATGGAATAAATATCATTCACCGTGCATTCCACTATATCTGCGTTTTCCAATGCTTCCCGGGTGGAAGTTTTGTAAGCATTGATGAGTCCGGGAACTCCAAGTAGAGTGCCACCGAAATATCGTACTACAATCACCACAATATTGGTCACATCCAAAGATAACATGACATTGAGAATAGGTCTGCCGGCCGAACCCGACGGTTCACCATCGTCGTTAATTCTAAAAATACTGCGGTCCGGGGTCAATCGTAAGGCCCAGCAATGATGCCGGGCTTTGGGATGCATGGATTTGACTTGAGTGAGTAGATCCTTTAAGTCTGATTCATCATTCAAAGGATAGGCATAGGCAATAAATTTACTTCCCCTATCCCTGAACACTCCTTCGGCAGGTTTGGTAATAGTTCGGTATTTATCGTCAAACAAGCTCATCTCATTAGGAAGTGGTAAGTACTAATACTGATAACAAAGCCAGCAAGAGGCCGATCTGGTTGAAACGGGACAGCTTTTCTTTGAACACCCATACCCCAACCAAAGCCCCGAGCGAAATAACCCCTATATTCATGCCAGCGAAAACTATAGAAGGGTTCTCGGGAAGCGCCCGGTGCGCCTTCATATAAAAAAGAATATTGGCGAAATTAAACCCGCCCAATACAAATCCCCACCATATTGCCTTAATGCTAAAAGGATTGCGCTTTGTTAAAAATATAAATAACAGATATGCAAAAGCCAAAATCATGGCTAAAATAAACACAAAAAACATGGAGGTGGTGTAAGGAATGGCGGTAATTTGTGCAATACGCTTAAAAAGAATATCACAGATGCCATATCCGAAAAAAACAAGCATAGGGAAGAGCCAAAACTTAGTGTAGTGTTGCTTAGGCGACCCAATTGTTGTGGAAGCTTTATCCCAACCTATTGAAAACAGAATCGCCAATAAACCTATGAGCAATCCAATTCCAGTTCCAATCTTCAACTGTTCACCAAAAAAAGTAAAAGCCGCAATCAGTGGGATCACCAGGGAAAGCCTTTGGGCGACTTCAGTTCTTACAATCCCAACCGTTCGAATCGAGGCTCCCAATGCAAAAAACACGCTCGGCAGCAAGGCGGCAAGCAAGAAGTAAATTGTCCAGGGAATCTCAGGATGATTCAGGTAATGCAATTCAGGCGTAAAAAACAGAAAAGTCAACAAACCTGCCACTGGATAATTCCAAATGATGACCTGGGTCGTGTCCAGGCCCCGGTTTCTTGCCAATTTCAGTAATACCGAAACTGTCACGCTGCAAATCACACTCAACAGGACAAATTCCATGCATGCGAAAGTACAAAAAAAATACACATAAAATTAGTGGCTTTATGTTTGTTTAGACTAATTATAAATAATAACTTTACCCCCGTATTTTATATATGATAATTTTAATTCATTCACACATTCAACAAATAATCAAAAAACAATGAAAATGAAAAAAACAGGCATATTGGCTATGGCCCTTGTTCTGATTGCGGGTCTTAATACGGTAAAAGCGAACGACGACGGAGAATCTGTGGGTTGGTTCGAAGCCGAAGGAAAAAAAGTTGAGGTCAAATTTGTGCGGGTTCTGTACGCAGCTGAAGGCTCGGAGCGACCTGGAGAAAGTAACTCAGTGGAGCAATTGGTTTTCGACAGCAAAGATCCTCAGGGAAATGCCGTGAAGGTATATCGCTATCAGATTACAGCCAAAAACACAGGTTATGATGAAGTGCAACAGGACAAGGAAGCAGATTTCAAAATGAAATCAGTGACCGAAGGAGTCAAATTACATGTAGAAGTTCCTTTGGATCCAAATGGTAATCCCCAATTTGACAAGGCCTATGTGGGAAATCTGGCTTATAATTTTGGAACCAGGGAAACCCGTCACAACTTATCTGCAGAAACAGTTTCCAATCTGAACTTCAAAATTAATAATATAGATTTGCCAACTTTCGGTGCTGCACACAAACCCGGCGACAATGGAGTGATCTACAACCAGGGCTTTATAGACTTCACCCTCAGCTCCAAGGCCAAACGTCTGGACAGTGATCAATTCGTTGATTTCAACATTCACATCAGCGCGCCCATCACCCTCACCCATGTGCGGGGAAAAGAACGTCAGGACAATGCTGTTTCAATTGATGCAGGCGTAGTCGCACAAAACAT
>Ga0172382_10012518_pt1 | contig 11047 bp, 10 predicted proteins | sample Leawel138RmetaG_FD_122245 | JGI IMG/M metagenome (GOLD analysis project Ga0172382, IMG submission 122245) | Leachate microbial communities from a municipal landfill in Southern Ontario, Canada - Leachate well 138R metaG | ecosystem: Engineered > Solid waste > Landfill > Unclassified | place...
ATGGGAGTTTTTATTTTCTACTAATATTTTTATAAGTTAAAGGTATATACAATGAGTTAGTGCAAGCAAATATCAGAAATGAACGCAAATAAATATATAATATATTATGAAGTGGAATTTATCAGTAGAAGACAAATTAGAGATTTTTAAAAAAAGAGGCGCAGAAATACATCAAGGTAAAGATTCCTATGAAAAATCAATATATAAAAGCGCTAACGAAGATATAATAGTTACATGTTTGATACATGGTGATTACACAATAACACCTCATAGATATTTGAATAAAAAAAATAGATGCGCTAAATGTTCAAATTATAAAAAATTGTCAATCGATGATTGGAAGTTAAAATGTAATGAAAAATATAATAATCAATATGATTATTCTAATGTATATTTTAAAACCACATCAGATATCGTAAATATTAAATGTAAATCTTGTGGAAATGAATTTTCAGTTACAGCTAATAGTCATCTTTTAGGTAAAAAATGTCCAGTATGTTCAAAAAATAGTCAATCTAAAACTTTGGAAGATTATACAAGTTTAGGTAATTCAATACATAATAATAAATATAAATATTTAGATCTTTATATTGAAGATTCTAGAGCCATACTAAGAATAGAATGTCCGGAACATGGTGTATTCACACAAAAAGCATATTACCATATAAATTTAAAATGTGGTTGTCCGCAATGTGCCCATAATTATAAAGGATCAACAGAAAATTTTATAGAACAATCAAAAACAATTCATGGAGATATTTTTGATTATTCTAAAGTTATTTATAAACAAACTAATGATTATGTAACTTTAATTTGTAAAGTATGTGGATATGAATTTTTTCAGACACCACACAATCATATAGCAGGGAAAAGTGGTTGTCCCAATTGTGCTGGTAAAGTAAAAATAAATAAAGAAATATTTTTAGAAAAGTCCAATAAAAAACATAAAGAAGGAAAATATTCTTATGATGAAATAGAAGAAGTAAATGGTTGTGAAGATAAAGTCCAAATATATTGTAATACATGCAATAAATTTTTTACACAAACAGCATATGAACATTACAAGTTAGGATCAGGTTGCCCTAATTGTGGGGGAACTAAAAAATTGACTAAAGAAGAATTTATAGAAAAGTCCATAGCTATACATGGAAATAAATATGATTATCACAAAGTAGAATATATTAATAATAGAACGCATGTAGATATAATATGTCCAGATCATGGAATTTTTCCCCAATTACCAAATAATCATCTTTTAGGCGCTGGATGCCCTAATTGTTCATATAAAATTTCCAAACAAGAACAAGAACTTTTCGATATTTTGCATAAATCTTTTCCAGATGCAGTTCAATCAGAAAGGAACATAATTAAAGGTGAAATAGATATATACATACCATCGAAAAAAGTAGCAATAGAATTTAATGGAACATATTACCATAGTGAACTTTTCAGAGATAAAGAATATCATTATAATAAATCTATGGAATGCGAAGAAAAAGGTATAAGATTAATCCATATATGGGAATATGAGTGGAATAATGAAAGACAAAGACCCATATTGATAAATATAATCAAAAATTCTTTAGGTATGAATGCAGAAAGAATTTATGCTAGAAAGTGCCAAATAAAAATATTAGAAACATCAGAAGTCAAAGATTTTTTTGAAAAAAATAATATTCAAGGATTTCGTGGGGGAAAATTTGCTATTTGTTTATTTCATAAAAACGAATTAGTCATGTCATATATTATGGGAGCATGTTTCTTCGGAAAAGGAAAGTATGAATGGGAGGTAATAAGAGGTGCTACCAAATTAGGCGTCACAGTAATCGGAGGATCATCAAAAATATGGAATTATTTCTTAAATACTTACAATCCAAAAAATTGTGTATACTATATAGATTTCAATTATTTCAATGGAAATAGTTTAAAGCATCTTAATTTAGAATATTTACAAACAAAACCATCATTTAAAAATTATTGGGTTAAAACAGGAATAGTAAAAAACAGAGAGCCATTTAAACATAAAGAAATAAAGGAATTACGTGAAAAGGGTGAAGTAGTACAAATAAATAATGCTGGAGTTAAAGTTTATAAATATGAAAGAAAAGATTAATTATTTGTAAAAAGTACAAATAATATATAATACATGAGAAAAAAGAGAAAATTAACTGTTGGTGATATATTAGAAGAACAATCTAAAGATTTGGTTAATAAATCTTCCAAAGATTTAGATAAAAATCTAGAACTTTTTGGTGATAAGAAAAAAGAAAAAGCTATAGAAAAAAAGTTTATACCAACAGGAAAATATTCTTTAAGAACAAGAATTAAAAATAATCCATGGGTTAAAGGTAGACCATCAGCGCAGGCAGTCAAATGGTTATTTAGAGAAGTTTTTGCAGATCCTAAAAAATATAAACATAAGAAACATTTATTATATCAAGGAGGATTATTCATTTTTAAATATTTTGAACCAAAATATAAAGGAACAGATAGATTACCATGGTTTGATAAATATCCTTTAGTTATATCTTTAGGACCAAGAGCAACAAATTTAGGAATTAGAAATTTGGGATTCAATCTTCATTTGTTGCCACCAAGAATAAGAATAATAGTATTGTGTTATATTTTTGAATTATATAAAAATGCTTATAGATATTCTGTTTTATTTAAAAAGAATGATAATCCTGTAACAATATCGTACAAGCAGATTTTGAAAGTTTTACAACCTTATGGAATAGAATTTTGTGTGAGAATGTACATACCAAATTTACAAAATCAAATAGTTCGTTTTCCAGTGGATGATTGGTACAAGGCAATATTTATACCATCAAGAGGTTATGATGGTATTCGTGCGAGAGCATTAATCAGAGAATGGAGATTATTTTGTAGAGAAAAAGGAATACATATAAATGAAAAAATAGATTGGAGAGCAGTGATATGACATTAAAATCAATAGAATTTAGTGATAAAAATAAAACAATAATAAAAACTTTTGATAAAGATAAATTAGATTTATTTATTTTCGTTAGAGATTCAATGATAATTACATATCCAGAAATGGATAAAGTAACTAATGATATGTTAAAATTAATAATAGAATCAGCAGAAGATTTTTCTTTAAAATTAATTGAAGGATTAGAAAAATATATATCATCTAAAATAATAAATAAAGAAACCATAGTTAAATTGATAGATGAGAAAATTGATAACAAATTATCAAATTTATAATTTTTTATAATTTAATATATAAAATAAAAGTAATGGATATAGATTTAGCATCTTTGATGAGTTCAAAGGAATATTGGAAAGATTTTAAGGAAAATGTCGAAGAAGGTGAGACTTTTATGTTTTCATTGGAACTGGCAGGTCTTTCGGCTGGTGGCTACGAGCCAGGAATTTTTCCACTTCAGGAAGCAAGAAAACTTATGAGAAGAAACAAAAAAGTGATTCAATTAGCTTTTGAATCAGTTACGACCCTCGTATTAAACCTTATGGCGGACGAACAATTCTCAAAAAACGATGGAGAAGTTTTAAAGCCACTTTTAGATATATTATTAAGAGATAGTAATAATGAAAAGGTCAAAGAAATATTTATACAATATTTAGTAGGTTATCGTCAAGCAAATTACAATTTAATAGAATATTGTAAAAAATATTCACTCACTACTGATAAAATAAAGATATTGGATAGTTTATTTTCTTCCCAATTTTAGTATTTAATATATAATATTATATGATATAATTCAATTTTAAAATTAATTTTTATGCCAAATACAGCTTTCCCACATGTTACACAATCTACCGCCCAAGTTAATAAATATGAACCGGTAGTTGCCAGCAATTACAATGCAATGTTTGTATTGATGGGAGAATTAAAAAATCGGTTAGGTGATTATTCATTTTTGTCCGAGTATATAAAAAGTGTTGAAGGATTATTCGTTGAATATGGTGGGGCAAACGTCATAGACGGTGGATATAAAACCACAACTTTTAGATATGATTCCAATGAGAAACAGACCTATTATGAAGTAACAGTTAACTTTTTTAATTTTCTCGACAAAGAAAGTAAACAATTTGTTTACAATTCTTTAATAGCCTGGTCAAGAGTAAAATATAATCCAATGACGGGCGAAAAAACATTAAAATCGGTTTATGCTGACGCCGCACTAGTTTGTGAAAAATTCAATAGAGATGGTACTGTTTATTGGAGAAGAATGGCGCACAATTTATTCCCTATGCAAGATTTTGAGGATCAAGGAACAGATTATACTGCACATGATATGATAGAATTGGCAGTTCAATTTAACGCAGATTATGTTTCAGATGTAACTAATGATCCAAGATTGATAGTAGAATAAAATTATGAGACGGTCAAGAAATAAAGATGTATCGGATAATGCAGAAAAGTTGACAAGTAAAAATGTCACAGAACCACCAGTTTTTACTAAATCGGAGATTAAATCCTTTAAAGATCAGTCTTGTGAGGTTTTAAACATATTAGAATCCCAAGGTATAAATATTTATGCTGATGGAAGATATGGTGGTATGTATTTACATCAAAACAAAGAAAAAATAACAAACCAAGTGAAAAAATATTTCCAATCTAAAAATAATGAACCGAAAGAAAATAATGAAAATTTATTTTCGGCCATGTCTAAAAAATAAATAATTAAAATAATGAATGATAATAAAGAAGAAGCATTAAATGAGCTTCAAAGATTAGAAGAATCACAAAATATCGATCAAATTGATGATGAAGTAAAATCTAATACAATAGTTGATGAAGTCCCAATAGTGGAAAATAATTCAGGTAAAGTGATGCCTCCTAATATTGTAGATGGTTATAAAATTCTAGATGAATCAGAATTACCATTGGGTGGTATTTTGTATCCTATATCTTGGAGGTTTGCATATAGGTGCCCGACTACAAAGGAAATAGCAAATTTTTCTACAGTAAGAAGTGAAGATGGTCCAGCTGTTATAGCAGTTATCGAAGATTTAATTCGTAAATGTGTCAAAATATATGATGTTGATACAGACAACGAAATATCTTCAGACCAAATTAACGATAGTCATAGAGTATTTTTCTTATTGAAACTTAGAGAATTTTATTTACCAGGCAAAACAGTACAATATCCTTCTTTCTGTACAATAGATCATACAGTTTATGATGTTAATTTAACAGCTGATAAATTAGAGTATCATGAAATAGAAGAAAAATGGTTAAATTGTTTTGATGGTAGAGTTTTTACAATAGATGGAAGTGTAATTGATATGCCAGAATTAAAAGAACCAATAATTTTTCACATACCAACATTAAATACATCATCAAGATTGTACAAATATATTGTCAATTCATTTAGGGATAAAAGTTCCAAAGATAGAGAAAATAAATCAGAATTGTCTATTTTGAGGGATAAGAAATTTCTATTATTTGCTTCTTTTTTGTTTCAAACAGGTAAAGAACCTATAAAACAGATAGTGCAAAGGTATAAGGAATTAGAAAAAAATGATACACTTTTCAAAGCATATTTCAAGATAATTAATAAACTTAAATTTGACGCCCTAGAATCTATAGCCATTGATTGTCCTATCTGTGGATCCGAGGAGGTGGTCCCTTTATCATTTCCCGAGTACGAAAATTTATTTATCGACTAGTTCTGAGGTAAGAGATATCTTAGATAATGAGGATCAAATTAATTTAAGTTATTTTGACAGATTTGATAAATATTATCCAATATCTGTAATATTAAAGAATATATATATACAATCTATTGTAGATATCGACGATCATTATTTTAATTGTGCTCGATTATCTTATATCTGTTACGAATCACAAAAAGATATAGATAATTTAGAATATTATGTATTTAATAATAAGTTAATATATATATCTAAGATAATAGATGAACAGAATGAAGGTCAAGACGGAAATAAGGCTACAGAAACTTATGAAGGTATGAAGGGAGATATGAAAAAACAGCAGAAGAGTATGATGTCATCATCCAAATTACCTAAAACGCCAAAAATTCCCAAACTATAATTTTATATAATATACGATAAATTTTTCTTTCGATGACAAAAAATATAAAAAAACTAAATCAATCAATATTAGATGATCTGACTTCAAAACCAAGAGAAATAACTCAGGATTATATGGGAACTTTTACAAAAAAATCAAATGTAAAAATACCAAAAACTATAGAAGAAGTATTAAGCGATGAAGTTATAGAAGACGTAGAAAAAAGTAATAAGAAAATCGTTTCTAAAACAGAAAAGGCTAAAAACATACAGAAACGTAAAAAAAATCCCGAGATATTCAAGGATTTAGAAGAACTTCCTATAGAAAAATATCAACAAGCCAATGATATAATAAAGGAAGAAATTCAAGAGGTAAACAATATAAGTATACCTGAAAATCTTGATGTCATAGAAACAGAAAAAGAAATTAATGAAGCTTTAGATGATATTCCAGGAAAAGTTGAAATATCTGATTTAGAAATTGCAGCAACCAAAGAAAAAACAGGTAAAGGTTATTTCAAAAGTAAGGTAAATTTTAAAAATTCAGAAATACCTGAACAAATATCAAAAATTGCTACTTTGGTAAAGAAAGAATCCAATGGCGTAATAGTTCCAAGAACAACAGATTTAAGAATTATAGCTAACACAAATAAAACCCAATTAAGAAACAGTAAATTAAAATTATCAGCTATTTCTGTAACCTTTAGACCTTCACACGGTAAAGGTCTAGATGCAAGAAAAGGGACAAGAATTATATTATCAATTTCTGAGAATTATGATATGACAAGAGATATTATATTATATTATCAGGAAGGTAGAAATAAAGAAATCACTATTATGAATCCATCAAATGGATTTAATGGAGTTGAAGATCAAATGAATCAATGGTTAGCAAAAATCATAACAGATTTTTTTAAAAATGGTTACGACATAGTCAGACAAAAAATAGTTCTCAGAAGTATAAGTAATCCTTTGATGCAAGTGGCTGACATAGTTCTAGAAACTGGAAAATATAAGGTAAGACCACAGGTAGATAATGGTCAAGTTTTCGCATTGGATGTCAAATCAAAAGGTTCTAAAAATCAATGGCTTTATGTATCAATATTATCCACAGATTATAAAAATACATATAAAGTATATGCTCAGAAATTTAATGATGATGACTTTGAAGTAGAGATGTCAGTGACAAAACCGGCTAAAAAATTCTATACAATAGATGATTTAAAAAATAACATAGTCAAGTTATTAGATTTGATGTACGACCATGATTGGACAGAAACTTTAGGTATAGGTGGAGTATCATTAGAAAGTAGAATGAAACGTTTAAAACATTACGTTTCATTGTTAGATTTCAGACAAATGAAATTAGCTTATGATTCATTGATAAAGTATATTGAATTAGAAAATGAAAACGGATCTGAAGTAGATTTAAGAATTGAACGAGTAATTTCGAAAAAAGATTTCGCAGAAAAAGCTAATTTAATAGGTGAAGCAGTTGTTGGAAGAACAATGTATTGTGAATTTGTTTTATCATATCTTTTACAACCTTTAAAAGGAGCTGATAAAAGAAGTTCATCAAGTTTCATAACTTCAGAAGAATATTATACATCAACAGGTGTAAAGAATAGAAACGAACCATCAAAAAGAAGCAGATCAATTTTAGCAAAACAAGGAAAAGATAGAAATTATAATACAGGAGATTATTTATTTTTATTAGAATATACAGTAGATGGCAAAAGTCATAAATATTGGGCTAAAAAATTTAGCGATGTTTTGGATAAAACTAAGTTTTTATCTAATAAACCTGAATTTCCAAAATCAGAATACTATAAATATATCATAGATTAATGAAAGGTAAGAAAAATAATATTAACAATTATTTTGATAGTATAACCTCTAAACTTGAGAAGGTTGCAAGTATAGGAAATGCTCCTTCCGCAGATATGTTTAAACAGTTGATAGGAATATCACCATCAACATCAAAACAATTAAATTATCTAATTAATTGCAATTTAGCATTATTAGATATATTGGGAATGGAAAGTTCCAAGGTTGTTATGAGTGATGGTATTTACAAATCTAAAAAAGTTAGTCCGATAATAAATGTTTTAAAAAGTGGTTTCGCATCTGTAGGTTCAATGTTGAAAGATATTAGAGACCATTTATCTAAAAAAACAAAAACACCAGGAGAAAAGTCAGAAAAAGAAAAAACTAAAGATAAAATTGAAGGTAAAAGTCAAGGGTTTGAATTCGATGTTAAAAAAGTAGATATTAAAAGTTTTGTAGAAGTCATAAAATCTATGAAAAGTTTAAAAAAGCTAATAGAAGAAATGGCGAGTAAAAAATTTGAAAAACTTTCACAAACAGCAGGAAAAGTTATCGAAAAATTTTTTGGGTTATTAGCTAGATCTGCAGAACAATTAAAAGACGCTAACAAGAGTTTTAAAGAATTTTCCGGAAATTATCTGAAAATTATGATAGGACTTGGCGCAGGTCTTTTGGTTTTAGTTGGAGCTTTGATTTTAGCCAAATTTATAGATTGGGCGTCTGCAGGACTTTTGATTGTTTTTATTAGCAGTATAGTTACAGTACTATATTTAGTAACGAAAAAGAAAGTAAGTTTAACAGGTGGAATTAAAAAAGGAGGGAACACAAACGCTCTGGTATCTTTCGCTTTGGGTATAAGTATATTGTTGATAGCCATAAACGCAATACTTGAAGTAGATTGGTCACAAGCATGGAAGCTAATATTTTTTATATATGCCATTTCTCTAGCGTTACATTCTGGGACATTACTTTCGAGATTAACGGGTGGAGGAAGAGGCGGAAATGAAGGAATGTTGAAGTTCGCATTTGGAGTAGGACTATTGTTATTAACGGTTTTAGCTGTTTCTGAAATAGGAGACAAAGATTGGTTAGCAACAGGAAAACTCATATTATTTATAGTTTTGATATCTTTGGCAGTTGCTACAGGTTCTTTAATAGGTAGAGGTAAATCAGAAGGATTAGGTTCAGGTTCAGGGCTAAAAGGAGTTTTTGGATTCGCATTAGGAATAGCAATTTTAGTACTTGCAATATACGCAGTCGGTGAAATACCAATGAGTACTTGGGGAACTGCCAAGTATCTTATTTACTTTATACTCGCAATATCAATTACTTTAGCAATATCATCCAGAATTAGTGGATCTACATCTAGTGGTCCTTCATGGCAAGCATTATCAATCGCTGCATCTATATTCATAATTACAGGAGCAATGTTGCTTTTGGATAAAATAAAAGATCCTATTAACTTATTAAAAATCGCATCGATAATGACAGGCGCATTTTTATTATTCGCTATTATGAGTGGATTATTAGGTAGGTTTGTTACGCCATTACAGATGGTTCCCGTAGCCATAGTCGCAGGAATAATACTAATATCTTCAATATCTATGAAAATATTGGGGGATACGCCTTCAGATGGATTGTTAATAAAAGCAGGTATAATGACAGGGGCATTTTTATTATTTTCAGCGATGGCAGTTGGTTTATCATTTTTAGGACCTTTAATATTTGTAGGAGCAGGCGCCATGATAATATTAGGCGTATCGATGTTATTGGCATCGAAAACCCTGAAGACAATAAGTGAATCAAAAATAGATGCAAATAAGATAAAAACTTTTACAAAAGGTTTAAAAACATTAACACTTGGAATTAGTGAAATAGGATTAAGAAAAACACTGAAAGCGTCAGCAACAGCAATGGCTATAAGACCAGTTTTGAAATCTTCTTTGAATTTTGCATATTTATTGAAATCTATATCCGGTGTAGAAGTGAAAGATGATGAAATGCAAAATTTCTTAAAAGCACTCACAAGTTTTGTAGATTCATTTAGCAAGGAGTTATCCACATCAGCCAAGATAACTAAAGGTATGGGGGCTAATTTGAAAAGTATTACGTCTGTAGTAAATTTAGCCAAAGGATTTATAGATATTATACAAACATTAGGATCAGGGAAAATAGCCGAATACGGCGTAAAAGACGGGAAAATTGTTGTAACAGGTGTTAGACCGATAGATTTAGATAAAGATGTAGCTTCCGCGTCAAAATTTATAGGTTTAATGATATCTGGTTTATTAAAACCTATGTTAGAAATTGGATCAAATAAAGATCAGTGGGTTTTCGGAGATGTAATAGTGCCAAATCTTTATAAGAAAAAGACATTTAAAAAGGGTGAAGAAAGAATGAGATTATTGGGAAGCGCATATAAACCTTTGTTAGATTCTATGATTCAAATTTTAAGTCAATCAGAAAAATTAACTGACGATAAAACAATGTCATCTATAAATAAATCTGTAGGTTTATTTATCGATTCAATGTTTGATGCATTCAATAAAATACAAAATGCTCCACCAGTGAATTTATACGGTGTAAAAACATTTACAAATTTTGTTAATAGTTTAAATGATATAGATTGGAAAACAACAGTATCAGAATCAGATAAATTTGCTAAAAACATTGGTAAAGCAGTAAAAAATATAAATGGATTAAAATTAAAGAATGCGCAAGAACTTAATCAGACATTGAAATTATTTTCTCAAATGAAGTTTGAGAATAAGACAAAAGAATCTGTGGATAAGTTAATTCTTTTAATATCTAAAATGAACGAATATCAACAACAAGTGGATCAAAAAACACAAGAAGTTGTATCAAATACTGCGAAAACGAGTAAACAATTAGAAGAAAATAACAAAGCCATAGCTAAAAGATATAAAGAAACAATAACCGTCGCAGATTTAAATAGCGCCATAGAGAAATTGAGGGATGAAATAAAACTTATGCTACCAAAAGAAATTTTCACTATAGTTAAAAATTCACCATTGTTAGTAAAAATAAAAGAAAATTGATAGTTATTTATAATTTATGTAATTATTCATCATGTTTTTTGCGGGCGGGTATTAAAAAATCCGCCTTTTTTATTTAATCATATATATTACCTAATTAAAGTCACTTTTAGGTGGTATACTGAGATCTATATTGTTGCGAA
>Ga0172382_10012520_pt1 | contig 11047 bp, 11 predicted proteins | sample Leawel138RmetaG_FD_122245 | JGI IMG/M metagenome (GOLD analysis project Ga0172382, IMG submission 122245) | Leachate microbial communities from a municipal landfill in Southern Ontario, Canada - Leachate well 138R metaG | ecosystem: Engineered > Solid waste > Landfill > Unclassified | place...
CTGAAATCAAAACCCTATTTCTAATGGTTTCCATTAGAACATACTCAGGATAATCTCACAACTAAAAGCGACTAACGCTATCTATTATGACCAAAATCTGCTAATGGAAAATCTGGGTTAAAAGAAATGCCTATACCCTGTATCCGGGGTATCCAGGCATACTGAATACACCTATACCGTAAAAAAGGAGACGGCATGAACAGGATTGAGAAAGCGCTAATGCACGGGTTGTTCGTTCACCTGCATCACAACATCGACAAGGTAATTGATTTCAAGGGATTCCAGGAGTTGAACCAACAGGTGGCAAAAGTATGGCCCGGGGCTTTGCTCATAGGACCGGAAGCCAACGATGACGCGGCGGTATTTCAGCTTCCCGGCATGAACGGATTTGTAGTGGGCAAGATGGAAAGCCATTGTTCGCCCTGCGTACCCAGGCCTTACGACGCCGCGGCAACCGGTGCCGGCGGGGCGATGCGCGATGTGGTCGCCATGGGGGGGAGGCCCGTCTTTCTCCTGGACTTCATCGGTACACGACCCCTCGATCAGGAAGTGATCGTGGGTCCCTGCGGTTTTTCCGGCCGATGCGACTGCGGTACCTGTAAGGTGATGACCAGCCGGGAGAGACTCAACCTGATGATCAAGGGCATCAAGGACATGTGCGTCCATATGGACGTTTTTGTTGTGGGAGGAGGGCTGTCTACATCATTCTCCGATATCGTGCCCGCCGTTGTGTGTGCCGTGATAGGGAGGCTGGTCACTGAAAAGCCCCTTACCAAGCCTGCCAAGAACCCCGGGGACAAACTTATTCTTATCGGTATTTCCGGAAATGACGGAAACGACACCCTATACCGGGCGGGATTGGTAAAGGAAATGAGGCCTGCCCTTGCCCTGGTTAAAGAGGAAAAAAAGGCCATGGAAGGTGCCCTGGCGGCCTTTGCGACGGGGAAAATCAATGCCTGTTCAGACCTTGGCGCCGCCGGACTTGGCGCCGCCGTCTGTGAATCGGCGCGGTACGGTTCCCTGGGTGCCCGGGTCGATCTTTCCAGGGTGCCCGTATCAGTGGCGGACATAACTCCCGAAGAGATACTGATTTGTGAAACCCAGGCCCGCTACGTTGTTCAGGTGGCGCCGGAAGCAGCCGATGAAGTAGTCAGGGCCGTGCGGGTCGTGACGGAGAACGTGGCGGTCATCGGCGAGATTACGGCCGAAGACAAAGAAATTTTTGAGTATGACGGAAAGATTATCGCCGCCATTCCCAACAATCCGTCACCGGAAATGCTGGATGAGTTGAAACAGTGAGCAGGCGGATATAGCTACCCTTCGGGTGTTCGGCCGATGCGCAGAAAGTCGGCTATCGGCCGCTCACCTGCCCCATGAAAGATTGTACAGGGTACGGGGGGATGTGGAATCGCTTGATTTCCACAGCCCGCGCATCTCCCCTCAACACGCTGTCGATCTGTATCGGACGTTTTTCGACTGTATTCGAGATCATCAAAGACGACTGTTCATAAAGAAATTGCCCTGAAACGCCGGGCGCTGACAGGAAAAAGTGTGGGCGGCAGACCGCCGCCCGCTGTCAGTTAGCTCAGGTGAACCGGGACGATCCGGGCGAGCACAGAGTGGTCTTGTCCCCGCCCAGGGTGTTGGTGCAGCTCATCAGCTTGACGACGTCCGTACCGCCGCACTTCCGACAGGCAGGTTGGCGTTCCTCATCACCTGAAAACACCAGGTGCTCGAAGCGGTGTTTGCAGCTTACGCATTCATATTCAAAAATCGGCATGGTGACACTCCTTTGGATGCGTCCTCAAGTGGTCGAAACTGTCCCCGGGATCGGCCCACCTGCTCTTTCCGCGGCGTCTTAAGCCTCCCGGACCGGTTTCGTACCTTCGCATTATAGTGGTATAGTATGCATGACCTTCGTCAATAGCAACCCACTCCGTTTTTTTAATCAATCCAGCTTTTTTTGGAACCGGCCGACGGCGCCGGCGAAGAGGATCGCGCCCAGGACCGCCAGGGCCGCAAATTGAGGCCAGAGTACGGCCATGCCGACTCCCTTGAGGAAAACCCCGCGGATGATCACGAGAAAATACCGGAGCGGGTTCAGGTACGTGAGCCACTGGACGGGCTCGGGCATATTGGCGATGGGAAAGACGAAACCCGAGAGCATGAAGGCGGGAAGCATAAAGAAAAAGGTCGTCATCATGGCCTGCTGCTGTGTAGCGGAGACGGTGGAAATGAAGATGCCCGCGCCGAGGCTGCTCATGAGAAACAGGGATGCGGCAAAGGCCAGGAGAGCCGGGCTCCCGGCAAAGGGGATCTGGAACCAGTACACGGCAAAGGATGTTACGACGATCATCTGGGCAAAGGAGATGAGGATATAGGGGATCGTCTTGCCTGCGATGAGTTCCACGGGTCTCAGAGGGGTGACGATGAGCTGCTCCATGGTGCCCTGTTCCTTCTCCCTGATGATGGCTATGGAGGTGAGAATCACCGAAATGAGCATGATAACGAAGGCCACGATGCCGGGAACGAAAAAGTGTCTGCTGTCGAGATTGGGATTGTACCAGGTTCGTATCCGGGCATCGATTCGTCCGTAGTCCATGGGCTGGGGATGCAGCTCGCGAAGGAGCAGCCGGTTCATTCGGTCAAGGGCCATGACCGTGTATGAGATTCTCACCGATGCCATGTTGCTCATACTGCCGTCGGCCAGAATCTGCACCGTCGCCGTTTCGCCCCGCCTGATGGTCTGAGACAGATCAGGCCCCATCGTGACGGCAATTTCAACCGCTCCATTCAGGAGCAGTGCCTCCAGTTCGCGGGAATTTTCGGCGATTCTGTCGATGCGGAAGATTCCTCCCCCCGTCAGCGTGTCCATGAGCATCCGGCTTTCATGGGTCCTTGCCTGATCCAGGACGGCCACGCGGATCAGGTTGATGTCGTAATTTACGACGTACCCGAAAACAAGTATCTGTATGATGGGAGCGGCAATGAGTATGGGACGGTTTCGCCTGTCCCTGAAGAGCGTGATGAATTCCTTGCGGATGAGTTCCTTGACGCGCAGCCATTTCATGGTGTTACATGCCCTCCCGCTTCAGTCCCGCCAAGGATGCCGCGGCCAGCAGGGCCAGCATGACCGCCAGGACGGCGAAGCTCGGCCACATATGTAAAAAGCCGAGATTTTTCATGTAAATACCGCTCAGAATGTCAATGTAATAGGTGGCCGGAACGATGCGGGTCAACACCTGAAGAGAGGTGGGCATGTTGATCACGGGGAAGACGAAGTCCGAGAGAAGCAGCGACGGCAGATAGGTGATCAGGATCGCGCCCTGGTTTGCCACGAGTTGGGACTTTGTCACGATTGAAATCAAGAGGCCCAGCGCAAGCGCCACACCCAGATAGAGTGACGATGCGAGAACCATGAGCCAGAAGCTCGCCTTCATGACGATTCCGAACAGAACCTGTCCCATGAGGATGGCGACCAGGACATCGACGAGGCCGATTCCGAAATAGGGAATGGCCTTGCCCGTGAGAAATTCACCGGCCGTCAACGGCAGTGACTTGATTGTTTCCATCGTCGCGTTTTCGTATTCCCGGGCAATGACAAGCGACGTCAGCATGGCACCGGCGATCATGATAATAATGGCGATGATTCCCGGGATGATGAAGTTTCGGCTTTCAAGATCTTCGTTGAACCACACGCGTACACGAGCTTCAACGGGGGGACGGAAGGCGGTTTCGTCCAGCCCCTGCCGGTTGAGGAAATGCATAAGAAAAGCAAGGTTTTCACGCTCCATGAAAGCGTTGACATAGCCCCGGGCGATGCCGGCGAAGTTTGGATCGCTGCCGTCAAGGATGATCTGGAGGGATCCCTCGCGGTCGGAACGGATGGCCCGTGTCCAGCCTGGCGGAATGATGACGGCCAGGGTTGCCCGGCCATGATCCAGCACGGAATCGACGGCCCGGGGATCGTCCAGGTAAGAGCCCACATGGAAATAGGGTGACGCGTCAAGGCGACGGATAATGTCACGGCTCAAATCGGTTCGATCCTGATCCACGACGACGGTTTCGATGTTATCCACGTCGAGGGAGAGGGCGTAGCCGAAGAGAAGAATCAGAATCAGCGGGATGGCGAAGGCGAGGATAAGGCTCTGTAAATCCCTGACGAGGTGGTACATTTCCTTGCGCGCCACGGCATGGATATTTCGCGCCTTCACTGTCGGATTCCCTCGCGCGATGGTGTTTCCCCGCGGGCCATGATCTCGATGAAGGCATCGTTCAGGTCGGCCTCGGGACGTCCGGGGCAGGCGGCGGCGATGACCTCGGCGGGGCTGCCCCGGGCAACAATGCGGCCGCTGTCGATCATGATGAGCCGTTCGCAGTTCATCGCTTCGTCCATGTAGTGGGTGGTGACAAAGAGAGTTATCCCTTCCGCGGCCAGCTCACCTATGAACGTCCAGAAATGACGGCGTGTCACAGGATCGACACCGGACGTCGGCTCGTCGAGAAAGAGGATTTCAGGCTGGTGGAGAAGGGCGCAACCCAGCGCCAGGCGCTGGCGCAGGCCGGGCGGGAGATCCTTCGTCAGGCGGTCCCGCACATCCGTCAGCCGGGTCGTCTCGAGGACCCAGCCCATCCGTTCCTGCCACCGACTCTTCGGCACACTGTAGACACCGAGATAGAAGCGGATATTTTCGCTGGGTGTCAGGTCTTCGTAGAGGGAGAATTTCTGTGACATGTAGCCGATGGACTGTTTGATTTCTTCGGGTTCTGTAAAAATATCATGTCCGGCTACGTGTCCCTGCCCAGAGGAGGGCGTAATGATGCCGCAGAGCATCCGGATTGTCGTCGACTTGCCCGACCCGTTGGAGCCGAGAAATCCCAGGACTTCGCCCTTTTTAACTGTGAAACTGATCCGGTCGACGGCGGTGAAATCGCCGAAGCGCTTTACCAGGTCGCGGACAGTGATAACGTCAGTGTTTGAAGGCGTCATCGGCAAGCTCCCGGTCCACCGCCTGGATACGGGTGATGATAGCTTCCTCCAGGTCGGGGTGATCACCGCGGAGGGCGTCCGGTGTTTCTACCGCAAGCAATTGCGCGCGGTGCATCAATCCAAGCCGGTCACACCATTCGCCCTCGTCCAGATAGGCCGTCGAAACGAGAATGGTCATGCCGCCGTCTCGCATCCGGTCCAGGATTTCCCAGAATTCCCGGCGTGAAACGGGGTCGACTCCGTTCGTAGGTTCGTCAAGGATCAGGGCCTGGGGTTCGTGGACGAGAACGCAGGCAAGGCCGAGCTTCTGCTTCATGCCGCCGGACAATCTGCCCGTCTGTCGATCCAGGAAGGGCAGGAGGTTCGAGAAGCCCAGGTAGCGTTCCTTCCGTTCTTTCCATTCCCGGCGGGGAATGCCGAAAATCTGCATGAAAAAGTCCAGGTTTTCTTCCACCGTCAGGTCGGGATACAGGCCGAAGCGTTGAGGCATGTAGCCGATCAGGGGCTTAATCCGGTTTTTCTCCCGGATTGCGTCGATGCCGTCCAGGGTGATGCTTCCCGAGACTGGCCGGATCATGGTTGCGACCATCCTGAGCAGGGTTGATTTGCCGGCTCCGTCGGAGCCGACGAGACCGAAAATGGTTCCCCGCGGCACGGACAGACTGACTTCCCGGACAGCCTCACGTGTCCCGAAGCGCATGGAGACGGCGTCAACGTCGATGTAAGCAGGGTCCATGGATGGCCTCATTTCAGCCGGGCGTCGGCAGGCATGCCCGGTTTCAGCGCCAGCTCCGGATTGGGGATGTTCACCTTGACGAGATAGACCAGCTTTACCCGTTCCTTTCTGGTCTGGATGATTTTGGGGGTAAACTCACTTTCGGACGAGATAAAGGACACCGTTCCCGCAAAAGTCCTCCCAGGGAATGAATCAACCCGGACCTCAACATCCCGGCCGGGACGCACCATGCCGATCTCCGTGGCATCGACGAATATCTTCAGGTCCACTCTGGACAGGTCGGCCAGGCTGATAACCTCTCGCCCGGGCGTGGCCATTTCGCCGGGTTCTATGTTCCGGCTCGTGATTATTCCATCGAAGGGAGCCCGCAGTTCAGTGTAGCGAAGCTGAATAGCCGACTGCTGGAGCATGGCCCTTGATGCCGTGATCTGGGCCTGGGCGGCGGCCAGGTCCTTACGGGCGGCCTCGATCTTTTTCAGGTTTTCCCGGGCCTGCCGAAGTGCCGCGTCTCCTTCGTCCAGGCGGGCACGAGCCGTCTCGAAATGAACGCGCGCCGCGTCAAGCTGTTTCTCTGTCACCACATCTTCCCTGAAGAGCCGTTCGAAACGACGGTAGTCTTTTTCCGCCTCGGCGGCAACCTCCCGCCGGCCTCGGTGGTTTGCCTCCGCCCGGGTGATGTCCTCGGGCAGGGTGCGCTGATAAAGGTCCAGAGTGATCTCGATCTGATCGCGGTTGCGCATGGCCCGTTCAAGATTCGCTTCCGCCTGTTCGAGGCGGCTCTTAAATTCCTCGGCGTCGAGTACTGCCAGCAGCTCTCCCCGTTTTACGAAGGTTCCCTCTTCCGCCGGTACGGAAGTCACCCGTCCCGATACCTGGAACGCCAGGTTAGCCCGGGTGGCCTCAATGGTTCCGGAATAGGACAATTCGGTCTGGTGGCTCTTCTGCTGACCACGGTAAACCAGCAGAGCCGTGACGACCAGCAGCAGAAGAAAGACAACGATGAAAAAGCGTAATTTCACGGCCCTGTCCTCGTGTTACTTCCTGTTTTCTGTGTTTCCCGCTTTCAGCGCCCCGATAATGAGCTCCGTCACACCATGGTTTTGATGTAGGTTCTGAGCTTTGCTTCCGGGGTAGGGGCTTTTTGGATATCGCGCGTGGTGGTATCGATTACCCGGTTTATGACGCCGAAAATCACCGTCTCGTACAGTTTTTCCTTGTTACCGATATGGTAGCGGAGAGTGGCTTTGTTGACGCCGGCGCGCCGGGCGATTTCATCAACCCTGCCGGTTGCGTCGAACCCGCTTTTGGAGAAAACGTCCCGAGCGGCGGTCGGAATCCCGGCCGTGGTTGCACTGTCCTTGCTCTGGGGGTGAGGATGATCGATCACAGGTTTTCCATCCATCCGGTTAAACTAACTGGTTAGTATAATGATTTGCGGACGAGGTCAAGCAGACCGTTTTACAAAACTGTCCCGAAGCGGACGTTTGTTCGACCTTTTCACGAACTCAGCAAGCCTGGAATGTGCTTCTTCTTTGACAGGACATGAAGAAGGAGATATTGTACCCAATTACAGATGAGGTCTTCATAAAAGGGTCACCCGAGGTATGACCTCCGGCATTGTCGGCGCGCCCATACTCAACGATGCCTGCTTACGGCACGTTAGTTGTATGATGCAGGCCCGCCTCCGGCGGACCGGGGCGCTTTGCACGAAGACGCCCTCCATCGGATGTTTTTAATTGTGTACGAATGCACTATGGATAACTCCGAAACTATAGAATGTCAGCGCTGCGGACGCTGCTGTCTGGCCGACTTCAGGGCCTATGTAACTGATGACGACATACAACGGTGGAAAAGAGAGCAGCGACGGGATATTCTGCATATCCTCACTGGGGAGAGCACCTTCTGGCAGGGTGACCGGCTGGTGTCGGCCGATTCAGGCAAGCCTCGCCGGGGCTGTCCCTTCTTCGACTTTGACGCAGAACAATTCGGCTGTGCGATTTATGACACGAGGCCGGCCGCCTGCCGGAAGTACGCTGCCGGTTCGTCGGAACTTTGCCCCCAGTACAGGGGAAAAGCTCCGGTGGATGATTCCAGGCATTCCAAGGAGGGTGGGTCGGGCAGCTGACTTTTGGTCCGGCCGGCCATGGATATTTTCACTCCCGGTCCCCGGGACGGCGCTCCGGCTACCGCCTGTAGATGCGATAATCTACGACCGCAATGCCCTTTTCATAGACCAGGATCGGGTTCAGGTCGATCTGGTCGATTTCGGGGTGATCCTTGACAAGCTTCGATAGCGCTTTCATAACGGTGATGAGGGTCTTTTCATCCTTCGGTTTCTGACCTCGAACGCCGGCGATCAGGGGGTACCCTCGAATACCATGGATCAACTTTTTGAAATCGGCAACCCCGGCCGGCAGCAGGCAGAATCCGACATCCCGGTAAATCTCCGTGAAAATGCCGCCCAGGCCGAACATGAGAGCCGGTCCGTACTGGGGATCTCTTGTGACGCCCAGGATAACTTCCAGTCCGCCGGGCTCGGCCATGGGTGACAGGGTGACGCCGTCGATCCGGGCGGCGGGCAGGTTCTTCCCAACGGTCCGGATCATCTCGTCAAAGGCGTTTTGTACCGCCGCCGGTCCCGAAAGATCCAGACGAACACCGCCCACATCGGTTTTGTGAGAAACATCGGGTGAGTCTATCTTCATGGCCACGGGCCGACGGATCTTTTTTGCCAGAGCCGCAGCCGCCGCTGCAGTGGCTGCCGGCCGGGCATCGACGGCATCGATTCCGTAGTGTTTCAGGAGAGCTGCCGCCTTGTCCGCCGGTATCAGCCTGAGTCTGCTGTCGTAGGTCTGTGGACGGACGGGCTTTTTCGTCTTCCGGGGGCTGTCGAAGCGCACGAGTTGGTAGAGGGCCCGAACGCCCCGTTCCGGCGTGGGATAGACGGGGATACCCTTCTGGTGAAGGAGCCTGGTTTCTTCACGCTCCACGTCGGCACCCCCGCAGTAGACGATCACCTGGTCGATGCCGGTGACGATGTCTGAAGCGCCCCTGACAGGGTCGCCGAAGATGACGACACTCGTGTCATACTCTCCCCTTGCGGCTTCGATGACCTTCGAATAGAGGCTCGGGTCGGCAATGGCGTCGCCCGTGAGGTCGATGGGGTTGTTGACACCGCAGTGAGCGGGAAGAAAGCTTCGGAGCCGCTTTTGAAGAGATTGTGAAGGTTCGGGATTTTCAAAACCAAGTTTTTCAGCCTCGTCGATTGCCAGAATGGCAGCCCCGCCGGAGCTTGAAATATGGAGAAGCCGCCGTCCCGGAGGTTTATCCATGTAGGCAAGGGCCTTTGAAAAATCATAGAGTTCCTCGAGCGTGTCGGCCCGGTGAACATTGAACCGTTCGAAGATTGCATCATATATGGCGTCATCGCCCGCAAGGGACTTTGTGTGGCTTTCCGCCGCGATACGTCCCCGATCCGTTCGTCCCGCCTTCAGGATCACCACCGGTTTGGCGGCATCGTCCAGAGCTTTGATGAAATGAGCCGGCCGTTTGACGCCTTCGAGATACAGGGCGATCACCTTTGTGTCCGGATCGTTGTTCAGGTAGCTGATGCAGTCTGATTCGTCCACATCGGCACGGTTTCCCAGGCTGACAAAAACACTGAAGCCGAGGTGGTCCTGGCTTGCCCAGTCGATAAGGGCCGCTCCGACGGTGCCGCTCTGGGATACAAAGGCGATCCTTCCCCGAGTGGCGATCAGGGGCCAGGAAGCGCACAGGCCGTGGTGGGGATTGTTGATCCCCTGACAGTTGGGTCCAACGACACGGAGATTATGAAGACCGGCCACCCGGATCAGTTCTTCCTGGAGCCTTTCGCCTTCCGGTCCCGCTTCGGCAAAACCGCCCGTCACGACGACCGTCGCCTTGACGCCCCTCGTACCGCAGGCGTCAAGTGCCCCGGCGACCATGGCCGAGGGAATGACGATAACCGCCAGGTCCGCCGGTTCCGGAAGCGAGGCGATATCCTTGTACACCTGTAATCCGAGGATAGTGTCGGCCTTGGGGTTGACGGGGTAAATAGGTCCTTGAAATCCGGCATTGATCAGATTGAAAAGAATGTCATGACCGAGTTTGCCGGGGCTTGCCGACGCCCCTATCATGGCTATGCTCCGTGGCTTGAACAGTGGGCGCAGAGTGCTTTCGTGTCGCATTCCCCCTCCTTCTGTTTACCTAACGGGTGATGTAAAAGGAGATTGAAGTATAGGGTAGTGGCATCGCGATGTCAACGTGCGCCGCCGCCCGGCTGTGGCGGGCCCGTGGTTTCTGTGTTACTATTGTGATCATCCAGCGGATCCCTTTGCCGGGTCTTTCCGCTGAGGCGTTGATGATCCAGGGAGCCGGTGGCCCATGACAGCAGTCCTTATCGTGGCCGGATTGATCGCGGCCGTTCTGGCCGTTGCGGGAAGCGTTATCCCCGTTATTCCGGGTCCGTCGCTGAGTTTCGCCGCACTGCTCCTGCTGTCCTTCGCGAGGAACTGGGAACCCTTCAGCACGGAATTTCTGATTGCTGCAGGCGTCCTGGCCCTTCTTATCATTGTCATGGATTACATTCTTCCCATTGAGGGGGCTCGACGCTATGGGGCGTCAAAATTCGGTGTGGCCGGAGCACTTGTTGGGATCGTGGCGGGATTCCTGATCATGCCTCCGGTGGGTATATTCATCGGTGCCCTGCTGGGAGCCGTGACGGGAGAGCTGGTGACGAAAAAGAGCGGCCACGAAGCTCTTCGCGCCGGCCTGGGGGTGTTTATAGGTTTCATGGTGGGGACGGTCATACGGGTAGCCTTTACGCTGGCCGTACTGTTTTTCTACATAGCGGCGCTGTTCTGAAACAGTCCGCCTTATCCCGGTTCTGCCGAAACATTGCACCCGCCCTGACAATTGCATATTCCGTTCAACGCTCGTAACGCTTTGTTAAAAGCGGCCGTCTTTTTTTGTCCTGTTGTGCCCCTTTGTCCGTTCCGGTCACTTTCTTATAGGTCAGTTATATCCGTTATTTAGCGAGCTTTTTCTTGTTTTCTGGTCCTTTTGGCACGGTTTTTTCATTAGAGTAAGGTGAAAGGATACACAGACAACCGGACACAAGGAGGACGGGACAATGAAACGCATGGCACAGACAATAATTATGACGGCTTTTGTAGTTCTGGTTACGACATCTTTCGCCTACGCGGAGTATGTGGCGACGGCGGCTGCGGGCGGGACCTTTCCCTACTTCCAGCTGGGTTGCCTGGTGATGGGCGGTCTGATCATCACCTCGCTCAAGCACA